>OHKA01000809.1_pt1 | contig 10726 bp, 4 predicted proteins | sample 1568751 | NCBI WGS metagenome assembly OHKA01 (sample SAMEA3879525, study PRJEB24766) | human gut metagenome | biome: human-associated habitat; feature: feces | place: USA | collected 1985/1987 | reverse complement strand
GTTCCGTGTCATTGCCATTCCAAGGCACGTAGAACATGTCCTTCTGCGGAACGAACCGGAAGGTGTAGGTCGTGTCTGCTTTCTGCTGCGCAATGACAGGAAAAGTTACCGTCATCAGCCACAGAAACAGGGTAAGAAAAGTGATTTTTCTGCTCATATAAACTTGAATTTATTATCTTTGTCTTCTCCAAAGGTAATAAATGCCATTCAGCGCCCAAAATATTACAAAAACTTTTTCTGTTGAAATACAGCGTTTTATAAAAATTGTCGTTTGAGCACTTTTCAAATTGTCGTTTGAGCACTTTTTTTTGTCGAATTAGCACTTTTTTGTCGCTTGAGCACTTTTTGAAAATGGGCTTCTGAGACCTTTTTCATCGGCTTTTTACCACACAAATTATTCCAGATTTGCTTTTTTCCACTTGCCAGGCGTACATCCTTCCTTCTCTGTAAATGATTTGATAAAGTTACTGCGGGAAAGAAAACCGGAAGACTCAGCCAGCTTCTGTATATTGATTTCCGGATGCTCCTTCAGTATGTTTTTCGCATACTCCAACCGGAGACCGGTTATCCATTCGCGGAATGTCATTTTATACGTAGTCTTGATATAAGCGGAAAGATAGGTACGGTTCGTATGAAGTATTTCGGACAGTTCTTTTATGGTAAGTCCCTGCTGGACATAGCCGTCTGTCTTTATCCAGTTGGCCACTTTCTCTATAATTTCTGTATAGGACACTGGAACTTCTTTCTCAGAAACTATTTCAGGTTCTGTTTCCGTATCTGTCAGAAGTTCTTCTTCAGACTGTATATCTTGCTCAAAAGCATTTTCCACCTGTTCATAGAACAGCAGGTAGTTCTGATAGCTGTAGAAAAGATAGCTGTAGAACGGTATTGACGACAAAATCCAGATAAAAACATATTTGTCTGGCAGAAATGTCAGCAATCCGCATCCGACACCGAAGATAACAGCCCAATAAGTGAATATGGAAAGCCATTCGATATATGTGCCTATATCATCCGCCTGAGTTTCATTGAAAATCCGAATGGCTCTACGATATGCAATTATGACTCTGCGAGCTAAAACGACTCCAAAAACGATTAACCAGACAGCTAAAGCAAATAAAGAGATTTTTTGCATGATTCCGCTTGGCAACAGGAACAACACAACTCCGGAAAGAGTTGAGAATATAATCCATAAAATGATATGTGTCCACACACGCCGTTTGGTAATGTAAAAACGATCAAGCAACATTATCAATGCCGAACTGAACAGAGAATAGCACAGGAAGTATGTGGACATGTTCATCAATATGGCAGAATCCGCATTTTTGAATCGGATACCAAAGAAGAAATGTACCGAATAATTTGCCGAAAGCAGCAGCATAGCTATACCCATAATCTGTCGGGAGCGGAGATAATTCTTGAAAATTTTCTTTTCAGGAGTCTTTGCAAACAAAAAATAAAAGCCGAAGAATAACATCAACGGCAGTGCGGCACAAAGTGAAAAACTGTATATTGATGGTTCCATTGTTATGCTTATTTGATTTTGATACAAAGATACGTCTTTTCTTCACAAATAGACACATAATCTATGATTTAACGTTATAGATTCGGTCATATTAGATTGAATAAATTATTAGAATTAAAGCCAGTGGTGAAAAATTCAACCACTGGCTTTTTCTGTCAAGACTTCGATATTAAAGTTTTACACCTTTGGATTCCGATAAATCGGGTCTCCCTATAATTAAATGACTGCGTACAAAGTCCACGTGCGGGCTTTCCGGCTGTTGTTCCGGCTGTTTTTTCTCGTTGCCTTGCCGGTTCTCTTCCGTGTTTTCCTGAGTCGGAGGAGCCAGCTCAAGCTGTATCTTGCGGTCCAGTGCGGCGAGTTCGGACTTCAGCTGTTTCAGCTCGTCCTCCTTCTTCCACACCTTGCCCGCTATCTCCTGCAACTGCGGAATCTCCTTTTCCAGCACTTCGTTCTTAGACTTGTACTGGTCGATGATGGTCGGAATCCTCTCCAATGCGTTCAGAAAGTTTCGTGCGGCAGCAATCGGGTCTGCCATCGCCAGATGCCCGTTGTTGTAGGTGTACTTGTAGTTGCCCTCCACCACGAAGCGGTTGTCGGTGAACTCCAGACCTTCTTTGAGTGTCCTCTCGCTGACCACCTTTATCGGAAAGCCGTAAAGTTCCCCGACAGCCTTGTACAGTCCACCAGTCGTGGCGTTCTTGGCGATTTCCTGCAAACGCTTACCGATGACCTTCTCATCCGTTGAATCCACGCCGTCCACCTTGACAAGATTAAGGCGGCTGCCTTCCTTATCAGTCTGCACAACGGAAAGAAAACGGTTCCAGTCTTCCGTCATGGCTTCGATGAAAGCCGTGTTGTTGCGCAGTTCTCCCGTCTTGGATTCCAGCTTGAACTCCGAATCGCGCTTGCCCTTGTTGAACGACTTGCGTTCCCCTTCGAGCGAGGCGATACGCTTCTCTAATTTCGCCTTATCCAAAAGGTCGGTATTGCCGGAGAGCAACGCCATATACTCCGAGAAGTTCATACCCGATTTTTCGTCCATTGCTCCCTCGTCGATGGTACGTGCGCCCATCGCTCCACTTTTGAGCTGCGATATGAACGTCTGCTTGCAGTGCAGCAGATTGAACTTGTAGCTGTCCAGCGACTTTTCCACCGCGTAGATGATGACATCCACGTTGTTCTCGGCAAAATGCTTGGCAATCTCGTTCCCGGCTCTAACACCCCGTCCGTCACGCTGTTGCAGGTCGGACGGTCGCCACGGTGTATCAAGGTGATGGATGGCGACACATCTTTTCTGCGCATTCACGCCCGTTCCGAGCATACTTGTGGAGCCGAACAGCACGCGCACCGTCCCGGCGTTCATGGCATCTATCACCGCCTTACGAGCCTTATCCGTCTTACACTCCTGAATGAAGCGCACCTCACTTGCCGGTATGCCGTAATCCTCCACCAACTTGCGTTTTATCTCGCTGTACACGTTCCATCCTTCCCCCGGCTGATATGTCCCCAAGTCGGAGAACACGAACTGCGTACCCTTGTGCGCCTCGTACTTGTGGTAATACTCTGCAATCATCTTGGCACAATGGCTTGCCTTGTTGTCGGGATGGTCCTCGTAGTTCGGGTCTATCATGCGCATATCAAGAGCCATCTTTCTCGCGTAGTCGGTGGCGATGAGCATCTTCGCCTTTTCCTCCGTTTCCGACAGGGGTAACCTGCCAATCAGAGTGGCATCGCCGGTTTTGGCAAACTGCATCAGCTTCTGTATGAAGTCCTCCTGCTCCGGTGTGGGCGGTATGTGGTGCAGTATCTCATTCTTGTTTGGTCTGTCCACACCTACATCCTCCGCCGTGCGGTAGTCGGTAATCTCGTTGTAGAAGGCGGCAAGCTCCGGCACCTTGATGAAATAGCGAAAACGCTCCTTCTGAACGATATTGTTCGTTACGTTGAACTCAAAATCGGTCGTCTTTTTGGCGAAGATGGCAGCCCAAGCATCGAAACAGCGGATGTCCTGCCGTTCCAGTTCGTTGGGGCGCAGGTATTTGAAGAGCAGGTACAGTTCCGTCAGACTGTTGGAAATGGTCGTGCCCGAAAGGAACGTAGCCCCCAAGTCCTTGCCCGTGCGTTCCTGTATGGTACGGATGGCAAAGAGCATATTCAGGGCCTTCTGGCTTCCTTCCGAGTTTCCCAATCCCGCCACACGGTCATGACGGGTGTTGAAAGTCAAGTTCTTGAACTGGTGACTCTCGTCAATGAAGATGTGGTCGATGCCCATCTGCTTGAAGTCCACCACATCATCCGTGCGGGACTTGATAGCGTGTTCCACCTTCTCCAGCTTCGCCACAAGGTTGTGCTTGCGCTTCTCCAGCCCTTTCAGCATCGCCCGCGACACGTTTTTGCCCTGCTGCCGCAAGACTTCGAGGTTTTCCTCCACCGTGTCAAGTTCCGCCTGCAGGATGCGCTGCTGCAACTCCGGTGACTGCGGTATCTTGCCGAACTGGTCGTGCGACATGATGACGCAATCGTAATCGTTATTTTTGATGTTGTTGAAAAAACGCACGCGGTTGGCGGTCGAGAAATCCTTTTCAGAAGCGTAGAGAATCCTCGCATTGGGATATGCCGCCTGATAGGTGGCGGCAATCTCCGCCACATTCGCTTTCAGCCCGATAATCATCGGCTTGTGCGCCAAGTTCAGACGCTTCATCTCATGTGCCGCTATGCACATTATCAGCGTCTTGCCGGTTCCCACCTCGTGGTCGCAGATCCCGCCGCCGTTCTGTTTCAGCATCCAGACGCAATCCTTCTGCGACGGGTAAACACTCTTGATTCCCCGGCTTGCCAGCCCTTTCAGGTTGAGGTCGGGAAAAGTCTGGTGCGAGCCGTCATACTTCGGGCGCACGAAACAGTTGAACTTGCGGTTATACATCGTCGTGAGCCGTTCCTTGAACTGCGGCGACTGTTCTTCCAGCCATTCGGAGAACCCGTTACGGATTTCGTCTATCTTCGCGTTGGCGAGCTGTATGCCCTCGCTGTCGCGTACCTTGATGTCGTTGCCGTTCTCGTCCTTGCCGATACTTTTCATCATGTCGGGGCAGGTGTTGTGCAGGGCGTGCTTCAACAGGTGCATACCGTCATAGTTCCGGTAATAGCCCTTTACTAAAAACTCGTCCGTGATCTTCATGGTGCGGTAGCCGCACGCCACGGAAAACTCGTCCATGCTGGCGGAATAGGCGATTTTCACGTCCGTGTCGAAAAGATGGCTCATGTAGGCGGCATACACGCCCGTGGGAATCCAGCGTTCACCGAAGTTGAAGTCGAGGTCTTCAAAGGCGATACGCTGCGGCTCGGCTTCCTTCAAAGCCTCCAAAGCCTGTTTCACTTCCGGCAATCTTTCGCTTTCCAGATTATTTTCCATCCATGCCTCTATACGCTCCGCCTTCTCTATCACGTTTCCCGCGATGAAGCGGTCTTTAATCTCGTAACCGGTTACGAGCGGATTGTAGAAGATACGCCCCTTGAGGGCATTGAGAAGCTCCTCTTCCGTACTGTCTGTTATCCCCCGCATATAGTTGAGATTGACCGTACCATACTTGTTGAGCGATGCAGACAAGGCTTCTTCCGGAGAACCGACGTTGGCATGGTTCTCCACCGAGAAGGAAACGGGACGGTCGAAGATGTCCGCTTTGACGAACTTGCCGTCCTCCGCACGTTCCAGCGAAAGGATGTCGCGCCCTCCGGCGTCCATCATCACCAGTTTCACGTTCTGTTTGGCGTTGAGGTTGCCATAACGCATGACAAACTCGTCGTAACAGGTGTTCAGGTGTTCACGCCAAGGTACATTTTCCTCACGTCTGTTCGATTCATAGCGGTACAACCGCTCGTATGCGTCACGGAGCGATACATACAGCAACGCTTTCTCTTTCTGATAACCGGTTAGTCCAAGCGGCTGGAAGGTTGCACCGTAGGGAGTAATGTCCTTCAGATAACCGATGTCGCGTGCCCTGTTTGCCACCAGCGACCCTTCACGCAGGTGCATTTCCGGCGTGCGGTGATAGGGACGCGGCGTAAGGTCGAGGGCTTCTTTTTTCGGCTTTTCCGTTTCAAATTCCGGGAACAGGGAAGTGGCAACCGTTTCGGAAGTAGGCACAACTTCTGCCGGTGTTTCAGGTTGCTTTATTTCTTCCGTTTGTTCCGGCTTTTTATCCATATTGTCCGAAGAAGGCGCAAAAGCAGGGTTCAACGTGTCTTTGATACCCATCTTTTTCAGTTGTTCCTGCCTGTGCCGTTCTGCCTCAAGCCGTAGGGCCTTGCGCCGTTCCGCTGTCAGACTCATCATTGTCTCATAGAAGCCGTTGATGGGAGGATTGGTTTCCCAATCCAGAGTGGCGTAAATGTCGTCCGGGTCGTTTGGCTTTTCGGCATTTTCCGGCTTTTCTTCCTTATTACCGTTTACCGGCTTGGCGGCTTCAACGGGTGGAGTAACTTTGACCTGCGGTTTAGGCGTGGACGGCATAGGCTTCGGCTTGCTTTCCTTTTTCGCTGCCTTTTTCTTTTTTGCCGGTTCCTCTATGGGCATACCCCAAAGGTCGAGCAGGGTAAGCTGCACGGCTGACGAATGGTTGGGTTGGCGCGGCTCAATCTCCGGCTTTTCCTCTATGGGCTGTGCCTGCGGCTTCTCCACTCCCTTGACAGGCTCAATTACAGAAACGGGGGCTATTACAGAAGGTGATACCTTTTCTGTTTTCGGAGCAGGTTGCACTTCCGCAGCCGTGCTTTCCTCCTTTGTCGGATGCAGGCTGTGTTTCTCATACAGTTTCCTGTCAAGTTGTTGCAGTTCTATTTTCAGATGCTCCCGCAAGTCTTCCGCCAGTTGTGCGATGTCCCCACGGTGCAGGAGTTTATAGGCTGGTTTCCCGTATGGGTCGGTACTTCTGATCAAATCCGTGTGTGAAAGCGAGCCGATGCTCCATACATACCCATTTACGGAAGTGCCGATAGGGGTCTGTTCGGTCTGCACGAAGAGTTTTTCGTTGTAATACAGTTCACCATTCTTTCCGCTGTTCTTTTGCAGGATAATCAGGTCGCTGCCCACCTCCGTTCCCGCGTTATCCGTAAAGAGGTTGTTCGGCAGGCGGGCTACGCCCACCAGATTGGTATGGTTCATCATATACTCGCGTATGGGCGCGTTGGTCGGGGCATCCAGTACCCCCTGCGAGGTGATGAACGCCACGATTCCGCCTTCACGCACCGCGTCAAGGCTTTTCAGGAAAAAGTAATTGTGTATCGTCCGTGCCGCCGAGTGCCTTGCAGGATCCTTGCTGCCCGAAAATTCCGGGTCGAACACCGCCACATCGCCAAACGGTATATTGGAGACAGCCAAATCAAAATGGTTCATGAACGGCTTTTCTATCTTCTCGAAGCCCTGTACCCTTACTTTCTGTCCGGGATGCAGGTGCCTCAGTATCTTGCCCGTCATCAGGTCTTTCTCAAAAGCCATGATGTCCGCGTCCGGTCTGTTCTCCAGCACGGAGTCCACGAATGCACCGACACCTGCCGACGGCTCCAGCACCCGGTCGGGACGGATGCCGTGTTCATGCAGCACGTCCGCGATGGTCCCAGTTATCTCCGGCGGGGTATAGAAGGCGGTCAGCACGGACTGCTTCATGGCATCCATATACCGTTTGTACTCCGTCTCGTCTTTTGTGTTCTCCCGCAGCAACCTGTGCAGTTCCACGGTAGGGGCAAACAGTTCGAGGTCGGACTTCGCCCAGTGGACGGCATCCGTCAGTTCCCTTGCAGGGTTGAGTATGCTCTTCAGTCCCCCGAAACCGCAATAACGCTCTAACAAGAGCCGTTCGCGTGCGGTGGGTGTGCGCTGTTCCCTGTCAAGGAGGAATGCCGTCCGTATCGCCTCGATGTTGTCCCGCAGCCTCTGTTTGCGGTTAAACGCCATACTCTTCGATATAGAGGATGACGGCTCCCGTCAGCTCCGTGTAGAGCAGGTCATATTCGGGCGACAGGGCGAAATTGTCATCCGAGAGGTCATAGATGGAGAATACGTTTCCGACAAGTGGCAGCAGCTTCTGGGTAAAGGCTTCACATTTTTCTTCCGGTACTTCACCCGCAAATTCGTTCTCCACGACTTCGCGCAGGATGGCGTGCCTGGAGTAGCGAAGGCCCTCCGTCAGCACCTTCATCGCCAGTTCCTGCGCCCCGTCGGCAGGATAGCCTTCGAGCCTTGCCCGTTCATACGCTTCGGCGGCACGGTCGGTTCTTTCTCGGATGAAGGCTTCATCGGCTGCCTGTTCGAACTTGTTCGTGGTGAGGTAGTCCAGCAGGTACAGACCGTAATAGGAAAAGTCGGTCCGACCCTCGTTTTTCTTCTTGTTGTTCATTTCTTTGGAATTTAGTGGATTGATAATGATGATAGGGATAATCGTTGGAAAACGAGAAGAAAAAGGCACCCGGTATCCCTCCGAGTGCCACCACTAAATCCAAAGTATGAGTGTAATCCGGTATCGAAGAACAATTCATTACTCTGAACCAGTGGCAAAGTTAAACATTTATTTTCTTCTTTTCGCAGAGGTCGCTTTACTTTTCCTTTCTGGGAACACGAAAACCGTGTTATAGTCCCCGTCAAAGGCGACTACGGCATCAAAACTCTTGCCCTGCTTGCTCTTGAATCCTTTGAGCAGTTTCGTGTGTCCGTCGGTGAGCAGGTTTTTGATTTCATCATCAGAGAGGGTGCGGTTTGCTTTCAGGCGGAACACGGGCAGACCGCACTCCGCGTTGTCGCAGCGGACGACCTTGCCGTAAAACTGCATCGTCCCCGCTCCGCACTTGGGACACTTGCAGCCGGAATCCCTGCGGGCGAACAGCTTGTCGCACGACAGCAGTTCGGAGGTAATTTCCCGTGTATATGCCTCAATCTTCCTGCGGAAGTCATCGGCGGGCAGTTCCCCACGCTCGATGCGTGCCAATTCCTTTTCCCATTCGCCCGTCATGGCGACATCGGCAATACGCATCGCCTTCACGACCGAGTAGAGGGCAAGCCCTTTTTCGGTGGGGACAAGCGACTTCTTGCAGCGTTCCATATAGCCGCGCTTGAAAAGCGTTTCGATGATGGACGCACGGGTGGCGGGCGTGCCGATGCCGCAATCCTTCATAGCCTGCCGCAATGCGTCGTCCTCTATCTCCTTGCCAGCCGTTTCCATCGCGGACAGCAGAGTGGCTTCGGTATGCTGCGGCTTGGGTTTGGTCTTTCCCTCCGTGATGGAGGCGGCTTTCAGTGCCAGCGTGTCGCCTTCCTGCCAACAGGGAATGGCGGCGGTTTCCTCTTGGCTGTTGTTCTCTTCTCCATTCTCCTTGCCATAGACGGCACGCCATCCGGCTTGCCTGATGATGCTGCCTTTTGCCACGAACTCCACTCCGGCACACTCTGCCGTGACGGTGGCAGTGTCCTTGACGCATTTTTCGGAGAAAGCCTCAAGCATGCGCCCGGCTATCATGTGATAGACGGTGCTGTCCTCTTTGGAGAGGAACAGCGGCTTCTCGCCCGTGACGAGCAGGGCATGGTGGTCTGTCACCTTGCCGCCGTCCAAGCTGCGGCGTGTCGGCACGGCTTTCGGCTGCAACTTGTCCTTCCATTCGGGCAGGCTGCCGATGAAGGCAAGCAGCTTGGGGATTTCCGCGAACACGTCTTCGGGAATGTAGCGGCTTCCGGTTCGCGGATAGGTGATGAGCTTCTTCTCGTAGAGCTTCTGCGCGATTTCAAGCGTCTGTTCCGCCGTGAAGCCATGCTTGGCGTTGGCTTCCTTCTGGAGCGTGGTCAGGTCGTACAGGAGCGGAGTTTCCTCTATCTTCTCCTTGCGTTCCACTTTCGTGACGGTGGCTGTGCCTGTTTCCTTTACCTTATTATATAAGACTGTGGCAGGCTCCATCTCCTTCCATTTCCCGGTGGAAGAGAATTTTACGGTATCACCATCGCCTCCGTCAGCGGCAATATGGAGTTGCCAGAAAGGTTCCACCGTGAAGCGGCGGTTCTCCCAATAGCGTGCGCACACCATCGCCAGCGTGGGTGTCTGTACCCGTCCGACGGAATACGTGCCGTGTCCGGCGGCGATGGAGAGAGCCTGCGTGCCGTTGATGCCCACGAGCCAGTCGGATTCGCTCCGCGCTTTGGCGGCGAGGTAGAGGTTGTCATACTTGCTCCCCGCTTCGAGGTTGCGCAGTCCATCGCGGATGGCCTTGTCGGTAAGCGAGCTTATCCAGAGGCGCACGAAAGGGGTGGCGCATCCTATGTAATGGTAGAGGTATCGGAAGATAAGTTCGCCCTCGCGACCGGCATCGGTCGCCACGATGATCTGCTCACTGTCATTGAACAGGCGGGTTATGGTTTTTATTTGTGCCACTACGCCGCTGTCGGGTTTGTAGCCCTTCTCAGCCTTTACCTGACGGGGTATGAGCGTGAAGGAGTCGGGGATGACGGGCAGGTTGTCACGGACAAAGCCGCGTATGCCGTAACCGTCGGGCATGGCAAGCTGGACGAGGTGCCCGAATGCCCATGTCACGGCGTAGCCGCCTCCCTCGAAATATCCTTCCTCTCTCTTTGTCGCGCCCACGATACGGGCGATCTCACGTGCCACAGACGGCTTTTCTGCAATGATTGTCTTCATATTTTTCTGTCGTTTTGAATTTTACAAATGTTACTTCGGATTTAGTGGCGGACACCGGATTACATCTTCATGCCCTTATTGTTTTTCTTTTGCGGCTTCTCCTGCTGCTGTTGCTGTGCGGTGTCCTTCGGGGCGGTCTGTCCCTTCCGCAACGGCTCCTTCAGGTTCTTGGTAGCCTCGTTGGTCTTGCCCTCGCTGTTCACCGCCACCTGCGTGCGGCTCTCGTTGGAAGGCGCGACCTTCTGCGCGTTGTCGGGGTTGGTGTCGTAGCGGTACGGGCGTCCCTTCTCCGGGTTGAACCTGATATACATCGTGGCGTGGAAGCCCTGCTTGTCGGTCACGTTCTCCAGTTTCACGGCTTTGCCAGCCACGTAGTCGGCTTTCTGCTGCTCGGTGAAGTCCACGCCGCTCCATTTGCTGATGGGGCGGATGCTGCCGTCGGCGTTCGTCCACGTGTTGCGGCGTTGCTCCTTGTTCGTGTTGGCTGTATTTTCCGTACCCTGCGCCTGTCCCTGTGCGGGGTTGT
>OHKA01000803.1_pt1 | contig 10752 bp, 10 predicted proteins | sample 1568751 | NCBI WGS metagenome assembly OHKA01 (sample SAMEA3879525, study PRJEB24766) | human gut metagenome | biome: human-associated habitat; feature: feces | place: USA | collected 1985/1987 | reverse complement strand
GGGCGCGGCTCCCGCTGGCCATGATTCTTTTTTCCATGATACCGCACATTCTTTGCCGCATCAAGCGAAAAAAGGATCTTTTTTGTAAAATTTTTTCGGCATCCAGCGGCCCCTCCGGCAAAAAACCCGCGCAAAAATCCCCCTTCCCTCTTGGATTTTATGCCCCACTGTGGTTAAATAGTCGCAAGCGGGGCGCAAAACGCCCCGGTCATGCTATGAGGGAGGAACCAAGCCTATGTTTGAACAGATCGGTTTTCTGGGCTGCGGCAATATGGGCGGCGCCATCGCCCGGGCCGTCTGCCGGGCTGCTGCCCCCAGCAGCGTCTATCTGGCCAACCGCACCGCAGCCAAGGCACAGGCCCTGGCCGCACAGCTGGGCTGCCGCACGGCAGACAACCGCCAGGTCGCAGCGGACTGCCAGCTGATTTTTCTGGCGGTAAAGCCCCAAATGATGGAACAGCTTTTGCAGTCTTTGCAGCCAGTATTTGCTGCACGGCAGGACCGCTTTGTGCTGTGCACCATGGCAGCGGGGCTTTCCATCGCCCGTATCCGGCAGATGGCCGGCGGGGACTGGCCAGTGATCCGCATCATGCCCAACACTCCCGCCGCTGTGGGTGCCGGTATGATCCAATATTGTGCCGAAGGCATCACCGAGGCCGAACAGGCGGAATTCTGCCGGGTCATGGCACCCGCAGGCCGTTTGGACCCTCTGCCGGAGGATCTGATCGATGCAGCCAGCTGTGTGTCCGGCTGCGGCCCGGCCTGGGTCTATCAGATGATCGAGGCGCTGGCTGACGGGGGCGTGGCCTGCGGACTGCCCCGGGCAAAAGCCCAGGAATATGCCGCCCAGATGGTGCTGGGCAGTGCCCAGATGGTACTGGAAAGCGGCAGCCACCCCGGTGCATTGAAGGATGCCGTATGCAGCCCCGGCGGCAGTACGATCCAGGGTGTGCGTGTGCTGGAACAGCATGGGATGCGGGGCGCTGTAATGGACGCTGTGATCGCCGCATTTGATAAAACGAAGGAAATGGGAAAGGGTTGAAAACGCAATGCGTATTGTTGTAAAAGTAGGCACCTCTACCCTGGCCTATCCCACCGGACGGATGAACATCCGCCATACGGAAGGGCTGGTAAAGGTGCTGAGCGATCTGAAAAACGCCGGACATGAGGTGATCCTGGTCTCCTCTGGCGCCATTGGCATGGGCGTCGGGAAACTGTCTCTGCCTGCACGCCCTACCGACATGGCCTCCAAGCAAGCCTGCGCCGCTGTAGGGCAGTGCGAGCTGATGTACACCTACGACCGTCTGTTCAACGCCTACAATCACACTGTGGCGCAGATCCTGCTTACAGGTGTGGACGTAGAGCACAACAGCCGCCGGGTCAATTTTGAGAACACGCTGCACCGCCTGCTGGAGCTGGGGGCGCTGCCCATCATCAATGAGAACGACTCGGTCGCCACCGATGAGATCACCTCCATTGGCGACAACGACACCCTGGCAGCCATCGTGACCTGCTGCGCCCGTGCTGACCTTTTGGTACTGCTGAGCGATATCGACGGGCTTTATACCGCAAACCCCCATACCCACCCGGAAGCACAGCTGATCCCGCTGGTCGAGCAGATCACCCCGGAGATCCTGGCACTGGCCGATGGCGCCGGTTCGGCCCTGGGCACCGGCGGCATGGCCACCAAGCTCCGGGCTGCCCAGATGGTCACATCCAAAGGGGCCGATATGGTCATTGCCAATGGCGCTGACCCGCGGGTGCTGTACGACATTGCAGAGGGCCGCAGTGCCGGCACCCGGTTTGCAGGCCGCCAAAAGAAGGAGGGCTGATCTATGACCACCCTAGAGATCCTATCTGCCGCCCGGTCCGCCAAACGTGCGGTGGCTTTAGCGGACAGCGAGACCCGCCGCCGGGCGCTGCTGGGCATGGCCGATGCCCTGTGCCAGGAGGAGAACCTGGCCGCTATCCTTGCCGCCAATGCCGCCGACATGGAAGCCGCCCGGGGGCAGATCACCGATGTGATGCTGGACCGCCTTTCCCTGACGACCCAGCGTGTACAGGCTATGGCCAGCGGCATCCGGGAAGTGGCCGCCCTGCCCGACCCGGTGGGCCAGGTCCTGCGCCGGGTCGAACGCCCCAACGGCTTGGTGATCGAAAAGACCGCCGTCCCCATGGGTGTAGTGGCCATCATCTACGAGAGCCGCCCCAATGTGACCAGCGATGCTGCGGCTTTGGCGCTGAAAAGCGGCAATGCCTGTGTGCTGCGCTGCGGCAAGGAAGCCTGGCGTTCGGCCCATGCCATCGTTCAGGCACTGCGGCAGGGTGTGCGGGCCAGCGGCCTGCCGGAGACAGCGGTCTGCCTGGTGGAGGATACCACCCACGCCTCTGCAAACACCCTGATGACCGCTGTGGGCTATGTGGATCTGCTGATCCCCCGTGGCGGCGCCGGATTGATCCGGGCTTGTGTGGAAAATGCCAAGGTCCCCTGCATCCAGACCGGTACCGGCATCTGTCATATCTTTGTGGACGAAAGTGCCGATCTGGACCGCGCCCTGGACATCATCGAGAATGCCAAGGCCAGCCGCCCCAGCGTCTGCAATGCAGAGGAGGTCTGCCTGGTACACCAGGCCATTGCCCCCTTGTTCCTGCCCCGCCTGGCCCAGAGACTGGGTGCGGACCGCATCGCCCAAGGACTGCCCCCCGTACAGCTGCGGCTGGATGAACGCGCCGCCGGGATCATCCCCGGTGTACCGGCCAATGAGAAGGATTTTGACACGGAATTTCTGGATTATATCCTGGCTGTCAAGGTGGTGGACACCGTCCAGCAGGCCATAGAGCATATCGCTCTGCACTCCACCGGTCACAGTGAATCCATCCTGACCCAGGACGAAAGCCATGCCGCACTGTTTACTGCAGCGGTGGACAGCGCCGCCGTGTACGTGAACTGCTCCACCCGCTTTACCGACGGCGGTGAGTTTGGTCTGGGCTGCGAGATGGGCATCTCCACCCAGAAGCTCCACGCCCGTGGTCCCATGGGACTGGAGGAGTTGTGCAGCTATAAATACATCATTCATGGCAGCGGACAGATCCGCTGAGCCTGTCTGAACCGCAAAAAAGTCTCTCTGTGAGCCAGAACCGGCTTGCAGAGAGACTTTTTGTCTTGTGGGTATCCTTTAATGCGGCAAAGGGTCATTCCCGGGGGGAAGGGCCCGGCCAATACTTCCAGGATTCCAGGATCGCAGACTTGACCGCCTTTTTGACGACCCGGTACAGGATATAAAAGGACAATGCTGTCAGCCCCAGATAGGCCAGGGTCAGCCACAGAGAGTACAACATACCGCGCCACACTCCTTTTTGCGGTCAGGCCCCCGGCACCAGCAGGCGGCGGGGCTCCTCCAGTATCTGGACCGCAGGGTCCAGCTGATTGGCCGCCAGCATCTGACCCGGAGATACATGGTAATGCCGGGCAATATCAAACAGCGCCTCGCCGGTCTGGGCATAATAGATGCGCAGAGAGATCTCCGGGTCTGCGGGTGCCAGTGGCTCCCCCAGCTCAATGGCACCCACACAGGTCTGGGTGCTGCGGCTGAGGACTGCCCCCTCCGCATGGACCGTTACCGACACCTCCAACGTGCCCCCGGCGCAGCTGCATTGCAGATTTTCTGCCGAGAGCCAACATTCCGGATAGAACTCACTGTCCGGCGGTGCAGCCAGCTCCAGCGGCAGCGACAGATCCATAGTTTTATCGTAGCTTTCCAGCTCACCCAGACTATTCTCCGCAAACGCCGTTGCGGTGACCTTGGCAGTGAGGGCATACCCCTCCCCCTGACTGCTTACCTGGACCGGGCTAAACGAAGCAAAACAGGCCAGGACCTTTGCCCCGGCATCCGGCAAAGGCCCGGAACCGCTGACCACGGCGTTCTGTTCCAGCAGACACGCAAGCCCCTCCACCGGCACAGTCTGGGGGGTCAGGCTGGCTTCATATTTTGTAGAGAAGGCATCTGCGGTGCATTGCAGCTGAAAACTGCGCCAGGCCCGGAGGTGCAGCATAGCGGTAGCCGTCAGGCTGGTCGCCTCGCCCTCCCCTTGTGCCAGGGTGAACCCCACCGGCTCCACCACACACAAACACCGACATTCCTCCGTAAGGCCCTCCACATCCAGCACCTGATTGAAGGGCAGAGTCACTGCCTGGCTTTGCAGGCCAGGCTCGCCTTCTGCCCGCCAAGCACACTGGGCTTGCAGCTCCCCTTTGATCACAGCTTTGCCTGCCAGCAGCTTGACCTCCCGCACGGCAGCGGTCCCGCTGATATCCAAAATGGCTTCCGGGGGCCGGGGAAAGGTCAGCTCCCCCTCTGCGGTGAGGAGCTTTTCCTGCACGGCCACGCTCCTGACGCCGGACAGCGTACACATCCGCTGTTCCACCCCGCCATCTGACAGCGCTGTGATCACCTCGGTCTTGACCTGCGCCCGCACCGACGCCACCAGTCCAAAGGCGCCCCTGACCTCGATGCGACGGGGGTTGACCACCCGGCAGTTCAGATATTCGGTCGCCCCTTCCACGACCGCCGTCCAGGCTGTAAAATCAAATACCGGCAGTTCCAGGGATTTTTCAAAGGGGAGTTTTTGCTCAGTCTGGCACAGACCCGCCCCCTCCTCCCCTTGGTAATAGACGATACAGCGCAGGTACCCCTCCAAGCTCAGCCGCCCGGGCTGCAGCTGTTTTTGCAGCACCACCGGCTTTGCAAAACATTTTACCAATTTGAACACCGGTGGCAGGTAGTCCGAGATCAGGATCTCGGTCTCCAGCGGCAGCTCCGCCTTGACGGTACAGCTGCCCCCTGCCGCCGGCAGTGCATCCCGGAAGATCTTTAGTTCCATAAATGTATGCTCCTTTCCTGTCCGCTTACCCTCTACTTTATTCCTGCTGCGCACACATTAGAACAAAAAGCCGCCCCGGCTCTGCTGTACTGCAAAGCCGGGGCGGCACTCCGGATCGTTTTACTTCTTTTGGATGCCGAAGATCCAGCGCAAAACTCCGCACAGACATTTCGGGCTTTTGATCACAACGACCTGCATCCCACTCACCCTTTCCCTTGTTCTACCCCCATTATAGCGGCAGAACGCAAAAAGGTGCAGCTTACTCGTTATCCGGGAGAGTTTCCACCACCAGCAGCGCACCCGTGCGCACCGAGATGGTGATGCAGTCGGAGCCGGGGGCATACTCATTGCTGACCCCCAAAGGGTAATCCATTGTAAGGACTGCATCGGTCAGCTCATAGAAAGAGCCACGCTCATACACTCCTTCGGCACGGCCTTCCAGCGGGAATACCGAAAGGTAGAAAAACGCTTCCTTCGGATAGCGCTCGTTTTGCAAAGTAGCCCGCAGGCCCCGTTTTTCCAGCCCCAGGCCGGTGCCCAGGTTTGCAAAGGTGTGCTCCACCCTGCGTCCCCCAAGGCCGCCCAACAGCAGCACCTCGTCAAAGCCTTTTTCGGCTGCAAGGCGGGCAGCGTATTCCGTGTCGGTATCGTCCTTGACGTGCGGAAGCACCACCACCTCCCCCGTCTGCGGCGGACAAGGCGCCGAGTCGAAATCGCCCACAATGATATCCGGGCGGCGGCCCAGCCGGGCACAGTTCTGATACCCAGCATCGCAGGCAATGATAAAGTCATCGGCACGAAGCAGTCCAGCCAGCTCCGGCGGAACCGGACAGGCCGAAATGATCACACAACGGGACATCCTTTTCCTCCTTACATCATTGGTCTGCGCTGCCAGTCTTTGACGTCCTTGACCTCATCATACATAGCGCAGTAACTGGCGTACCGGCTGGGGGAAAGTTCCCCCGCCTCCACAGCAGCCCGGACCGCACAGCCTTTTTCGCTGCGGTGAGAGCAGCCTGTAAACTGGCACTTGCCCAAATATGGCCCAAACTCCGGAAACACCTGCTCCAGATTTTCCTTCGGGATAAAGCCAGCCCGGCCAGCCTCCAGGCTGGCAAAGCCCGGCGTGTCTGCAATGCGGCCTCCAAAGGCCTCAAAGATGGTCACTTCCCGGGTGGTATGGCGGCCACGGCCTAATTTTTGGCTGATCTCGCCCGTCTGCTGCGCCAGCTCCGGCACAAGGGCGTTCAGCAAAGTAGACTTGCCCACGCCCGAGTTGCCGCAAAAGGCGCACAGACGCCCGCTGATCCAGGTTTTCAGTTCCTCCAGCCCTGCGCCGGTGGCATAGTCCACACAGATCACCGGCAGCGTCGAATGTGCGTAGGCCTGCTGCAAAAAGGCAGTCTCGGACAGATCGCCTTTGGTGCAGACGATCACCGGCTGCACCTCTTTATCCACTGCGATGGCGGACAGCTTATCCAGCACCAGCGTACTGGGGGTGGGCTGGGTCGTGCTGGCCACCAGGAACAGCACATCCAGGTTTGCCACCGGCGGACGGACAAAGACATTTTTTCGCGGAGCAATGGCAGCGATCACCGCTGCGCCATTCTCCATCTCCAACGTCACTTCATCTCCCGCCACAGGGGTGATCTTCTGCTTGCGGAACAGGCCCCGGGGCTTACATTCCACCACGCCATCCGGCGTGCGGACGTAGTAAAAGCCGCCGATACCCTTGAGGATATATCCGTTCATGCTGTTCCCCCTGTCAGCCTACCAGCGAAGCCCACCAGTCGCTGAGACTGGGGGTACTGGACGGCTGTTCACTTTCAGACTCTGCCGGGGAGGAAGATGTCCCGCCGCCGAACAGACCGCTCCACCAATCCTCCGGCGTAGTGGGGACTTCCGGTTCCGGTGCAGGCTCCGGCCCGGCACTGACCACCACATTGATCCGGCTGTTCAGCTTTACCGATGCGCCGGCTTCCGGGCTCTGGCTGAGCACGGTGCCCGGAGGCGTATCGCTGTACTGTTCGGTCTGGCTGCCCAGGCCCAGGCGGTTCTGCACCAGCAGGGTGCGGGCATCGTTGACATCCATGCCCTCCAGGGCAGGCACACGGGTGCTGGTATTTACCTGCGGACGGCTGACATACACAATGACCGTCGTGCCCGCTGCCACCTGGCTGCCCGCTGCAGGCTCGGTGCGGATGACCGACCCCGTGGCCACCGAAGGCTCCACTGCCTGGGTGACCAGCACCGAGACGCCCTGCTCCCGCAGCAGACGCTCTGCATCGGTCTGCAGATAGTTGGCAAGGTCCGGCACCGTGATATATTTTGTGCCAAGGCTGACCGTCAGGGTGATGGTCTGCCCCTCCCGCACGGTACGGCCGGACACCGGCGACTGGCGGTAGACGTAGCCCGCTGCATAGTCGTTATTATACTCCTCTTCCCACTGGATAAGGATCTGTCCGCTGGTGACCTGGGGCTGGGCATTCACCTCATCCCGGGTCATCCCCAGGTAGTCGCCCAGGGTAACATCGGTCTTTTCGTTCATCAGGTTGCTGGAGTCCTGCAGGATGCTCCAGCACATGGCGCCGCAGGCCAGGGCAAAGGCCACTGTAATGCCCAGCAGCACGGGCAGAAAAACAGAGCGGCGCTTTTTAGCGGGCTTTTTCTGCCGGCGGGCCGAGCTGGTATCCGGCTGGCGGCGGTCTCTCTTTTGTTCCATGGGCTTTTGTACCTCCTTTGCAGGAGCCTGTTCTGGCTGATAAACATAATGGAAGGTGATGGACGGGTCATGGACATAGCGATCCAATGCGTCCAGCATCTCCCCTGCATTGGCATAGCGGTTGACCGGATTTTTGGCCATAGCCCGCTCGGTGATCTCCACCAGGCCCAGCGGGGTCTGCGGAGCGATCTCCCGCAGGGAGCGCGGCTTCTCAGAGATCTGCTGCAAGGCCACATCCACCGCATCCTTTGCGTCAAAGGGCAGCTGACCGGAGAGCATCTCATACATCATCACGCCCACCGAATACAGGTCGCTGGTGCAGTCGGTCTCCTCTCCTTTCGCCTGCTCCGGGCTGATGTAGTGTACACTGCCCATCGCTTTGCCGCCATTGAGCTGGTTTTCGGCCCGGGAGATGCGTGCAATGCCAAAGTCCATCATCCGCAGCTGGCCATTATCCAGCAGCATGATATTCTGGGGCTTGATGTCCCGGTGGACGATGCCGTTGCGGTGGGCATGCTCCAGCGCCTTGAGGATCTGGGAGATGAAATGCACCGTCTCCCGGCTGGTCAGTTTGCCCCCGCGCTGGTTCAGGTACTGGCGCAGGGTCATGCCGTCCACATATTCCATTACGATGTACTGCAGCTGGTCTGTGACCGATACATCGTACACTTTTACGATATTGGGGTGATTCAAAAGCGAAATAGCCTTGGACTCGTTCTGGAACCGGCGCACCAGATCCGGGTCGTGCATCAGCTCCGAGCGCAGCACCTTGACCGCTACGACGGAACCCTGGGGCACCGGGCCGCCGGGAGCCACTGCCACTGCTTTATAGACATTGGCCATACCGCCGGTGCCGATCATCTCCTGCACCTGGTACAGTCCATCCAGTGTTTTACCGATCAGATCCATAGGCATCCTCCATCGGCTCTGTATCCATCAGCAGCGCGGTGATATTGTCCGTGCCGCCGGCGGCATTTGCCGCTTCGATCAGGCGATCCGGCAGTTCATAAAAGATCTGACGGCCCGCCAGCAACTTTTCCAGCGCAGGCTGCGGCACAAGGTTGGTCAGCCCATCGGAGCACAGCAGCAGCCGATCCCCCGGATGGAGCGTCAGGGACGTTGTGTCCGGATCCAGGCGGTAATCCACCCCAAGTGCCCGGGTGATGATGTTCTTTTGGGGGTGATGCTCTGCCTCTTCCGGGGTGATGGTACCGCAGTCCACCAGCTCCTGCACATAGGAATGGTCATGGGTCAGCTGGGTCAGCCTGCCCTCCCGGTACAGATACGCCCGGGAGTCCCCTGCATGGCAAAGGAATGCACGGCCGCCCCGCACCAAGGCACAGACTGCGGTGGTGCCCATACCGGCCAGCGCTTCCTCCTGCGATGCACGCTGGAACACCTGGCGGTTGGCCTCCACCATTGCCCGGCGGAGAAACGCCTCCTCCTCTCCGGGCATACACTGACTGTACTGCTGCTGAAAGCTGCGCTCGATCATATCGCAGGCGCCATGGGAGGCCTCCCGGCCGCCCCGGGCACCGCCCATGCCATCGCACACCAGGCCCCAGGCTCCGCCGCCGGGCAGTTCCCCTGCGCGGAAATCATCCTGGTTATCCTGGCGCACCCGGCCTACATCGGTTTTTCCTGCAAGTTTCATAGGCTGTTTTCTGCCTCCCTTTTATGCCTTTCCCGTCATCTCGTCCCGGCGGAGCTGGCCGCAAGCGGCGCTGATCTCACTGCCCAGACGGCGGCGGACGGTGGCGTTGACCCCCAAGGTCTCCAACTTGTGCTGAAAACGGCGCACATTGGCTGCATCGGTGGCGGAATAGGGGCTGCCGTCCACCGGGTTGATGGGGATGAGGTTGACGTGAGCGCCCATTCCCCGGATGAGGCCGGCCAGCTGTTTTGCACATTCATCCGAATCATTGACGCCCCGGACCATGGAATATTCAAAGCTGACCCGGCGGCCGGTGGTGTCCTGATAGCGGCGCACTGCCTTGATGAGCTGGTCCACCGGGTAGGCGTTGTTCACCGGCATCATGCCGCTGCGGATCTGGTCGTTGGGCGCGTGCAGGGATACCGACAAGGTAAGCTGCAATTTATGCTGCGCCAGCCGGTCGATCCCCGGCACCAGGCCGCAGGTGGACAGGCTGATATTCCGCATCCCGATATTGACCCCCTCCGGGGAGGAGATCAGATGCAGAAATTTCAGCACCTGGTCAAAGTTATCCAGCGGCTCGCCAATACCCATCAGCACGATATGGGAGATGCGCTCCCCGATATCCCGCTGCGCTGTATAGATCTCGGAGCAGATCTCTCCCGCCTCCAGGTCGCGCACCCGGCCCGCCTGGGTGGATGCACAGAAGCGGCAGCCCATCCGGCAGCCCACCTGGGTGGATACGCAGACCGTATTGCCATAGTGGTAGCGCATGACCACCGTTTCGATGCAGTTGCCGTCCGCCATGCGCAGGAGATACTTGACCGTACCATCCTTGGCCTCCTGGCGGCGCTGGATCTGGGGGGCGGCGATATAATATGCCTGCCCCAGCTTTTCCAGCAGGGCTTTGGGCTGGTCCGTCATCGCAGAAAAATCCGTCACCAGCTTTTGGTGCAGCCAGTGGAAGATCTGCTTTGCCCGGAAAGCGGGCTGTCCCAGCTCCTTGAGCACTGCGCCCAGCTCCTCCAGCGTCAGGGAGGATATGCAGCGTTTTTGTTCCATAGCGTTCTCCTCAATCTATCATCAGAACCCCAGGGTCAGCAGGGGCTTTTCTGCATTGCGCAGATGAAAAAGCCGTCCATGCCGGTCTCCGTGGGGATCGAAAGCATGCCATACGGTGTGCAGCGCATCCCCTGCGGCATTGTCGGCGACGGCGATGCCAGCGTAAACTCCGGATGCCGCTGCAGGAAAGCCTGGATCTGCTGCTGATTCTCCGCCGGATGGATCGTACAGGTGGAGTAGACCAGACGTCCCCCCGGCTTCAAAAGCCCTGCGGCGGCATCCAGGATCGATGCCTGGGTGGCCAGCAGCTGGGCATAGCGTGCCTCGTCCAGCGCTTTATAGCGGATATCCGGCTTTTTGGCCAGGATCCCCAGCCCGCTGCACGGCACATCGGTCAGGATGCAGTCCGCCATCGGCAGGTCCGGTGCGGGGT
>OHKA01000799.1_pt1 | contig 10760 bp, 7 predicted proteins | sample 1568751 | NCBI WGS metagenome assembly OHKA01 (sample SAMEA3879525, study PRJEB24766) | human gut metagenome | biome: human-associated habitat; feature: feces | place: USA | collected 1985/1987 | reverse complement strand
ACGATGTTTTCCGCTCTCTCGGACGTGATGCGGGCAAAAAACAACCAACTCTCTCATCTAAGGGACGTATTGCTGGGACAGGAAAAACCGGGACAGCGGGAATTATTCCCGATCCGCTTCCCTTGGTTGAACCGCTCGCAGGAAGAAGCCGTAAATAAGGTATTGGGAGCGAAACAAGTATCTATCGTACACGGCCCTCCCGGAACCGGGAAAACAACCACCTTGGTGGAAGCCATTTACGAGACCCTTCACCGGGAGAATCAAGTGATCGTTTGCGCTCAAAGCAATACCGCCGTAGACTGCATCTCGGAGAAACTGGTAGATAGAGGCATTAACGTCCTGCGCATCGGGAACCCCACTCGTATCAATGACAAGATGCTCTCTTTCACATATGAACGCCGTTTCGAGTCGCATCCGGATTATCCCGAGTTATGGAGCATCCGGAAAGCGGTACGGGATATACAATCCAATATGCGAAAGAAAAGCCGGGAGGAACGGGATACGATCCGAAACCGCCTCTCCCGTTTGAAATTCCGGGCGACCGAACTGGAAGTCAAGATCGATACAGAGCTGTTCGACGAGGCTCGTGTCGTTGCTTGCACCTTGGTTGGCTCCGCAAACCGGGTCATGATGAACCGGCACTTCACGACCTTGTTTATCGATGAGGCCGCCCAAGCCTTGGAAGCTGCTTGCTGGATAGCGATCGGCAAGGCGGACCGGGTCATACTAGCGGGCGATCATCACCAATTGCCCCCTACTATTAAATGTATAGAAGCGGAACGAGAAGGCTTAGGACGTACCTTGATGCAAAAGATAGCCCACACGAAACCGGAAACAGTCTCTCTCCTGAAGATCCAATATCGTATGCACGAGGATATCATGCGCTTCTCCTCCCAATGGTTCTATCATAACGAACTCGAATCCGCTCCCGAGGTAAGTGGGCGAGGAATCTTGCGACTGGACACTCCCATCGTATGGTTCGATACGTCCGAGTGCGATTTCACGGAAAATACGAGAGAGGAGACCATGAGCCGTGTCAACAGGCAAGAGGCGGAATTGCTCGTGGAACAATTACGCTCCTATATACAGAAAATATCCAAGGAGAGAGTGCTGGAGGAGAATATCGACTTCGGATTGATCTCCCCTTATAAGGCGCAGGTACAATACATCCGTAAATTAATCAAACAGGACGCTTTCTTCAAGCCTTTACGCAGACTGATTACCATACATACCGTAGACGGTTTCCAAGGGCAAGAGCGCGATGTCATCTTGATCAGTTTGGTGAGGGCCAACGAGGATGGAAAGATCGGCTTCTTGAACGACTTACGGCGCATGAACGTAGCGATCACCCGTGCCCGTATGAAACTGATGATCTTGGGAGACGCTTCCACCCTTACCCGGCACGCATTTTATAACGAACTCTATAATTATATCTCCCAAAGAGGTAAAATAATCACGATCAATACGAAACAAGAGCATGAACTATAAATTATTGGTACTGGATTTAGACGGTACACTGACAAACAGTAAAAAAGAGATCACCCCATTTACGAGGGAAACCCTTCTGCAAGCGCAGGAAAAAGGATTGCATCTGGTCTTAGCCTCCGGCCGGCCCACCTACGGTATCGTGCCTTTAGCCGAGGAACTGAACATGAAGCAATATGGTGGTTTTATCCTTTCCTTCAACGGCGGTAAGGTGATCGACTTGATGACAGACAAAGTACTGTTCGAACAGGCTTTGCCACCCGATATCGTACCTGTTTTATACAACCGCTCCAAAGAAGCGGGACTGGCTATCCTTTCCTACAACGGTAAATATATCTTAAGCGAACACCCGGAAAATAAATACGTACAATACGAATCTTTCTTAACCAAAATGAAGATCAAGGCTACCGACGATTTCCTGCGGGATTTGCATCAGCCAGCCGATAAATGCTTGGTGGTAGGCGAACCGGAGATGTTGGTACCGTTGGAAGAGAAGCTCCGCCAAGAATTAGGGAAACGTATCAACGTATATCGTTCCGAGGCATTCTATCTGGAGCTTGTCCCCAAAGGCATCGACAAAGCCGCCTCGTTATCCCGCTTACTAGAGCGAACCCGGATAAAACAGGAGGAAGTGATCGCTATCGGCGACGGTTTCAACGACGTATCCATGATCCGTTTCGCCGGATTGGGAGTCGCTATGGCCAACGCCCAGCCCCCTGTCAAGGCCAATGCCGACCGCATCACCCAATACACGAACGATGAGGATGGAGTGGCTCGTTTCATCCAAGAATTGCTTTGAAAAAAACACGTACGTATTTTCCGAGAAACACGTACATGTTTTCGCGAGAACACGTACGTGTTTTTTCAGAGACATTTACACCAGTATCGACACAGGCCAATGCCTATATCGGCATAAGCCTGTACGTATATCGCCGCAAGGCTACACCGATATAGGCGTGAGCTTGCGCCGATATACGTAAATTCCTTTCATGGAAATGTCTTCTAACTATCAACTATTTTATGTACATTTGTATTCTAAACCATAAAATAAGACGCCATGAAGTACAAATTATTAGTCTTAGACGTAGATGGGACGTTGCTTAACGACAAGAAAGAGATAACTCCCCGGACCCATGCCGCCCTGTTAAAGGCTCAGCAGATGGGAGTTCATGTTGTATTGGCATCCGGCCGACCCACCAACGGGGTTCAACCCTTGGCGGAGGCTCTTGAATTGAATCATTACGGTGGTTTCATATTATCTTATAACGGAGGTCAGATCATCAATGCCCAGACCGGAGAATTGATGTTCGAGAAACGAATCGATCCGGCCATGATTCCTTATTTGAACCGGAAGGCGAAGGAAAACGGTTTTGCTATCTTCACGTATCACAAGGACTATATCCTGACCGATAGCCCGGAAAACAAGCATGTCCAAGAGGAGGCCGAACTCAATAAGATGCGCATCATCGGTGTGGAGAATTTCCCGGAAGCGGTGGATTTCGCACCCTGTAAGTGTATTCTTACCAGCGATGACGAGAACAATCTAGTGGGTCTCGAAAATCATTGGAAGAAACGTCTGGACGGGGTATTGGAAGCTTTCCGCTCCGAGGACTATTTCTTGGAGGTAGCTCCTCATTTCATCAATAAGGGAAATACGTTGGCGGTATTGATGGAGATGCTGAATATCACGACCGAAGAGGTTGTCGCTATTGGTGATGGCGTAGCCGACGTATCCATGCTTCAATTAGCCGGTACCGGCGTGGCGATGGGTAACGCACGCGACTCCGTAAAGGCTTGCGCCGATTTCACGACCTTATCTAATAATATGGATGGTGTGGCGGTAGCGATCGAGAAAGCGATCCTTGCCACGATCAAACCCACGGAGGTTCCGTTAGATCAACTAAACGCACGGGCCAAACATGCCTTAATGGGTAATCTAGGCATTCAATATACCTATGCGTCGGAGGATCGTGTGGAAGCGACCATGCCTGTAGACGAACGGACCCGCCAGCCTTTCGGTATCTTGCACGGAGGCGCTACGCTGGCTTTGGCGGAGACCGTGGCCGGACTAGGTTCCATGATTCTGGCGAAACCGGACGAGATGGTAGTCGGCATGCAAGTTAGCGGCAGCCATATGTCGTCCGCCCACGAGGGAGACACGGTACGTGCCGTCGGGACGATTATCCACAAAGGCCGTTCATCCCATGTGTGGAACGTAGACATATTCACCTCTACCGACAAACTGGTTTCCTCGGTACGGGTAATCAATAGCATACTAAAGAAGAAATGATTCCAAGAGATTCTTACGAAATAATAGACACGTTGATCAAGCAAGGCCGGAGTTTCGCTATTTGGCGTATTCCCGGTGAGGATAGGCTCCATTTCAGGATGCAAAGCGCCGGCTCTCCTTGCCTATTATACGACATAAAAGACTTAAATGAACGGAGCGGTTTTGTAATCGCTCCGTTTCAGGTGACAGCGGAACGACCTATCGTTTTAATCCAACCGGATTGCTTTGAAATCCCCTCCGAATCCGATTGGGATTTCTCTCGAGAGAAAAACGAATTCCCTTCGAATGAAATCGAAATCCCATCCGAATCCGAGGAGAAGGAACGATACGCTTACCATTTCTCCCTGTTTACCAGCCCTTTGCTAAAAGGAAGCCAAGATAAACTAGTCCTATCCCGTAGCAAAACGATCCGGAAAGATCCCTCTTTCTCACCCGGCAAGGCATTCTTCGCCGCAGTAGAACGATATATCCGCTCCTATGTCTACCTTTGCCATACCCCGGAAACCGGAACTTGGATGGGTGGGACACCGGAAATCTTGTTATCCGGCGAGAAAGGCGACTGGCAAACGGTAGCTTTGGCCGGAACCCAATCCTTACGAGACGGGAAATTACCGAAAAGCTGGGACCATAAGAATTGGAGAGAACAGCAATTAGTCGCCTCCTATATACGCCGCCAGCTGTCCACCTTGGGTATTACTCCCGAGGAGAAGGGGCCTTATTCAGCCCGGGCCGGAGAGGTTTCCCATTTGAAAAGCGATTTCTTCTTCTCCTTGCCGAATCCCGAGAAGCTGGGTGATGTCCTTCAACTATTACACCCTACTCCAGCCGTTTGCGGTCTTCCCAAGGAGGAGGCTTATCATTTCATCATCGAGAATGAGGGGTACGATCGTAGCTATTACTCCGGTTTCATCGGTTGGCTGGATCCCAAAGGCAAAACAGATCTGTACGTAAACCTCCGTTGCATGAATATCCTCCCCCAAACCTTTACGCTGTATGCCGGAGGCGGTCTGTTGGCGGCCTCGCAGCTAGAGGATGAGTGGCAGGAGACAGAGGATAAATTAGATACGATGCGGAGAATAGTGGGTAATTTATAATTTTATATCATATAATGTATAGCGATAAAAAGAACATCCTTCAATTGGTAGCCTTGCTGATAGAGCACGGCGTAAGTAATATCGTGCTATGTCCGGGGAGCCGGAACTCTCCGATTGTGCACACATTGGCAAACCATTCGTTCTTCAATTGCCATTCCGTGACGGATGAGCGAAGCGCGGGATTCTTTGCCGTAGGGCTAGCGTTGCACGGAGGTAAGCCGGCGGCTGTTTGCTGTACCTCGGGCACGGCCTTGCTGAATATACATCCGGCGGTAGCGGAGGCTTTCTATCAGAAAGTTCCGCTTGTCGTGATATCCGCCGACCGCCCCGCCGCATGGATCGGGCAAATGGACGGACAGACCTTGCCGCAACCCGGGGTGTTCGGCTCGCTGGTGAAGAAATCGGTACAGCTACCGGAAATACATACGGATCAAGATGAATGGTATTGTAATCGATTGATCAACGAGGCTTTGTTGGAACTGAACCATCACGGCAAAGGGCCGGTTCATATCAACGTCCCGATCTCCGAGCCTTTATTTCAGTTCACGACACCCGAATTGCCGAAGGTACGGGTAATCACCCGTTATCAAGGCCTAAACGTGTACGACCGGAAATATGACGATCTGATCGAGCGTTTGAACAAATATAGCAAGCGAATGATGATAGCGGGACAAATGAGCTTGATCTATCTCTTCGAGAAGAAAATATGCAAGTTACTATACAAGCATTTCACTTGGCTCTCCGAGCACATCGGCAACCGTATCGTACCGGGATTGCCGATCAAGAATTTCGACGCCATCCTGTACGCTACCCCAGAGGAGGAAAAAGAGAAGCTGGTTCCCGAGCTCGTGATCACCTACGGCGGCCATATTGTCTCCAAGCGGCTGAAAGAGTTTTTGCGGAAACACCCGCCTAAGGAGCATTGGCATGTCTCATTGGATGGGGAGGTAGCGGATTTATTCGGTAGCCTGACCACGGTGATCGAGATGGACGCTTTCGAGTTTCTGGAGAAAATCGCTTATATGCTGGAGAATAGGCAGATTGAATATCCGAAGGCTTGGGAATATAAATCCCGGAATCTGCCGGAGCCGGAGTTCGCTTACTCCGAAATGGCGGCGATCGGTGGTTTGATACGTTCGCTTCCGGCTGAATCGGCCTTGCATCTGGGGAATAGCTCCACCGTACGTTACGCACAATTGTACACCGTACCCGAGACGGTTGAGGTTTGTTGTAACCGAGGTACGAGCGGGATCGAAGGCTCCTTGTCTACGGCTATCGGATACGCCTCGGCCTCGCAAAAACTAAACTTTATCGTTATAGGCGATCTTAGTTTCTTCTATGATATGAATGCGTTGTGGAACGGAAACTTGCACAATAACCTTCGTATCCTGCTCTTGAACAACGGAGGTGGTGAGATCTTCCAAGCCTTGCCAGGATTCAAGATGAACGAGCGTACGCACCGTTACGTCACCGCCTCCCACCAGACCTCAGCAGAGGGATGGGCCACGGAAAGGGGATTCTCCTACTCCGCCGTTCATAACGCCGAGGAGTTGGCAGCTGCGATGAGCGCCTTTACCCAAACGGAGCAACCGAGCGAACATCCCCTATTCATGGAGGTTTTCACGGACAAAGCGGAAGACGTACGATTGCTCAAGGAATATTATCATCAACTAAAAAATTCATCCCAAGCACAAAACATATAATATATGGAAACGAAAAGAGAATGGACAACCATCAAGGAATACGAGGAGATCTTATTTGATTTCTACAACGGCATCGCCCGCATTACGATAAACCGGAAACGGTATCGCAACGCTTTTACCCCGACTACGACCACGGAGATGAGCGACGCCTTTTACATCTGCCGGGAACGTCCGGACATTAACGTAGTCGTTCTGACAGGAGCCGGAGATACGGCGTTTTGCGCGGGAGGCGATATGAACGTGAAAGGACGTGGCGGCTACGTGGGTAAAGACGGCGTACCTCGCTTGAACGTATTGGACGTACAAAAGCAGATCCGCTCTCTCCCGAAACCCGTCATCGCGGCCGTGAACGGTTTCGCTATCGGCGGCGGACACGTATTGCACGTGGTTTGCGACCTTACGATCGCTTCCGAGAACGCTATCTTCGGACAGACAGGCCCTCGTGTGGGTAGCTTCGACGCCGGGTTCGGCTCTTCTTACCTCGCCCGTGTGGTCGGACAGAAAAAGGCCCGTGAGATCTGGTTCCTATGCCGCAAGTACAATGCACAGGAGGCTTTGGATATGGGTCTGGTAAATAAGGTAGTCCCCTTGGATAAATTAGAGGACGAGTACGTTCAATGGGCCGAGGAGATGATGTTGCTTAGCCCGTTGGCCTTGCGCATGATCAAGGCGGGCTTGAACGCCGAGTTGGACGGACAGGCCGGTATACAAGAGTTGGCCGGAGACGCTACCATGCTTTACTATATGACGGACGAGGCGCAGGAAGGCGGCAAGGCATTCTTGGAGAAACGCCGTCCACGCTTCGAGGATTACCCGAAGTTCCCGTAAAGGGAATTGAGAATTGAGAATTGAAAATTGAGAATGAATGGTGAAGGAGAGGTTTTATAAAACAGAGGTGGTTCCCCGGTGCTTGACTTTCAAGCGACCGGCAGGAACCTCACGGGGTGTTTACACGACCCGGAAATTGTGGGAGGTCCGAATCCGCAAGGAAGACGAACCCTCGGTTATTGGTATCGGAGAATGTGCCCCCCTGCCGGATCTCAGTTGCGATTATGGAGTGGATTACGAGATCACGTTATCCAAGGCTTGCCTCGATCTGGAACAGAAGGGATATGTTGACACCGAATCTTTGCGCCATTACCCATCCATCCTTTTCGGATTGGAAATGGCCATGCGTCATTATGAACAGGGTGGTTGGCGGCATTACGACACGCCCTTCTCGCGGGGGCAAGCGGGCATCCCCATTAACGGACTGATCTGGATGGGCGATTATAAGTACATGCTGGAACAGGTAGAGGAAAAGATGAAGGAGGGCTTCCGCTGCGTCAAGCTGAAGATCGGCGCTATCGATTTCGACCGGGAACTCTCTTTATTGAAACACATCCGTGCGCATTTCTCTGCCAAGGAAATAGAGCTTCGGGTAGACGCCAACGGCGATGGACAAACTGAAGCGGCTCGCCGAGATGGACTTGCATTCCATCGAGCAGCCTATCCGTGCCGGGCAGTTGGAAGAAATGGCACACCTTGCGGCAGAGTCACCCCTTCCCATCGCTCTCGACGAGGAACTGATCGGCTGTAACGCCCCGGACGAGAAACGGCGGTTGTTGGAAACGATCCATCCCCAATACATTATATTAAAGCCTTCCCTCCACGGAGGCATCGCCGGATGTACGGAATGGGTTCACTTAGCGGAAACTATCTTAGGGAGTACCCCCGAGCGACCCAAATGGTGGGTCACCTCCGCTCTGGAATCGCAAATCGGACTGAACGCTATCGCCCAATGGTGCGCCACGTTAGGTAACCCGCTACCGCAAGGTCTGGGAACCGGCGAGATTTTCAAGGATGATAAACATCGGTTAATCCAACGAAAAGGAGACACCATCTGGTTCTCCAACGACCTTTGACCTATGCCGATACAAGATGATTTACAAGCATTCTTAGCTGAATGGCACGATCCCTCCCCTTTTCTGGAAGTCCAGACCTCCGGCTCCACCGGTACGCCCAAGCGGATGAGAGTGCGCAAGGACCGGATGCTGAACAGCGCCCGGCTTACCTGCGATTATCTGGGTCTTAAGAAGGGCGACAAGGCCCTGTTATGTATGCCCCTGCGCTATATAGCCGGAAAGATGATGGTGGTCCGCTCCCTATACGCCGGACTGGATCTGGAGGTGCGTGAGCCCTCCGGACACCCGTTGGCGGATTGGGGGGATACGCCCCTGCGCTTTGCCGCCATGATCCCCTTGCAGGTTTACAATACGTTGCGAGTACCCGAGGAACGTAAACGGCTGGAGCAAACGGATATCCTGATTATCGGCGGCGGGGCGATCGACGCGGCCTTGGAACAGGAGATACGGCAGATGCCAAACACGGTTTATTCCACCTACGGAATGACGGAGACGCTGTCTCACGTCGCCCTGCGCCGGCTGAACGGGCCGGAAGCCTCGCCCTATTACCATCCCTTCTCCTCGGTGACGTTATCCTTGTCGCCGGACAATACCTTGGTGATAGACGCCCCATTGGTTTGCGACGAGCGGCTGGTGACGAACGATGTCGCCCGCCTGCTGCCGGACGGGAGTTTCGCCATTATCGGAAGGAAAGATAATATCATCAATAGCGGAGGTATCAAGATACAGATCGAGGAGGTGGAAGAGCGGCTACGGCCCTACATAATGGGCGATTTCGCCATCACCTCCGTACCGGACGAGAAGTTGGGCGAGGCAGTAACGTTGCTCACCGAAGTTACCAACGCAACCGGAAGCCTGCTGTCAAGGCAATCGGAAGCCTGCTGTCAAGAGAACTGACAGCCTGCTGTCAAGAGAGCTGATGGGATGCCTCCCCAAATACCAACGCCCGAAATTCGTCTTGAAGGTAGAGGCCATCCCCAAAACCGGAAGCGGCAAGATCGATCGTGCCGCCTGCCGGGAGCTAGCGAGAAATATCATCACAAAAACACTATAAACATGAAAAGGATTCTAACAATCACCGCGGTCTCCCTATTGGCCTTATCGCCTATGTACGGGCAGGAAGCCTACGCGGGATACGACTGCGTCACCTTGCTGGACAGCACCGCCGTCACGGTACAACCTACCGGCTCGGGGGCTTTCGCCGTATGCAAGGCTTTTAAGGTACAGACTCCCAAGGGAGCCGTCGCCAACCGTATCATCAAATACGATTACGACCCGCTGACGGCGCATGCCGAGTTTCGTTACGCCACGATCTACCGTGCGAATGGCGACGTGATCAATCTCGACGTGACTGGGGCTTGCGACTATGCCGCCCCCGCACGTGCCATCTACTGGGGCGCCCGGCAGATCATGCTGGAAGTGGGCCGCCTGCAACCGGGAGATGTCGTGGAGTACGAGATCGCCAAGAAAGGTTTCACCTACGCCTTGCTGACGGCGGGCGACGACGAGCGTTTCATCCCTCCTATGCGGGGACAGTTTTACGATATCGTCCCCTTCTGGGCTACCGAGCCTACCGTGCGTAAGGTATACCGGATATCCATGCCGATGGAGAAAGAGTTGCAATTCCAGTTCTACCAAGGCGAATGTACCTCTTCCATGCGATATGAGGATGGACGGAAAGTATATACCTTCGCCTCCGACGATATCCTTCCTTTCGCCAAGGAACCGAATATGGTAGACCTATTCGACGCAGCCCCGAAGCTCATGATGTCCAGCACGCCCCGCTGGGAAGATAAATCCGTATGGTTCAATAAGGTTAACGAGGATTACGGAAGCTTTACCGCGATCCCGGAAGCCCAAAGGAAGGTAGACGAGCTGATCAAAGGCAAGAAGACGGAAATGGAGAAGATAGCCGTGCTGACCCACTGGGTGGCCGATAACATCCGTTACTCCGGGATCTCGATGGGTAAAGGCGAGGGTTTCACGCTTCACAACCTAAAGATGAATTATACCGATCGTTGCGGTGTCTGCAAGGATATCGCCGGTACGTTGATCGCCTTCCTCCGCATGGCCGGATTCGAGGCTTACCCGGCGATGACCATGGCGGGAAGCCGTGTAGAAAGCATCCCCGCCGACCATTTCAACCATTGCGTGGCGGTGGTAAAACTGGCTAGCGGCACGTATATGCCTCTCGACCCGACTTGGGTTCCTTTCTGCCGGGAATTATGGAGTAGCGCCGAGCAACAGCAGAACTACCTCCCGGGTGTGCCCGAAGGCTCCGACC
>OHKA01000794.1_pt1 | contig 10848 bp, 10 predicted proteins | sample 1568751 | NCBI WGS metagenome assembly OHKA01 (sample SAMEA3879525, study PRJEB24766) | human gut metagenome | biome: human-associated habitat; feature: feces | place: USA | collected 1985/1987 | reverse complement strand
TGCAAAGTATGCTTTTAATAAGTCCCATGCAGCAGCCTATGCAGTTGTTTCCTATCAGACTGCATATCTGAAATATTACTATCCTGTGGAATTTATGGCCGCATTAATGACATCGGTTATTGATTTTCCCAATAAGGTTGCAGAATATATTCTGGTCTGCAGACAGATGGGGATTAAGATCCTGCCGCCGGATGTGAATTGTGGAATGTATGGATTCTCTGTAGATAACGGTGCGATCCGATATGGTCTGTCCGCTATAAAGAGTGTGGGACGTCCGGTTATTGAAAGCCTGGTAAGAGAGAGGGAAGAGAACGGACAATATCGTTCCCTGAAGGATTTTATGGAACGAAACTCTCCGCAGATGAATAAGCGAGCAGTAGAAAACTTTATCAAAGCAGGTGCACTGGATTGCCTGGATGGTAACCGCCGCCAGAAAATGCTGGTTTATCAGAAGATTTCAGACAGTATCAGTCAGGATAAGAAGAATTCACTGGCAGGCCAGATGAGCCTTTTTGATCTGGTAAGCGAGGAGGACAAAAAAGAATTTGAAATCCGTATGCCCGATGTGGAGGAATTCGGAAAAGAGGAACTTCTGGGATATGAGAAGGAAGTTCTGGGAATCTACCTCAGTGGTCATCCTCTGGAAAATTACCGGGGAATGATGGAGAAAACCATTTCTGCGAAAACCTCTGATTTTCAGCAGGATGAAGAAACAAATCTTCCGAAAGTCATGGATGGTCAGAAAGTAATTATCGGTGGAATGATTACGGATAAAACCATCAAATATACAAAGAATAATAAGGTTATGGCATTCCTCACAGTGGAGGATCTGGTAGGAACAGTGGAGGTAGTTGTGTTCCCCAGAGATTATGAGAAAAGTCAGCAGTTCCTGAATGAAGAAGGCAGAGTATTTATTCAGGGCAGAGTATCTGCAGAGGACGATCGCGCCAGTAAACTGATCCTTGAAAAAATCCGTCCCTTTGACAATATGCCAAGGGAAATCTGGATACAGTTTGACAATAAAGAAAGCTACACACAGCAATCTCAGGAATTGCTTGCAGACCTCAGACGTTCACCGGGTGACAGTGCTGTTGTGATCTACCTGAAAGACGTAAAGGCCATAAAGAAGCTTCCGGTTGGATATCATGCACAAATTCAGGACTCATGGCTGAACTATATGTACGAAAAATATGGTAAAACCAATGTTAAAGTTGTAGAAAGAGGATTGAAAAACTTATAGAAATGCGCTAAACTATACCCGAATATGTGTATAGTAAAAATGAGATAGATTCAGAAGATGGAGGAAGAAAAGATGGCAGAAAACAAGATAAAAACCATTGGTGTCCTTACCAGCGGTGGTGACGCACCTGGAATGAATGCTGCAATTCGTGCAGTTGTCAGAAGAGGTTTAAGCAATGGATTAAATGTAAAAGGTATTCTGAAAGGATACAATGGTCTGTTAAACGAAGAGATTATTGACATGAGCGCAAAAGATGTATCTGATACAATCGAGCGTGGAGGTACAATCCTTTATACAGCACGTTGTGCAGAATTCCGTACAGAAGAAGGCCAGAAACGTGGTGCAGAGATCTGCAGAAAACATGGAATTGACGGACTTGTTGTCATCGGTGGTGACGGATCTTTCGCAGGTGCTCAGAAGCTTGCGAATCTCGGAATCAATACAATCGGTCTTCCCGGAACAATCGACCTTGACATTGCATGTACAGAATATACCATCGGATTTGATACAGCTGTAAACACAGCAATGGAAGCAATTGATAAAGTACGTGATACTTCCACTTCTCATGAGAGATGCAGTATCATCGAGGTTATGGGACGTGGTGCAGGATATATTGCTCTGTGGTGCGGTATTGCCAACGGTGCTGAGGACGTTCTGGTTCCTGAAAAATATGACTATGATGAGCAGAAGCTGATCAATAACATTATCGAGAGTCGTAAGAAAGGCAAAAAGCATCACATCATCATCAATGCAGAAGGTATCGGTCATTCTGAAGCAATGGCAAAACGTATCGAAGCTGCCACAGGTATCGAAACACGTGCTACAATCCTTGGACACATGCAGCGTGGTGGAAGCCCGACATGTAAAGACCGTGTATATGCATCTATGATGGGTGCTCTGGCTGTAGACCTTCTTATTGCAGGCAAGACATGCCGCGTTGTCGGATATCGTCACGGTGAATTCGTAGACTTCGATATCAATGAAGCACTTGCTATGCAGAAAGGTATCTCTGACTATCAGTGGGAAGTATGCCAGTCACTTTCTCATAACTATGATAAAAACAACAAATAACAAATGAATAAAAAGATGCAGTTATATAACAGACTGCATAAATTAAATACTGCTCAGATAATTACCCTCGGTTTTGCGGGGGTGATTATCTTAGGGGGATTACTTCTGTGGCTGCCGTTTTGTACGGCACCCGGATACCACACATCTTTTACAGATGCCATGTTTACGGCAACTCACTGGACTCTGGCAGGCAAGATTATTATTCTTGTCCTGATCCAGATCGGAGGTGTTGGACTGATTTCCCTGGGCAGTATTATTTTTATAAGTCTGAGAAAGAAAATATCGCTGAGGAACCGGCGTGTTATCCAGGAGTCCTATAATATGGACAGAATGGGTGGGATGGTCAGGCTGGTGAAGAAAGTTCTGATCTGTGTGTTTGGAGCAGAAGGAATCGGTGCAGTGTGTTATGCAGTTCGATTTATTCCGCAGTTCGGTCTGGCAAAAGGTCTGGGATATTCTGTTTTTACGGCAGTATCTGCATTCTGTAATGCTGGTATTGATCTGCTGGGAGAGGACAGCATGGCTCAGTATGTTGCTGATCCGATCGTAAACTTTACAAGTGTAGGACTGATCATTATGTCAGGTCTTGGGTTTGTGGTCTGGTGGGATATCTGGGATAAGATTAAACGAGTCATCAGAGGGAAACTTCCTGTGGGACGTATATTTAAAAATCTCCGTCTTCACAGTAAGATCGTGTTGATGATGACGCTGATACTTGTTGTGGGCGGTACAGTACTGATCTTTCTGTTTGATCATGGAAATCCGGAAAGTATTGGGACATATTCGCCGGAAACGAAGTGGATGGCATCTTTGTTCCAGTCAGTTACCACAAGAACAGCCGGATTTTTCACTGTAAGTCAGGAGAGATTTTCCAATGCAACTTATATGCTGTGCCTGATATTGATGTTGATCGGCGGTTCCCCTATGGGAACAGCAGGTGGAATTAAGACAACAACAGTTGCGGTCCTTCTGCTGAGTCTGAAATCCAATCTTCAGGGAAAACGGGATGTGGAAGTACACCACAGGAGAATCAGAGACAGCTACATCCGTTCTGCGATCGTAGTGACAGGTATGGTACTTACAGTACTTATTCTCATGAGTATGCTGTTGTGTGCAGCCATGCCGGAAGCACCTATAGAAGATGTTGTTTATGAAATTACATCTGCGGTTGCAACGGTAGGACTTAGCAGAGGGCTGACACCCTGCCTGAATACAGCAGGCAAATGGATCGTGATCCTGACTATGTATCTGGGAAGAATCGGTCCGCTGACTCTGGGAACTGCAGTGACTGTACGTGTACAGAAAATGCCGGCAGATTCACATCTGGCAGAAGAAGATATTATGATTGGATAGTAACGGTTCGGCAGTCAGGCGGATATTCGCAGAGGATAACGAATACATGTTCAGAAAGAGAAATGAGGAAGAAAATGAAGAATAAATCTTATGCAGTGATCGGTCTTGGGCAGTTCGGGATGACGGTAGCCCTTACTCTGGCAGAGGCGAACTGCGATGTACTTGCCATTGACGATAAAGATGATAATGTGCAGGATATCGCAGAGAAAGTTTCCTATGCTGTCAAGGCAGATGTGCGTGATCCGGGAATTCTGGAATCGCTTGGAGTTCAGAACGTAGATGTTGCGGTCATCGCAGTAGCCGAGAATATGGAGGCCAGTATTACAGCAACGATGCAGGTGAAAGAACTTGGAGTTCCTTTTGTCATGGCGAAGGCAATGAATTCTCTTCATGGCAGGATACTGGAGAAAATAGGGGCAGATAAGGTGATTTATCCTGAACATTCCATGGGTATCAGAGTTGCAAGAAATCTTCTCTCCAGTGGATTTGTCGATATGTTTGAGCTTTCTTCTGATTTCAGTATGGCAGAATTTAAGATCCCGCGGGAATGGATAGGAAAAACACTTCGGGAGCTGAAGGTCAGGGAAAAGTATAACATCAATCTGATCGGTCTGAAGCATGGCGATAAGATGAATATGAATGTGGCGCCGGATGAAGTGTTTCCGGCAGACTGCACAGTTGTTGCAGCAGGAGCAAACAGTGACCTGAATAAGGTTTCGGAAAATTGAGGATAAGATATGATCACCAGTGTAAATAACGGACAGGTAAAAAATATCATACAGCTGAACCAGAAAACAAAAGCCCGCAGAGAACAAGGGCTTTTTGTTGCAGAAGGAAGAAAAATGTTCGGCGAAGCACCTAGGGATTGGATTTCGAAGGTGTATGTATCAGAAGCTCTCAGCGGTGATGCAGAACTGATGGCTCAGGTGGAGAAACTTCCATATGAAATAGTAACAGATTCTGTTTTTCGACAGATGAGCGATACGCAGACGCCGCAGGGAATTATGACAGTGCTTAAGAAACCTTCCTATATAATGGAAGATATTCTCGGCGGGGAAAATCCGCTGGTTATGATTCTGGAAGATCTGCAGGATCCGGGAAATGCGGGAACTATTCTCCGTACAGGAGAGGGTGCCGGAGTAAGCGGAGTTCTTCTGACAAAGACCTGCGTGGATATCACAAACCCGAAGGTTATACGATCAACCATGGGTTCTGTCTACAGAATGCCTTTCCTATATGTGGAAAGTGTGGTATCATTAGCACAGGAACTGAAAGACAGAAATATCCGCACATTTGCGGCGCATCTGCATGGTAAGAACTCTTATGATCAGGAATCCTACACAGGAGGAACTGCTTTCCTGATCGGCAATGAGGGAAAAGGACTGACAGATGAAGCGGCAGACAGTGCTGATTGTCTGATACGGATTCCTATGTGTGGAAAAGTAGAATCTCTGAATGCTGCCATGGCATCCGGAATTCTCATGTATGAAGCTGCTCGTCAGAGACGATAGCAGACGAAAGGAGGAGTTTCATGCAGCCTTTGATCTGGCTTGGGATTCTTGCGTTATTGCTTGTTGTAGAGGCAATTACGGCAGGACTGACCACCATCTGGTTTGCCGGCGGCGCACTGGTCGCTGCTATTGCATGTTATGCAGGAGCGAACCTCACTGTACAGATATTGCTGTTTCTGTGTGTTTCATTGGTACTTCTCATCTTTACCAGACCACTGGCAATGAAGTACTTCAACAAAGAAACCATACAGACCAATGCAAACAGTCTGATTGGAAAGAAAGCAGTTGTGATTCAGGAGATTGACAATCTGGCGCAGACAGGCCAGGTTCGTATCAATGACATTGAATGGACTGCACGTTCTGCTGATGACGAAAAAATCGGCGAAGGCACCGTTGTAACGATCGAAGAGATCCGAGGTGTGAAACTTATCGTAAAACAGAATAAGGAGGATTAGTTATGGGCGTGGTTTTTCTGATAGTTATTATCGTTATTGCGGTATGGGTCCTTGCATCCTGCGTCCGCATTGTACCACAGGCATATGCAGTAATCCTGGAGCGTCTGGGAGCTTATCAGGCGACCTGGAGTACAGGAATTCACTTCAAGGTTCCGTTTATTGAACGAGTAGCCAGAAAGGTAAATCTGAAGGAACAGGTAGTGGATTTTCCACCGCAGCCGGTTATCACAAAGGATAACGTAACCATGCAGATCGATACTGTCGTATTCTTTCAGATTACAGATCCGAAGCTTTATACTTACGGTGTGGAGAATCCGATCATGGCAATCGAGAATCTGTCCGCAACAACCTTAAGAAATATTATCGGTGACATGGAACTGGATGAGACACTTACATCACGTGAGACGATCAATACCAAGATGAGAGCTTCTCTTGATGAAGCTACTGATCCATGGGGAATCAAGGTCAATCGTGTGGAACTGAAGAACATTATTCCTCCGGCAGCTATTCAGGATGCAATGGAGAAACAGATGAAAGCTGAGCGTGAACGTCGTGAAGCAATCCTGATCGCAGAAGGTCAGAAGAAATCTACGATCCTTGTTGCAGAAGGTAAGAAACAATCCGCAATTCTGGATGCAGAAGCTGAGAAACAGGCAGCAATCCTTCGCGCAGAGGCTCAGAAAGAGCGTATGATCAAGGAGGCAGAAGGACAGGCTGAGGCAGTTCTGAAAGTTCAGAATGCCAATGCAGAGGGTATCCGCATGATCAGAGAGGCAGGAGCAGATGAAGCAGTTCTGACACTGAAGAGTCTGGAAGCATTTGCCAGGGCAGCAGACGGTAAGGCAACCAAGATCATTATTCCGTCGGATATTCAGGGAATTGCAGGTCTGGCAAGTTCGCTGAAAGAGATCGTCACTGATCCGAAAGCGGAGACAGACAAATAACAAAAGAGAATAAATGACATCGGGGAGAGAATTATTATGAACTTAAAAGGAAGAAACTTTCTGACACTGAAAGACTTTACACCGGAGGAGATCACATATCTTATTGATTTATCCGCAGAACTTAAAGCAAAGAAGAAAGCTGGCGAGCTTCACGAATATTACAGAGGCAAAAATATTGCACTTATTTTTGAAAAAACAAGTACAAGAACCCGCTGCTCTTTTGAGGTAGCTGCCCATGATCTTGGAATGGGAAGCACATACCTGGATCCGACAGGTTCTCAGATCGGTAAGAAAGAAAGCATTGCAGATACAGCAAGAGTTCTGGGAAGAATGTATGATGGTATCGAATATCGTGGATTTGGTCAGGAAGTCGTAGAAGAGCTTGCAAAACATGCAGGTGTTCCGGTATGGAATGGCCTTACGAACGAATATCATCCGACACAGATGCTGGCGGATATGCTGACGATCCGTGAGCATTTCGGAGATTTAAAAGGACGTAAGCTTGTATACATGGGTGATGCCCGTTACAATATGGGTAATTCCCTGATGATTGCCTGCACAAAACTTGGCATGCATTTCGTAGCCTGCACAACTAAGAAATATTTCCCGAATGCAGAGTTAGTTGCTCAGTGCGAGGAATATGCAAAAGCATCCGGCGGAAGCATCACTCTGACAGAGGATGTTCAGGAAGGAACAAAGGATGCAGACGTTATCTATACAGACGTATGGGTATCTATGGGTGAGCCGGATGAGGTATGGACAGAGAGAATCCATGATCTGACACCTTATAAAGTAACAAAGGACGTTATGAAGAACGCAGGAGAGACAGCAATCTTCCTTCACTGTCTGCCTGCATTCCATGACCTTAAGACAAAGATCGGCAAGGAAATGGGCGAGAGATTCAATCTGACAGACATGGAAGTAACAGACGAAGTATTTGAATCTGAGCAGTCCAAAGTATTTGATGAGGCAGAGAACCGTATGCATACCATCAAAGCTGTTATGGTAGCAACATTAGGAGAGCCGGAGAACAAATAATGGCACATCTATATAATGAAGAAACAATTTCACAGGCGATAGACACAAAATGGGCGGGCAAAACCGTCCATTTTGCAAAAGAAACAGATTCTACCAATTCATGGATCAAGCGTCTGGCAAAAGATGGTGCAGAGCATGGAACTCTGGCAGTTGCGGAATTTCAGTCTGCGGGAAGAGGGCGTTTTGACAGAAGATGGGAAGCGCCGGAGGGCAGCTCTATTATGATGACACTGCTCTTACGTCCGGAATTTTCACCGCAGTATGCGTCTATGCTGACACTGGTTATGGGAATGGCAGTGGCACAGGCAGCAGAGGAACTGGGGTTTAACGTAAGTATTAAATGGCCCAATGATATTGTGATCTCTAAGAAGAAAATCTGTGGTATCCTGACCGAGATGGGAACAAATGGTGTGAAGATCAATTATGTTCTCATCGGAGTAGGAATCAATGTAAACCTGAAAGAATTTCCGGAAGAAATGCAGGACAAAGCGACTTCACTGATTCTGGAGGGCGGTCATGAATATGACAGAAATCAGGTGATTGCACTGGTGATGAAATATTTCGAGATCAACTATGAGAAATTTATCCAGACCTGTGATTTTACTCATCTGCTGGATGATTACCACAGAATTCTTGCAAACTTGAACCAGCCGGTCAGAGTGATCGATGGTGACAGAAGTTTCGAAGGAATCTGCAGAGGGATTGATGAAAAAGGTGAACTGCTTGTGGAAAGGCAGAATAAAGAAGTTGTGAAAGTCAGCGCAGGAGAGGTTTCGGTGCGTGGACTTTACAGCTATGTATAAAGATTCTGAATAATTTCGAAAGAGGGAAACAGTAATTTATGTATCAGGACAACATTACTCTCTGCGGCGCAAGTGCCTATGAGAAGAAATTTTATTTTAATCAGGATTTCAATGCACTTCCGGATCATGTGAAGAAAGAGCTTCAGATCATGTGTGTTCTTTACACAGAGGATGTAGGAGGAATCCTGACTCTGGAATTTGACGAAAACGGCAGACTTCAGTTTAAAACAGAAGCTCTGGAAGCAGATGCCCGCTACGATGAGATCGGAAGCGGACTGAAGATCAAACAGCTTCAGCAGGACAAGAAAGAACTTCTGGAATCTCTGGAAATGTATTATAAAGTATTCTTTCTCGGAGACATCCCGGAAGAAGAACTGAAGAAAACATCGGGCAGTGAGGACTGAATCCATGCAGACAAGGAATGAGCCGGTACGGGCAAGAGAACCATTCATGGAGATGCAGTGGAAAATAGGAAACGTACAGATTGATAATCCGTTTGTTCTTGCACCAATGGCAGGTGTCACAGACCTGCCATTTCGAACGCTCTGTAAAGAGCAGGGGGCCGGACTGATCTGTATGGAAATGATCAGTGCAAAAGCGATTTCTTTTCATAATAAGAACACCATTGCCCTGATGGAGATTGATCCATGTGAGCACCCGGTTTCCATGCAGCTTTTTGGCAGTGAACCGGATCTTATGGCAGAGGTTGCGAAATCCATTGAGGACAGAGATTTCGATATCCTGGACATCAATATGGGATGCCCTGTGCCGAAGGTTGTCAATAACGGCGAGGGATCTGCATTGTTGAAGAACCCGAATCTGATTGAAGAGATCGTTCGAAAAGTATCATCTGCAATCAGTAAACCGTTGACTGTCAAGGTGCGAATCGGATTTGAGAATGAACCGGTAGATATTGTTGAAATCGCGAAACGTATTGAGGATGCGGGAGCAGCAGCACTTGCAGTGCATGGGCGCACCAGACAGCAGTACTATTCCGGCACTGCAGACTGGGATACGATTCGCAGGGTAAAAGAAGCGATTACCATTCCTGTAATTGGAAACGGAGATGTAGATTCTCCGCTGAAAGCAGAAGCACTGGTAAAACAGACCGGATGTGATGCTGTTATGGTGGGACGTGCAGTAAGGGGAAATCCCTGGTTGTTCCGCGAACTGAACCATTATTTCCGGACAGGAGAACTGTTGGAACGCCCGTCTGTAGAGGAAATACGTGAAATGATCCTGCGTCATGCCAGAAAACAGATTGAATTAAAAGGGGAGTTCGTAGGAATCCGTGAGATGCGTAAACACGTTGCCTGGTATACTGCAGGCATGCGTCACAGCGCAGGGCTCAGAAGAGAGTCAAACACCATAGAAAGTTATGAAGCTCTGGAGGCGCTTTTATCAAGATTAGCATAAAAGTTAAAACCATGTGAAATGAGAAATATAAACAATAGCAAAGGCGCTCGGAATGCTTGACAATCCGGGTGCTTTTTTGTATAATACAGAAATTGTGAATATCCTAGAATAAGTCTGCCCTTTTTCAGGTATGATGTATCAGGAAGCACATAAATCCATGTAGTGATCCGGGGCGAAAAGAAACGCAGAAGACTATACCGGATGTTGAAAGGGAGTAAGGTTATTATGGAAGAAAAGAAAAACTTACTAACTTATGCAGGACTTAAAAAATTAGAAGAAGAGCTGCATGATTTAAAGGTAGTAAAGAGAAAAGAAGTAGCAGAGAAAATTAAGGAAGCCAGAGAACAGGGCGACTTATCTGAGAATGCGGAATACGATGCAGCGAAAGACGAACAGAGAGACATTGAAGCACGTATCGAAGAAATCGAGAAGATCTTAAAGAATGCTGAAGTTGTTGTAGAGGACGAAGTAGATCTGGACAAGATCAGCGTTGGATGTAAGGTTAAAGTACACGATTTTGAATTCGAAGAAGACATCGAGCTGAAGATCGTAGGTTCCACAGAGGCTAACAGCCTTGAAGGCAAAATCTCCAACGAATCTCCCGTAGGAAAAGCACTTATCGGTGCGCATACAGGTGATGTAGTAGAAGTAGAGATGCCGGCAGGAATCATGAAATACAAAGTTCTGGAGATCCAGAGAAACGTATAAGAGACAGATGACTGAGGTGCGCGTAGAGATTTATCATGCAAAGGCATAACGCGCACCTTTCTCTGACTATATAAGCAGATAATAAGAAGACAATAAGAAGTTTGTTATTTCTTATTTTTGTCTGTATATCTGATAAATTGATATTTGAAAATACAGGATTCTGTTGAATGGAATCTTCTGTTACATCTGATATCACATGGAAATGTAGAATAAATGTAACTATTCAGTAGTCTACTATCCCGCGAGGTGTTTTGGCACGTAAGTACCAAAATCCCGAGACATACAAGCCAAAATGCCATCACCGCAGGT
>OHKA01000778.1_pt1 | contig 11076 bp, 10 predicted proteins | sample 1568751 | NCBI WGS metagenome assembly OHKA01 (sample SAMEA3879525, study PRJEB24766) | human gut metagenome | biome: human-associated habitat; feature: feces | place: USA | collected 1985/1987 | reverse complement strand
ATTTGTACATATGTTGACGTTGTATGTTAATAATATAAATACAAATCGGCCTTCCGGTGCCTTAGCGAGATACCATTCGAGGACGTGCGTCGATTGCTGCGGGTGACGGGGGTAATCAAGAGAAATATAATGTAAAATATATTCCAGAGGCTTTTCAATCACTTGAAAACATTAGTTGTATGAAAAAAATCCTATACGCAATTTTATTGGCGCTTACAATTCCTTTTTCTGTATTCGCGCAATTTTCTAAGATGTCGAATGCAGAAAAAATAGGTTCGTATGATCTAGGCAACTATCATTTATACAAAACAACAACACCCCAAGGAACTACATATCATTTTGATATGCGGGACCGAAAATATACCTCCAAACGCTTTTTGCTTGTGAGTCTGGGAAATAAGCAACAGGCTATTTCATTTATACATCAAGCAATCGAGACAATAGAAACAGCAAAAAAAGGAGATTCATTTGATTTGGGTCTGCCGGATGGTAATACAGGGTTTTACAAAAACGATGTGGGCGCCAGATCGCTTGGAATATATGTTGGCAATATAGGCCAATACGGATTAATTCGCAAGGCTATTTTTAGTGGAATGTTACGCGATATTGAGGCTCAATCAGATGATGTAACCACCGCAGATACAAACAATGATAAAGCCAATCTCCAGATACATCAAGAAGTAAATTCCCATCTTAAATTTGCTGGAATCGAAATTGACGGTTCCCTTGCAACTTTCCGGAGTAAATTAATTGAAAAGGGCTATAAACCTACAGATAGTCACGAAAATATTTTGCAGGGCAATTTTGCAGGATATGAGTGTGATATATTCATTTACTGTGTTGAAGGGGCTGATTTAGTGCATATGGTCATTGCATCCACCAAGCCAGAAGAGAGTTGGGATCGCTTATATATAAAATACCTCTCACTCGTAGAATTATACTCAAAAAAATATGGTTCACCCTCAAATTCGGTCAATAAATTTGAATATCCTTTCGACGGCACTACTGATATGCAAATGACAGCTGTCAAAACAGATCATGCACACTTTATGACCATGTGGAATACCCCTAACGGAGATATTATGATTAGCATTTCAAAAGAAGGAACAATAGCGATTTATTATACCGATAAAATAAATAGTGCTCAGCATGAAGTTCTAAAAGAGCAACGAATAATAGACGAAATATAAGGTGAAGAAAATTCTTATTGTTTTACTTGTTCCTCTGCTTTTCGCTTGCAGCAAGGACAGCAGCAACGATCCGGTTCCCTATACGACCAAGTATAAAGTCGGACATGAATATGTACAGACGTTCTATGTTCAAGGGAAACACGTAAGTGGAGGATTCAGTCTATTAAGCATTGACGACCGGCTTCCATATGACATTTTCCCCGACGATGAAGTTTTTGCTCAAATTGCTCCGACCGACACATCTCGACCGGACGTCAGCGAATCAAGAGAAATAAAGCTTTACCAAGTAGCCAACCTTCGTTTCAAATTCAAGGCTACAGACTGGAGTAAATGGCAGTCGATCTACGATGCCAAACGAATCACCGACTGGCGCTGGGTTCTCGGCAAGACCGAAGAATATACCTTTGAGGGCAAAATATACGAGCGGATAATTATTGTCAGCGAAGTGCAATAATTTACGCTACCGCTCCATAATGAATCCAGACTATGATAACCTTTACGGTCACCAACAAGCACCGTCCGAAAGCGACTATCGTGATGCTCGTAAGTTTGTATGGCAAACAGTACAAGAAGAGCATCGGAATCGGTGTGCCGGTGAAGTATTGGAACGATTCCAAGAAGCGCGCCCGGACGACGGCCGATTTCAAGGAGGGAAACGAGATAAACGATGAAATCGACCGGTGGGAAGAAATCGGGAAAAGAACGGTGAAATATTTCACAGACTCACGGATTTCCCCTGCTGCGAAAGAATTTGCAGATAAGATTGCCGAATTGACCGCAACCAATGAAGAGGCATCGGATGCCGAGAAGCGATTTTTCACCGATTATTTGGAAAAGATATATATCCCCCGCTATTCCATAGCCAGAGAGAAACTGACAGTCGTGAAATATACGCAGGCGCTTCATAAATTACGAGACTTCGAGAAAGACACACGGCATCACCTGCAAATCAGTGAAATCGACATTGATTTTTACAACCGGTTCCAGCATTGGTTTTACGAGCAGGGGTATTCCCGAAATTATTTTGGCAACATTATAAAAATAGTGAAGCAGGTATATAGGGAATCACGCGTATGCGACCGCCTTCACAATGAACACGGAACCGACCACCGGGATTTTATAGCGCCAAAGGATTCGGTAGATAATGTATATCTCGACCAGAAAGAGCTGGAGAAAATATACACCCTCGATATCCCTTCCACGGTTCAGAAGGATGCCGCTTGCAACAAAGCCCAAGAAGGAGAGAATATTCCCCGCAAAATCGCAGCTTTAAGCCGGGCGCGGGGATTGTTCCTGATCGGCTGCTACACCGGACTACGGGTGTCCGATTTCTCGCGTTTGAGTGCCGCTCATATCGGACGGCATATCACGATCAAGACCCATAAAACCGGCATCCCGGTCGTTATTCCTATTCACCCTGTAGTCCGGGAAATCATTGAAAGCGGATTTGATCTCACAAATACGATCAGCGACCAAAAGTTCAATGAGCAGATCAAAGAATTATGCCGGCTGGCGGGAATTACCGAAGATGTTCTAATCAATAAGAACGAAGGAGGAAAGAACGTCGAAAAAATTATCCCGAAATATAAACTCGTCTCCTCTCACACCGCCCGTCGGTCCTTTGCGACGAACGCCTATAAAGCGGGAGTTCCAACTATTGCCATAATGAAAATTACCGGGCACACGAAAGAGAGTACATTCTTAAAATACATAAAAGTGTCTGCGCAAGAGAATGCCGAAATGTTGAGCCGGCATCCATTTTTCATGCAGGAGACCGAACAATACAACGGATAATACAACAACAAAACGCATCTACTTGTAAATAAAGCAGATGCGTTTAATAATTGTGGAGGTGGCGGGAGTCGAACCCGCGTCCAAACAGGGAACCCGAAAGCTTTCTACACGCTTATCCGCCGTTTCGTCCTTCTATCCGGGTCTGGCAGGCGGCAACCTAACCCGGATCCCAGTTCCTGAATTTTCGCACGACAGCCGGAACCCTCCGCCGTACTATCTCTAAATGATCGATACCCCGTATGGAAAACCGTTAAAGAGCGGAACGGCCTTCCGGGATACTCGTCGTCGAACCGCCTTGGATCCAACGATTAAGCCAATTTTCCTTGAAAATTAGGCAGCGAGTGCATAGCTATTATTGCCATTTGTAGTTCGAGTGTTGATATTTACGAGCCACCACACAATGCTCGACGTGCTTACAATCAAACTCTGCCTGCTGTCAAAACCGGTCACCCCCTTCGTAGGGATAGAATTTCATTGAAGTGAGTACAAAGATACGAAAAACCGGGCAGAAAGCCAAATTTATCGGAACTTTACCAAAATGTCCTCGTCACTATTGAAAGTTTTATACGGAACCAATCAATCGCCATATACCATATAAAGTTGGAATATAGCACAACCAATCAGAATGATAGCTGTAATTAAATGCCAATAACTGGGATAAATCTTTTCTATTTCATTATTAGGATCTGTTTTGTTCATCTTCAGACCCGTAATGAACCAAAGTAAACTAAGACTTCCAATAAGAAAAAAGAAAAAAACCATTCTTCGATTATATTAACCAACGAATTATATATTGGTATTAAGCAAAGGGCCTAACAATCATACAATATATAGCACAAGCATAAAAAAATAGCCACAAACAGATGCAAAAAATTCGGATAAAACTTTTCCGTTTCATCTTTGAACTCTGCTTTTTTTGCCTTAAACGCAAAATAAAAAAAAGCAAACTAATACTCCCAAAAAAAATACATAAAAAAGCCATTGCTACTGTCAATGATGTTCCACCACCTAATGCAGACATTACCTGCACGTATCGATATAACACCGAAAATTCGTCTGCTTATTTTCCAAAGGCCCCACCTCTGCCTTGTGCGCATCCAACATAAAAATTCACCCGATCGGCATTGCATACAAGAATATTTTCACGTACCATGCCTGCGGAACCGCTACCGTTTCAGATGCTTACGCAGCTTCTTTTTCAGAACATCCCCCGTTAATGGTTTGGCAATATAATCATCGCACCCGACATCGAGCGCTTTCGCACGGTCGCTGTCGTATGCATATGCTGTGACGGCAATGATGGGAACGGAACTTCCCGCCTCCCGAATCTGCCGCGTAGCTTCCAAACCATCCATAACGGGCATCTTCATATCCATCAACACCACATCCGGAGCGAACTCCCGGCACATGCGCACCGCTTCCGCTCCGTTATGGGCCCGAAGCACTTCATACCCTTTCTTAAGAATCAGCGACACCAGCAGAAAATTGCTGTCGGTATCTTCGGCAACGAGAACGACGGGCATTTTCCCCTCCGAAACGCCTGGTTGCCGCATCTCCGCATCGGAAGCAACCGCCGACACAGACCGGGTCCGGATGTAAGGATGCGTAAACCAAAAACAAGAACCCTTTCCCGGTTCGGAGTTCAGGCCGATACGACCGCCCATCTGTTCGACGATACTCTTGCTGATGGCCAGTCCCAACCCGGTCCCCTGGACAAAACTGTTGAGTTTCACGAAACGCTCGAAGACAGACTCCTGCTCCTGCTCGGGAATCCCGGTACCGGTGTCTTCGACATAAAAGGTAAGCATCATCCCGTCATCGCACCGGTAGCCTAATGTCACAGACCCTTCACGAGTGAATTTCAACGCATTATTAATAAAATTAATCAACACCTGCGTAATCCGGGTCTTGTCGCCTACCAACCGACATTCGGGCAGATGATCGCCGAAACGCAACTCCACCGGTTTATCCAGGACCTTGAGGCTCAACGACCGTACAATCTCCTGACACATCTGATTCACATCGAATTCCACATCGTTGAATTCGAGCGTTCCGGCTTCGATCTTCGACAAATCGAGAATGTCGGAAATCAGCTTCAACAACAATTCGTTATTTTCCTGAACAATGGCTACATACTCCCGTCGTTCGTCGGGATCTTCGGTTTCAGCGATCAGATTCGAAAAGCCGACGATGGCATTCAGTGGCGTGCGGATTTCATGGCTCATATTAGCCAGAAAAGCCGATTTCAGACGATCGCTCACTTCGGCTTTGTTCTTCGCTTCGATCAAATTCTTCTCCGTTTCCTTCAACTCGGTAATGTCGTAATTGACACACACCATTTCGATCTTCGAAGGATCGTTATTCAGGGGATTGCGCATCACATTGATACGGGTCCACTTCTGTCGTCCGTCCGCATCGATCCGAAGATCATGGCTGAAACTGTCGATCTCGCCGGCTTTCACCTGTCGGATGGACTCCAGAACTTCAGCCCGGTCGGAGGAATTGACATGTTTATACACACCGAGGATCTGATCGAGCGGCGTATCCTCCTTCTCGCCCAGGTTATAATACCACTGCGGCACGCCATACCCCTCTTTCGAAACCAGGTCGAAGCGACAGTATCCGACCTTGCCGAAACGACTGACCAGCGAAAACGAGCTTTCGAACTCCGCGATACGACTATGCGCCCGATTGATTTCCGTATTGTCGATATTGATCAGGAAGAAATTGCTCAACCGCCCCTGCGCATCGTAAAGCATACACACCGAACTGTATATTTCGAGGCGGCCCTGCTTGGAGGTAACATAATAACCGTTCAAACGATCGAAGGGATAATACGCCTTGAACGAGAACTCCTCCCGGTTCCGCACCCGGCGCCAGACCTCCTCGTCGAGAATGGGATTCTTGAAAAAATCGACCCCGAGCACATCCTCCTTGTCCCGAATCCCGAAAATCTCCAGATCCTTGTTATTCAGATCGACGAGCAAGCCGTTCCTGTCGTACAGTTCGATACCGACGGGAATATTGTCATAAATATTACGCAATAGCTTTTCACTGCGGTCGAGCGCCTCGTGCGTTTCATACATTTCGGTCATATCCGAAAGCAGGCAAATCACCTCCTCGGGAGTGGTCGAATACATAACGACATGAACATACCGGCCGGAAGCCAACAAACGGACCTCCTTTTCGACATGCTGCTCCACCTGCAATACTTTGGCGAAAACTTTCAGGTACTCGGGCATATCTTCGATCTCCAGCTCGCTCGCCAGCCGCCCCACATAGTCGGCTTGGGATTTTCCGATAATCTTTTCCGCAGCATAATTCGAATCGAGCACCTTGTAATCGACCGGCGTCCCCGTCTTGTCGTAAATCATCCGGAAACGGACATACCCCAGCGGCATGTACCGGTAGAGGTTTTGCAAATAATCGCGTTCGATTTGCGCCTCCCGCTTCGAACGCTGCAATTCGATACAGATATTGATGATATTGACCAGCGATGCGAACCATTGGTAATCCTCGTTCTGCCAATCGCGGTGCTCCCCGATCACATCGATTCCCGCATACCCCCAAAGTTTATCACGAAATGTCATCGGCAGCACAAACAGCGAACCGATATTTTGTGCAGCCAGAATATCATGCTCGTTCCTTGCCCGGGAAGGAAGGTCGTCCAAACAGGAAAGAGCAATAGGACTCCTTTTTTCGAGCTGCTCGACCCACCAGGGGGTTTCGTCCATCGAAAGTCGATCGAACCGATCCCGGCCGCTCTCCACGCCCTTGTCCGTCACTTCGTACGTACAAATATGCCTGCGGTTATCCCAGTCGAACTCCGCGATATAGGTCCGGCTGCCACGAAATATCTTGAGGACATCGGTCAGAACCTTGTTGATCGCCTCGTCGATGGAACCAATATGAAGGAAAGAAAGCAGCGTATGCGAAATATTGTTCAACCGATAAAGAAGCGTATTCATCCGCTCGATCGAGCAAAGATCGACCGGCAAAGCCTCCCTTTCGCTGATTTCCTGGGCATATCCCGAAACAACCAGCCCCTTGTCGGCTGCCGTTTCCCGGCGCAGGACCTTCCAGCGGAACCACACCTCACCCCGGGGACCACACAGCGAAAAAATCTGCTCGGCGGAGAACAGGCTCGCATCCGTGGACATCAGGCTTTTGAGCGAAGCCCGGAACGGCTCTCCGACCGACTGCAGAAAACGGTCGTAACCGATCTCGGACTCCTCAGTTCCTATCGTCTTACAGAGATAATCGGACAACAAAAGAACCCGTCGGGCCATATCTACTTTCCACCACCCGATCTTCGTATCCCACAATATCTCCTGCAACATGGATTCACTTCCCATTATCCCCTTATTGTCAATTTATACCATAATTAATAACAAAAATACTATTCATTACCGGGAGTTCCAAAAAAAATACGGATTATTGTCCGGCACGATGACCGAAACAGACTATTTTTCGGACATTTTCATTACCTTTGTGGAAGGTAGGATATGATCGGTGTAAAAAACAGAAGAGTTTGTTTTATTCTGCCTTCATTTTCATTACCTTTGCTCCCGTCCGAATCGGAGTGCGACGGCACGAAACGAAGAACATTCGTCCTGCATCGGCCGATCGGCACACACGGACACCACGAACCTTTCAACCAACTCGACTCATGGGCGAACAAAACGTAATCCGGCTGCGCGGCGTAACGATATACCACACGGACGATCCTTTCGGCAGCCGCTCCGAAAAAAAGTTGCTGCAACAGGGAGAACTGATCTTGTCCGATCTGAATTTCGATATCAGCGCCGGCGAATTCGTCTATCTGATCGGACGTGTGGGAAGCGGTAAAAGCTCCTTACTCAAAACTTTATATGCCGAGCTTCAGCTCATTGAAGGCGAAGGATACGTCGCAGGTTTCGACTTGAGAAAACTCAAACGACGGGATATTCCGCTGCTGCGACGCAGAATCGGCATCGTCTTCCAGGACTATCAACTGCTCACCGACCGGAACGTCTTCATGAACCTATACTATGTAATGAAGGCTACAGGCTGGAAAAACGAATCAGAAATCCGTAAGCGGATCGACGAGGTTCTCAAGGTCGTATCGCTGGAAGCCAAAGGCTACAAGATGCCGTTCGAGCTTTCCGGCGGCGAACAACAGCGTCTGGTCATCGCCCGCGCCCTGCTGAACCGTCCCCGCCTGCTTTTGGCCGACGAACCTACCGGCAACCTCGATCCGCTGACGGCCGAAGGCATCATTCGGCTGTTCCAGGAAATCGCTCGTCAAGGTTGCGCCGTAGTCATGTCCACGCACAACACGGCCCTCATCGAAGAATATCCGTCCCGCACGATCCTCTTCTCGAAAGGCAAGATCAAGGAGGTTCCGGTACAAACGATGCTGCAGGATATTTAACGAATGCCCGCACAAACGGAAACCCTGCGACCTAAATTTCATCGTTGCCAGGTACAGATAATTCCGAATAAAAACAGATTTGGGTTATGAGACTCCGTACTCTTTTCCGGTTGTTCCTGTTATTGGCGGCAGTGGCCCCAATAACCACGGCAAAAGCCGACAGTCTTATCATCGGCACAGATACGCTCAGACTGGACTTACATTGGTTGGACGACACTCCGCTGGACGAGTTGGCCCGCAACGACCGGGTATTCGAAAAAAAAATTCCAGGCACTTATTCATCAGCCTACCGCATAGGGATTCGTTATCTACATAGACGGTGATCACGAACACCATTCCTACTGGCGACTGATCGACGACAAACTCTACCTGGATCACACGATACGCAAATCAGACTACTCCGAAATAGATTTCAGCGGCATTTTCGTCCGCGACCATACCGGTTATTATCCGGCCACCTTCTATTCAGGCACACTTCCTATATCAGGCATATTCTACCAGGACGGAACGAAACCCATATTCGTTTTCGAGGAGGGGCGATTGACCTATACGAATTGGACATATCCTTCCTTTCCCTGCCCCTCTCCGATGCTGGGCGATCCGCTGTTTCTGCACTTCGACTACATGCAATTCGCACAATTCACGGACGGGCTGTGGACCTGTTGGATGCGTATCCTCCCGGATCCATCCGGAAACCCCATTACCATACAGCCCTTGATAGTAGCTCATAAAAGCGGAATCATCGATGCTTCGGATGCCGCTAAAAAAAGACTGAAAACTGCAATCGCCGACAGTCTGAAAACAGTAGATTTCATTTGCGACGTAAATTTTTCCCGGGGCAGCATACAGGCCGTTCTCAAAACATTCGAAATTCCCCGGCCGATATTATACCGCAAAGAAATCAGGAAAAACGGCCGACGGTTGGTCGGATATGAAAATGCGACCGGACGTCCAATCGTCCCTTTCGGGAAATACGCCCGATGCCACACACCCATCATAAGTGAAAACAGAATCGGGATCGTGGAAACAGACGAAGGAAAGTTTATAGCCATAGACCATACGGGTAAAAAGCTGTTCGAAATCATGTTTCAGTCCCCGGTACTTTCGGTCGAAGATTTATTCCGGTACGGTTATTTCATCTATGTCACCCGAAACGGCCGACAGGGAGTCGCCACCATCAGCGGATTGCAATACACGCAACCGACCCACAAGCCGATCGATCTCTCCGACGTCGATCGGGATGTTATCAAAGCTCTTATCCACTGATCCGGCTACGCTTCCGGTATCCGATATTTCGCCCGAATAAGCACCCCGCAAATCCGGCTGCGGCAAAAATCAATGGCAAAGGGGTGCTTGATTATTGCATCTTACGAAACTTTTCCGTATATTTGTACGATATATTTAAGGTCAATATGAGTACTGAAGGAAAAGAGATAAAGAAGCAGGAAGAGGAGTATTCCGCCTCCAACATCCAGGTCCTCGAAGGTCTGGAAGCGGTCCGGAAGCGTCCGGCCATGTATATCGGCGACATCGGAGAAAAAGGTTTGCACCACCTGGTTTACGAGGTGGTGGACAACTCGATCGACGAGGCGTTGGCAGGACACTGTACCGACATCGACGTTACGATCAACGAAGACAACTCGATCACAGTCAAGGATAACGGCCGAGGCATCCCGACCGACTTCCACGAAAAGGAGGGCAAGTCCGCACTCGAAGTCGTGCTCACCGTGCTCCATGCGGGCGGCAAGTTCGACAAGGGCAGTTACAAGGTTTCGGGCGGTCTGCACGGTGTGGGTGTTTCGTGCGTGAACGCACTCTCGACGCTGCTCATCGCCGAAATCCACCGCGACGGCAAAATATTCCGCCAATCGTACAGCAAAGGCGCTCCGACTTCGCCGGTCGAAGTGATCGGCACCTGCGACGATCGCGGAACCACGATCACCTTCAAACCCGACGGCAGTATCTTCACGCTCACGACGGAATACAAGTACGACATCCTGGCCAACCGCCTGCGTGAGTTGGCATTCCTGAACAAAGGCATCCACCTGAACCTGCTGGACAAACGCCAGCGGGACGAGAACGGCGAATACGTCGGTGACCATTTCTATTCGGAAGAGGGCCTCAAGGAGTTCGTCGAATACCTGGACGCCACGCGCGGTCAGGCCATCACCGAATCGATCATCTACATCGACACCGAAAAGAACGGCGTGCCGGTCGAGGTGGCCATGCAGTACAACGACTCCTTCTCGGAGAACGTACACTCCTACGTCAATAATATCAACACGATCGAAGGCGGTACGCACCTGACGGGTTTCCGCCGCGCCCTGACCCGCACGCTCAAGAAATACGCCGAGGATTCGGGCATGCTCGCCAAACTCAAGTTCGATATCAACGGCGACGACTTCCGCGAGGGTCTGACGGCCGTAGTTTCGGTCAAGGTCGCAGAGCCGCAGTTCGAAGGGCAGACCAAGACCAAACTAGGCAACGACGAGGTGTCGGCAGCGGTCGATCAGGCCATGTCGATGGCTCTGAGCCACTACCTGGAGGAGAATCCGCGCGACGCCAAAGCCATCGTACAGAAAGTCATCCTGGCTGCAACGGCCCGGCACGCGGCGCGTCATGCCCGCGAAATGGTGCAGCGCAAGACCGTGCTTTCGGGTGCGGGTCTTCCCGGCAAGC
>OHKA01000776.1_pt1 | contig 11092 bp, 9 predicted proteins | sample 1568751 | NCBI WGS metagenome assembly OHKA01 (sample SAMEA3879525, study PRJEB24766) | human gut metagenome | biome: human-associated habitat; feature: feces | place: USA | collected 1985/1987 | reverse complement strand
CGATTATTTCCGGTTGGCCGCGACCCAGTCGGTCAGCTGCACGAAATCGGCGACCGAGAGCTGCTCGGCGCGCTGCGTAAAAAAGGGATGTTCTGCGCCGCCGAAATCGCCGAACACCGCCCGCAGCGAGTTGCGGATCATCTTGCGGCGCTGGCCGAATGACGCTTTCACCACCTTCACGAACAGCGCCTCGTCGCAGCCGAGCCGCCCGACGCGGTTGCGGCGCAGGCGGATAACGGCGCTTTTGACCTTGGGCGGCGGGTTGAAAACCGTTTCGTTGACCGTAAAGAGGTATTCGATGTCGTACCACGCCTGCAACAACACGCTCAGGATGCCGTATTCCTTCGACCCCGGAGGCTCCGCGATCCGTACGGCGACCTCCTTCTGGATCATGCCGACGCATTCGGGCACCAGGTCGCGATTCTCAAGCACCTTGAAAAATATCTGCGAGGAGATGTTGTAGGGGAAATTCCCGATGATCTTCAGTCCCCGCGGAAAACGCTCGCGCAGGTTCATCTTCAGGAAGTCGCCTTCCATCAGACGCGGCGTGAATTCGGGGTAATGCGCATGCAGGTATTCGACGCTTTCCGGGTCGATCTCGGCCCCGTAGGTGACGATGTCGTCGCGCCTGAGCAGAAACTGCGTCAGCACGCCCATGCCGCACCCGACCTCCAGCACGTCGCAGCGCCCGGCAGCTTTCGCCCCCTGCCCGGCATCCGGCGTAACATCCGGCTCTATACCCGACACACCCTCCGGCCCTGTCTCCTGCGCAACATCCCGCCCGGCACCCGCCACGACACCCGATTCCGTACTCTGCACGACATCTGGTCCGGCACCCGCAGCGACATCCGGCCCGGCAGCAATTTCCGCCGTCCGGCCATCGACTGCGACTGCGGCATCCCCGGTTGCGGCCGCTGCACCCGTCTCGGCAGCGTTTCCGGTCCCTCTTTTCGCTGCAATGATTACGGCCGTCTCCGGCTCCTCCGGTCCTCTCCCAGCCGCAGCCTGCCCGTCCGCTCCGGGAAGAGCGGCAACAGCAGGAGCTGTCCGCAGCCGGATCTCTCCGCCCGAAAGTGAGTTGCAGATTTTGCGCGCAATATTCAGATCGACCAGAAAATGCTGGCCCAGCGCCTTTTTAGCCCTTACTTCACTCATTCTATTTCAGCAATTCATAATAACAGCCATCCACGAACGCTCCGTTCCCGACAAAAGCGCGGTGCATCGTCCCCACGAAACGGAATCCGGCTTTGTCCAGCACCCGCTGCGAAGCGGGATTCGAGACGTATGCGGCGGCAAAGATACGAATTATCGGGGTATTTGCGAAAACCCGCTCCGCGGCCCGCGCCACGGCGGCGGTCATAACACCCCGTCCCCGGTACGAGACCCCGGTACGAAGCCCCGATCCGACAGCCGATTCCGGCGTTGAACCGCCCGACATCCGTCCCCGGCGCCAACCCGATGCCGCCCACGGCTTTGCCGCCGATCACTACGGCGAAATCCTCCGGCGGGGGGGGGCTGCGTAATGAAGGCGTGCGCATCGCCCGGCGAATAGGGACCCTGCAGCTTCCGAAAATTCCCGGCCAAGACAACCGCATCGATCTTCCGGAAAATTTTCCGAAGTTCCCGGCCCTCCGCCTCAGCCCTCTCCAAAAAAATCCGCCGGGCGCAATGTCCGGCGGATAACTCTCAGCGCTTCTGTCTGCGCGATTTCTTCTTCTCCTGCCGCTCCTTGGCCCGGCGTTCGAGCCGCACGCGGCGCTGCGTCAGGCGGAACGTGTAGAGCAGGCCCACGAAACCCACACCCAGCAGCGTAATCCAGAACCAGACGGCAATGCCCCGTTCCATATACTCCAGCGCGTAAATCACGCCCGCGACCGCCGCGATCATCATCACGAGACGGACGATCTGCATAACATTCGTTTTCCTCATATCACTCCTTATTTTACACGTTTCCGACTCCGGGCGCCGGCCGCCGCAACCGCCGCGCCGCACGGACCGGCACGCAAAACCGTTGCACAAACCGCTGCACGGACCCGCGCGTACCGATCGTCCTCTTCCCCGCGCGCCATACGCCACAAAACAGCTGCGGCGCCCTGCCGGAAGAAACACGGCATCGACACTCCGAAACCGCTGCAAAGCCCCCTTCCGTCAGGGAATCTGGTGCCGGTTCACCTCGTCGAGGTGCCTGCACTTGCGCTTATGGCATTCGTTGTACACCATACCCGCGCCGGCCAGTGCGAACAGCACCGCCACGATCAGGTCGAAAATACAGTTTTTGTTCGACAAAGCCCAGAATATATTGACACCGAGCCACACGAGCGTCACAATCAGGAAAATCACGGCAACAGTAAAAGTCTTTTTGTTCATAGGCGTATTTGTTAAGTTAGTCCATTCCTCGGAACAGTGACGCAACAGCCGCGGGACAGCAGGTCGGTACAGGGCGTCAGTTACCCTGCTCACACATGAATTTGATACGCACCAGACGTATCTCCTCCTCGGTATAGTCGGCCCCCAGTTCGTCGATGGCCGCATCGAGCGAGTCGCTCTCGGCGTCCTCCTTGAAATAGAGGTATATGTCCTCGATCTTGTCCTCGTCCATAAACTCCCGGAGGTAATAGGAGATGTCGAGCTTCGTGCCCGAATTGACGATTCCCTCGATCTCGGTCAGCAGCTCGTCGAAGTCGAGATCCTTGGCGCGGGCGATGTCCTCGAAATCCATCTTCCGGTTATAATCATACGCCATCACGAAAGAGAACAAATCCCCTCCGGTCCGGCTAAAAACATCCATCATCTTCCGGGTATTGATAGCAGCCTCCCCCACCTCTTGATTCTCCATCTGCTCGGCGGAGATCACCCCCAGCTCCTGCCGGTGGATCACCTTGTCCGGCCGTATGCCGTCGGCCACCTTCAAGATGACATCCTGTGCCTCGTCCGTTTGCAAATAAGGAATGGAAACCTTGAATAAGGTAGGCTGCACGCCCTCCAATACCACGGAACGCTCCGCATCTACCACCTCCCGCACGTTCGTGTTCTCCTGTAACTCAAACTGCTCCCGCAGATATTTGATACGACGCAGCTTACGGGTAAAACCCACCTGCGTACGGATCTGGTTCAAGTAATCAATGATATCCTGTTGGGAATGGATCAAGCTATGGCCGGCGCTCAATAACTCCGTCTTCAACTCACGGGCGATCGTCAACAGCTCCTCGTCCGGGGCTTGGGCGAAAAAGGGAGTCCGTTCCCGATCCAGCAGCTTCTCCACTTCCACGATCAGGCGGTTGATCTCGATTCGTTTAGCGTCCAGATTCTCCAGTTTGGCGATCTTCACCTTATAGCTCGGCTCGTTCTTGAACGTATTATCGATCACCCGTTGCAAGGACACCACGTTACGTACCAAGATCTTCCCGATCTTCCGCAAATGCGCCTTGACCGATCGCAGATAGCCCAACTTACGCAAATCGTTATCCTCCTTGCTATAATAATCGATCAATTGATACACCAACTGGATATTCTCATCGATCACCGAGGTAGAAATCTCCTCATTCGCCTCCAGAAGCAGCTCATAGAAAGAGAGATAATGCTCATCCATCTCGATATAAGGGCCGTTCCTGCGGATCACCTCACGCTCGATCAAGATATTCAATTTATTCTCATCGATAATATCCAACGCATAATCATAGCGAAACGGTAATGATTTTCTTTTCTCAAATAAGACCTCCAATAGGTCCTTTCCCAGATTTAGCGTGTTCGTTATATGGGGTATTGAATTATATATGTACATCCTAAACAATTAAGGACACAAAGGTAATAAAAATACAAGTAACCCTTTTTTCTCCGTGATGAAAAAGGATTTCCATCGTAGTGAAAAAGCTTTTTCATCACGGTGGAAAAAGTTTTTCACTACGATGGAAAAAATGGAAAATCACGAAGAGTTATCAATCCGCCGGATAGACAATTCCCAACTGCCGGCGTACTTCATCGATAATCTCCAATGTAATCAAAGAATTATCAAGGCTATTGATTTCTGACTCCCGCTTGCCAGACAAGACGAGGTTGATAAATTCCGCTACCTCATAATAGTACTCATCCTTATCGGCGACCACGCTTAGGTCTTCCGGAACCGGTTCCGGGCCTTTTCCCATCGCCGGAGCTAGACGAGGAGAATACGTCACTTTACGGATGATATTGATTCGGTCCAAGGTCAAGTTCCCCTCCTCTCCTTGTATCTCGGTAGGCAAGGCGGAGTTGGCGATCTTAGAATAAAGCACCGTGGCGTTCATCCCCTCATACAAGAAATTCACGGCCCCTTGCCCGTCCGCTCCTGAGGACAGGACTATGCCCGAGGCGTCTATCTTCTTTGGGCGACCAAACAAGACAACCATCGGATAGACCGTATAAATACCGATATCCATCATGGCCCCATTAGACAACTCCGGCTTGAAAGCGTTCAACACGATTCCTTCCTTGAACTTATCATAACGGGAGGAATACTGGCAATAGCAGGCGAAATAACGACGAACCGTACCTACACGCTCAAGATTCTCTCGTACGGCAAGAAAGTTCGGCGTAAGCGTAGGCTTCATCGCCTCCATCAACGTGACATTATAGGTACGGGAAGCCTCGATCATCGCACGTACTTCTTTTGCGTTGGAAGCGAAGGGTTTCTCGCAAAGAACATGCTTGCCATAGCTCATGCAAAGAATACTCTGGGAGGCATGAAGGAAGTTCGGGGAGGCAATATACACGGCGTCGATCAACGGGCTTTTCGCCATCTCCTCCAAGGAGGTAAACGTATACGGTATATTATGTTTCGAGGCGAAAGCATCCGCCGTCTCCTGAGTTCTCGAATATACAGCTACCAGTTCAAAACGCTCATCCTGCCGGGCTCCGGCAATCACCCAATCGGTTATGAAATTGGTTCCGACTACACCAAAACGTACTTTATCCATATTCTATCGTATTATGTTCTTCGCTTACAAATGTACGATTTCTGTTTAACATAAATACTCCGTGGAAATGTTATTGTATCTATAAAATGGATAAGCCGCAGGAACTTTTTCGCAACGACGCTGTTTAATCTATACAATTTAAAACCGTTTTAAAACTAAATCAAGTATGAAAAGAATTGTATCTTTTATCGTCGTTCTCGCTGTCGCTATGTGCGGAATGACACAAGTAATGGCTCAAAAATCGATAACAAAGGAAGCCAAAAAAGTAGAGAGAGAAATCAAGAAACAAGAGCGTCTGGCACAAGATGCCGTAGAAGGCCAAGAAGAGTTTAACGCCGCTGTACAAGCTATCAACAACCAATCATTCGTATTGGAGGCTAACAACATACAACCGATGAACGGACAGGTATTCTACGTAAATTCAAATACGAACTTCGTATCTTTGAATGACGGACAGGCTATGGTCCAGATCGCGTCCAACTCTCCGTATCCCGGTCCTAACGGATTAGGTGGTATCACCGTACAAGGTAGCGCCTCCAATATCCAGACCAAGCAGGATGACAAGGGCAATGTTTATCTGAACATGAACGTACAGGGTGTGTTTATCTCCGCTACCGTTAGCTTGATGCTTACCAACGGAACAAACAACGCAACCGTTACCGTAGACCCGAACTTCTCCGGTAGAAACTTGAGAATGACCGGTACCCTACTTCCGTACTCACAATCGAACATTTTCCAGGGAACAACATATTAATCATGTCCAACTTTTCTATAATAAGGAAGGCGGTGCTCCGTGAGGAACATCGCCTTCGAACTATTTATAGATAGCCTTATCTCTTATTTACGGAAAGGAGCCTTTACCACTTGAGCCTTCAAGTTCTTATTACGCACCTTGATAAAGATATCCGTACCAGCTTTCGCGAACTCAGGTTTCACGTATCCCATACCGATCCCCTTCTTCAATACCGGAGACATCGTACCGGAAGTAACCACGCCGATTACATTCCCTTCCGCATCGGCGATCTCATAGCCATGACGGGGAATTCCCTTTTCCTGCAGCTCGAAAGCACACAACTTACGGGTTACGCCCTCTTTCTTCTGACGCTCCAATTCCGCACGATTCGTAAAGTTCTTACCCTCGGCGAACTTCGTGATCCAGCCTAAACCAGCCTCGATCGGAGAAGTCGTATCATCCAAATCATTTCCATACAAGCAGAAGCCCATCTCAAGACGAAGCGTATCACGTGCTCCCAAACCGATCGGCTTGATCCCTTCCGGCTTTCCAGCCTCGAAGATAGCGTTCCAGATCGTCATCGCATCACTCGGATAGAAATACAATTCGAAGCCACCCGCACCGGTATACCCCGTGTTGGAGATAATCACGTTTTTGCAACCGGCGAACTCACCCGTCACAAATGAATAGTAAGGAATAGAAGATAAATCAACCGGAGTAAGACGTTGAAGAACCTCCTGTGCTTTCGGTCCTTGGATAGCCAATTGAGCCGTACGGTCGGAAGAATTCTCCAATTCGGCACCTACCGTATTATGGCTTACGCACCAATCCCAATCCTTGTCGATATTACCGGCGTTTACGACCAGCAAATATTTCTCCGGCTCGTAATGATATACCAAAAGGTCATCCACGATACCTCCCTTGTCGTTCGGGAAGCAAGTATATTGAGCCTTACCAAGCGGCAAGACAGAAGCGTCGTTAGAAGTTACGCTTTGAATGAAAGCCAAGGCGTTCGGGCCTTTTACCCAAAACTCGCCCATGTGGGAAACATCAAACACACCTACACCATTCACTACAGTCATGTGTTCGTCGATAATTCCGGAATATTCGATAGGCATATTGAAACCTGCGAATTCGTGCATCTTTGCGCCCAACGCGATATGCACGTCGGTAAACGGAGTTGTTTTCATGTAATTATTGCATTTAAGATTTACGAGCCGATAGCTCTATGATTTTTATAACTGTTTCCATACTCTTCTCCAACGAACGAACGGGCAAGAACTCATAACGTCCGTGGAAATTCAGGCCTCCCGCGAAAATATTCGGGCAAGGCAATCCCATAAACGACAGGCGGGCACCATCCGTACCTCCCCGGATCGGTTTCACGATCGGTTCTACCCCAACGGAGGTCATCGCCTCAAACGCCAAATCAACGATATGTTTCTGGGGCTCCACAACCTCGCGCATATTGTAATATTGATCCCGAAGCTCTAAATGCGCACATCCCGGATGCGCTTCATTCATCTTATCAACCAACGTACGAAGCAATTCTTTCTTCTCCTCGAACAACTTCCGGTCATGGTCACGGATGATGTAAGATAGAGTAGCTTCCTCGACCGAACCGGTCATACCGGTCAAATGGAAGAATCCCTCATAACCAGTCGTATGCTCCGGACGTTGCTCGGCCGGCAACCAAGAAGCAAACTCGATCGCACGCAAGGAAGCGTTTTGCATCTTATCCTTGGCGTATCCCGGATGTACGTTCAAGCCCTTGAAGATAATCTTAGCGCCGGCGGCATTGAAATTCTCATATTCCAACTCACCGATTTGTCCACCGTCAATCGTATATCCCCAATCACAACCGAACTTCTCCACGTCGAAATGATCGGCACCTTGTCCGATTTCCTCATCCGGGGTAAAAGCGATACGGATCTTACCGTGCTTGATCTCCGGATGATCCTTCAAATATTGCATAGAGGCGACGATAGCGGCTACACCTCCCTTATCATCGGCACCTAATAAAGTCTTACCATTCGTTACGATAATATCCTGTCCCTTATAATCTGAAAGCTCTGGGAACATCGATTGAGATAGTACAACATTTTCTTCCGCATCCAAGACAATATCACCACCCAGATAAGTCACGATACGAGGCTGGACATTCTTACCCGACATATCCGGACTCGTATCCAAATGAGCGATAAAACCGATAGTCGGGATTTTCTCGTCCGTATTAGCCGGCAGAGTAGCCATTACATAACTATTCTCATCCAAGGAGATCTCCTCCATACCAATCGCTTCCAATTCCTTCACCAAAGCCTCGGCAAAGACACGTTGTCCCGGCGTACTAGGAGTCGTACCCGTCTCCTCGTTCGACTGGGTATCGAACGTAACGTACTTTAAAAATCTATCTAAAACTGTCATAACTCACTCTTTTAAAACAGCCATAAAAGTAGACAAAGCAAGTTACATGACAAAAAAATAGCGAGACAAATTGTCCCGCTATTCCTGTTTCTCTCAAAAAATGTCATCAAAAGCAGCTTGAACCGTCGAAGCAGTGCGTACAAACCTTACACTTAGGCAAGCCGATCGCCTCCACCAAGGTTTCCAGCGTATTAAACTTCAAGGAACTCAACCCGAAACGCTCGGCGATAATTCCGACCATCTTCTTATATTCCGGAGAGTCTGTCGTAGCATATTTATCCAGATTCTTATTCTCATCCCCTTCCAGTTCCTTGATAATCTGACGAGTTATCAACTCCAAAGGACTCTTGGAAGAAGTAAAACCGATAAACGGGCAACTATAAATCAATGGAGGGCAAGCGATACGCATATGTACCTCTTTCGCCCCATAATCATATAAGATCTTCACGTTATCACGAAGCTGTGTACCACGCACGATCGAGTCGTCGCAGAAAAGGATGCGTCTGCCTTCCAGCATCGCACGGTTCGGTATCAATTTCATCTTAGCCACCAAAGCACGCATCTCTTGGTTAGCCGGGGTAAAACTACGAGGCCACGTCGGTGTATACTTAGCGATAGCCCGATGATAAGGCACCCCCTTACCTTCCGCATATCCCAAGGCCATACCCACGCCGGAGTCCGGTATACCGCAGGCGCAATCCACCTCCGAGTCATCCTTCTGCCCCATCTTATATCCACTCATAAACCGGACATCCTCCACGTTCTTACCCTCATAGCAAGAAACCGGAAATCCATAATACACCCAAAGGAAAGAGCAGACCTGCATCCCTTCATTCGGTTTACGCATCTGCTCCATACCATCGGCACGCAAACGGACGATCTCGCCCGGGCCTATAAATTTCTCGATCTCATAATCCAAGTTCGGAAGACTGCTAGACTCACTGGTCGCCGCATAAGCTCCGTCTTTCTTCCCGATTACGATCGGCGTACGCCCCCACTTATCACGGGCGGCGATAATACCATCCTCCGTCAGGAGCAACATAGAGCAAGAGCCCTTTATCTTATTGTAAACATTCTCAATACCCTCCACGAAGTCCTTGCCTTGTGTAATCAGCAAAGCGACTAACTCCGTCTGATTCGTTTTTCCGGAACTCAATTCCGAGAAATGCATGTTCGCTTCCAATAACTCCTTTTCCAGCTCGTCCAGATTATTAATCTTCGCCACCGTCACGATCGCGAATTTACCTAAGTGAGAGTTGATAACGATAGGCTGCGCATCCGTATCGCTGATAATACCGATCCCGGCTTTTCCTTTGAATTTAGGAAGCCCCGGTTCAAACTTGGTGCGGAAATAAGAATTCTCCAGATTGTGGATCGAACGCGTAAACCCTTCTTCCTTATCGTACGTAGCCATACCGCCTCTGCGGGTTCCTAGATGAGAATTGTAGTCTGTACCATAGAATAAATCCGTAATACAGGCTCCTTTAGAAATAGTTCCGAAAAAACCACCCATTGTTTTTTATGTTTGTATTTATGTTTGAGACCGCAAAGTTACAAGTTTATTTATATATGTTCCAAAATTTACTTCATAACGTTTATTATCATCGGCAATAAAAAAAGGATACCCCTTTTCAGGATATCCTTTTCCTTATTCTTTGGTCGCAGAAACTTAAGCCTCAGCAACAACTTCTTTTACAGAAACAATACTAGCTCCCAAATCAAACTCCTTCAATAACTCCGGATTCTCTTTCATCGTTTTAGCATCGTAAAACAGCAATTTACCTTTTCCCGTCCCAACGACCAAATATTCATAATCTCTATAAACAGTGTAATTCATATATGTCACTTTATCACCACTGTTTAAAGTGATAAAAGGATGGTCGCTCATTTCGTTCTTCTTCACATAGCGTATCTCATGACCATTGGCATACAAAATATAATTGTTTTTAGGGTTAACACTATAAGATGATGCCCCAGCTGTAAGAATCACAGAATTTTCATCCAACGACCGTCCCGGAAACTCCTCGTCCTGAACCCCGGAAACTTTTGCCAACAACCCGTCATTATTGTTTACAGCATAAATACCCCAACGCGTCTTACCATCAGCTCCATTGTAAAAAACATTCATCAAACTATAATAAGGTCCGAAAAAACCCGCAGAGGCAAAACCTGCATAAGAAGCATAAATAAATTTAACTCCATCCGGGAATTGCCACGCCGGACACATACCTTCCATAGATACTCCGGGCGTTATTTTTGCCGGTACTAATTTAGATAACTGGTACTGAGTTCCAACAGGAAAATTTCCTCCCCAAGGGGTCGACATAACATCTCCACTCTGATAAAAAACGATAGTCAACATTCTGTTATTTTTTTCATCATAACAAGGGATACAGGAAAAACCGATTTGAGGTTGTCCAAAAGAAGTGACTTTATATCCCTTTTCATCTGCCACCAATGGTGTTGACACGAAATTACCTCCAAGATTATTCATGGACATCATCCTTCTGTAAATTTTTCCGTCCTCCATAGCAATAAAACTTTGCACACCGGAAGTTGTCATTGATGCATAAGCATCTATACGGGTCACCGGTTTAAAACCGGACGGGACAGGAGAAAAATCCTCCTGCAACTCTCCCACTTTCAACATACTCTCGCAATTAAATTCATACGCCACCTGATCCGTCATCACAGAAACAGCTCCCAATACGCCGATATTAGTCAGATTATTTCCCATCCCCATTGCCAGGAATATCAGCTCCATAAGTATTAAAATAAATATCATCCGACAATTTAAAGTCCATCTTGGACGTTTCCTGATTTCTGGAAGACTTTATATAAGACAATTTCGAATTCCCGCCTTTCTCCGATAATACAATCCAGTCACCATGCGTATTGGTCGGACTTATCTGCACAAAAGCCCTCACCATATAAGCAATACCCGTTTCCTTTTCAATAATGCCAAACGTGCCGTTCACTCCGGTTT
>OHKA01000771.1_pt1 | contig 11137 bp, 11 predicted proteins | sample 1568751 | NCBI WGS metagenome assembly OHKA01 (sample SAMEA3879525, study PRJEB24766) | human gut metagenome | biome: human-associated habitat; feature: feces | place: USA | collected 1985/1987 | reverse complement strand
ATGCCCATTTCAAGGCTATTGCGGACGCTACCCGTCTGCCGATTATGCTGTACAGCATTCCGGGGCGTTGCGGGATTGAAATCAGTGTGGAAACAATCAGCCGTCTGGCGAAGGATTGCCCGCATATTGTTTGTGTGAAAGAGGCTGGCGGCAATGTGGACCGCGTGAACCAGCTGATGCAGGTGGTTCCGGAAAATTTCACTGTTCTGTGTGGCGATGACGGTCTGACGGTGCCTTTTATGGCCTGTGGCGCCAGCGGATTGGTTTCCGTAACATCCAATCTGGTTCCGGGCATCATGAATTCCATTGTCAAAGCTGGCCTGAATCAGGATATGGGGGAAATGCTTTCCCTCCAGAAGACATTTTATCCGTTGATGAAAGGGCTAATGACTCTGGATTCCAATCCTGTTCCGATCAAGGCGGCTTTGGCGATGAGGGGAGATATACAGCCCGGCATACGTCTTCCGCTGGTTCCATTGGCGGAAGAGAAGGAAGCTCAGCTTTCCGCTCTTCTTCAGCGTTTCAATATTCTTTAACATTTTAGTGATATGATTTCCATTCTTGTTACAGGCATTTCGGGCCGCATGGGCCAGGCTATTCAAGAGGCGGTGACGCAGAATCCGGATACTTGCGTGGGTTCTACTCATGATCAGGGACAGGAGCTTTATCCAGCCCTCGCCAAATGCGACGTAGCCATTGATTTTTCCCATCACGCTTTCACCAGCACTCTGCTGGCGGAAGCTGTTGCCAATAACAAACCTCTGGTGATTGGCACTACGGGGCATACGGAGCTGGAACGCCAGGAGATCGTGGACGCTGCGGCATCCATTCCGATTGTGTTCGCTTCCAATTATTCCGTAGGGGTGAACGCCCTGTTCTGGCTGACGCGCAAGGCTGCACAGATTCTGGGAGGCAGCTGCGATATAGAGGTAATGGAGATGCATCACCGTCACAAAATTGATGCTCCTTCCGGTACTGCCCGGACACTGGCGGAAATCCTGTCCGGCGCCATTGACAGGAATTATGAAGATAGTGTGGTTTTTGGCCGTGAAGGGTTGGTAGGGCCTCGACCCGCCAAAGAAATAGGCATGCATTCCCTGCGGGGAGGGGATGTGGTGGGGGACCATACTGTAATATTTGCTTCCGATGGTGAACGGCTGGAACTTACCCATAAGGCGTCCAGCCGTATGACATTTGCCTCCGGAGCAGTTCGTGCGGCTCTCTGGCTCCAAGGCAGGGAACCGGGTCTGTATACCATGGAAGACGTTCTGGGGTTGTCCCAATTATAACTTTTTCGGCATCGTGGCCGTTCTTCTTTTCCGGAACGGCCACGATGTTTTTTGCTGATGAAGAGAGCAGGCATTGCACTGGGGTCCAATCTTGGGGATAAAAACAGCCTGATGGTTCAGGCCAGGGATCATTTGTTGCAGATGAGCCTGTCTGATGACCCTTTTTTGCAATCCTCCCTGTATGCCACCAGTCCTCAGGGATGTCCGCAAGGTGCGGATGATTATTTGAATGCCGTGGAGGAATTGCTTGTGCATTGCCAGGGTATAGAACGGGTTCTGGGGCGCATTCGTTCCGGGATTCGCTGTGAACCCCGCACGGCGGATGTGGATATTATCTATGTGGGGGACATGGTGGTCAATGATCCTCCTCGTCTGATTCTCCCCCATCCCAGAGCCCATTTGAGGAAATTTGTTTTAAAACCTCTTTCCGATATCAGGCCGGAGCTTATCCTGCCGCGCCAGCATAAAACGGTTGCCTGCCTGTTGGCGGAATTGGATACGGATGAGGCTGATCCGCTCCTGGTATCGGAACGCTGGTAAATTGCATGTTTATTGAACGCCATGAATCAATCTTTTGAGAAAGCGGAACGAATCCGCGCCTGCAAGAACAGGCGGCATGTGACTCTGGTTACTGCTTATGACTATCCTACAGGCCGTCTTTTGGATGAGGCCGGCGTAGATATTGTGCTGGTAGGGGATTCCTTGGGGATGGTGGTTTTGGGCTTTCCGGATACCACTCATGTGACGCTGGATCATATGCTTCATCATGTGGAAGCTACTGCGCGCGGAGTGAAGAACGCCCTGCTGGTGGGAGATATGCCCATACATTCTTATGATACGGTGGAACAGGCCGTGCAATCCGCAAAGAAATTGTTTTTGGCTGGAGCGGATGCTGTCAAGCTGGAAGGGGGGGCAGCCCAGGCAGGAAATATCCGTGCTATTGTGGAGGCCGGTATTCCCGTAGTGGGGCATATCGGCCTCCTGCCGCAGAAAGTGCTGGAGGAGGGAGGATATAAGATCAAAGGGAAATCCTCCGCGGAGGAGGAAGCCTTGGTAAGGGATGTGGAGGCTGTGGCAGAGGCGGGGGCTTGTGCTGTGGTTGTGGAAGGCGTAACGCCTCATGCGGCTCGACAAGTTACCGTACATTCTTCCATTCCCACGTTGGGTATTGGGTCCGGCTCCCATACATGTGATGGCGATGTTGTGGTGATTCATGATCTGGTGGGCGCATTTCCGTGGTTTATTCCGGCTTTCGTCAAACCTCGTGCGGATGTCGCTGGAAGCATGACTGCCGCTGTCAAGGAGTGGATGGAAGATTGCTACACGGAACCCGGCTCCATCAGCTCATAACAATTGATTTTTTTATGCTGGTATTTTCTACGTGCTGGAATTCCCACCGTCATCAGGACGGGGAAGAAATGATTGATGAGATTCTTTCTTTGGGTTTTGACCATGTGGAACTTTCCCACGGCATCAAGTTATCCCTTCTCCCCGGTATCATGAGGGCGGTAAAAGCCGGAAAGGTGCAGGTGGCCGGGGTGCATAATTTTTTTCCTGCTCCGATTGACGAAGTGGGGGATTCTCCAGACAGCAGGCCTTTTACGGCGGATTTGCTGCAGGTGCGTTCCAAGGCTATTGAATTGACGAAAAAGTCTATTGAACAGGGCGCAGCACTGGGGGCCGGATATATCGTGTTGCATATGGGAACGGTGGAACCCTTGGCGAAACGCACGGATACGGCTCATTTGCAAAACCTGGCGCGTCAGGGAATGGTGGGAACGGAATCGTTTGCCGGCACCAAGGGCGAATTTGTACGCCGCCGCAACCGCCTGGCTCCCGTTTATCTGGAACGGGCGCGTGAAGCTCTCCGGCAGCTCCTTCCGCAAGCCGGACAATTTGGCGTCAAGCTGGGCATTGAAGGGCGCAGCCATTATGAGCAGGTGCCGAGTGAGGATGAGATGAATTTGTTGATGAAGGAGTTTGGAGACAATCCCTTTATCGGTTACTGGCATGATTTCGGGCATATTCAAAGAAAGCATAATTTGCTTATATTAAATCATGAGCAGTTTCTTCGCCGAATGTCCTCCCATTTGATTGGAGGACATGTGAACGACGTCAAATGGCCCGCGCGGGATCATCAGGTTCCCCTGCTGGGAGGAGTAGTTCCCTTTGAACGCCTTCTTCCTTTTTTCCCGCATGGGGTTCCGCTCGTATGGGAGCTCTCCAGCCGTGTTTCCTCAGAAGATATCCGTGCGGCGCGCAAATTGTGGATGGAAAAATTTCCGCAGACGCTGGCCTGACTATCTTGTGATTGTAAATCCGGTTCCGTGGGTATAGAGTCGGCACGATGATAGATAAGACGACATCCCGCGTCATTATGGGGCTTTTGGGAACAGCCTGTGTCTTGATTACGGCATTTGCCTGGTACAAGACGAAATATGCCGCCGTTCCGGAGGCCGGGATGCACCATAATATTTATGACGAAGACATTCCGCGGTCTGCTCCGGTTCCTGTAGATTACCGGATGGTTTTGTTGACGCCCCAGGAGCTGGCAAAGGCGCCTCTGGCCGATGTGTTTACATCGCCCCTCGGAGATGAGAATGGAGCGTTTACCTATGTTGCCCAGGGTGTGGGGGATATGAATGCCGCCCGTAAGGGAAGGCATGCAGGACAGGATTTAAATGGAATAGGAGGAGAAAACACGGATGAGGGACTGCCCGTGCGGGCCGCCGGCCGCGGATTGCTGATTTATGCAGGAGAACCTTCTCCAGATTGGGGCAATGTTGTCGTGCTGCTGCACCGCTTGCCGGACGGGCGTTTTGTGCAGAGTCTGTATGGCCATTTGAAAACCGTCAGCGATATTCCGCTGGGGACTCTGGTGGGACGCGGAGAGCAAATCGGCTCAGTCGGAACTGCGCACGGCAATTATTTGGCGCATTTGCATTTTGAGATGATTGAATCCATCGCTCATGAGGCGGGAATGCCGGGCTATGGGAAGACAACGTTTAACAGAATCAATCCGGATGAGGTGCTAAAGCAATATGCTCCCGACCCGGAAATGATGATGCCTGATCCTATTATTGCCTTGAAACAGGTTCAGATGGCGGCGGGGTGGGAAAAACTGCTGGAGAATCTGTATAAGGATAACAGCATGGAAGCTTTGGATAAAATCCTCCCAGACAGTCAGCCGCCCACGGAAGAAAAGGAAAAACGCTGATTACGGTTTTTTCGATCAGGAACGGGAGTTTTGATTTTTGGAGACCAGTTCCTCCTGTTTTCTGGTGATTTGCAGGACACAGACCAGCCACAGGATGCTGGTTGCCGTCATCAGTACGCCGGTGAGCAGAAAGGCCGTCACGTAATGTTCCGCCCCGAAAGGGAAAAGGGTGCACAGAGTTAGAGCCGTAGTCACCAGAAGATATAAGCGCAGGGAACGGGAGGGTGTTTGCAACATCCATTCTGCCGGGTTTTTGGATGCCTTATATATTTCCTGAAGAACCAGGGCATTGAGCACCATGCCGACTACCGGCATACAGCTTAGAAGAACGCTAAGGAATGGAGTGAACCGAATTCCCTGAACTTGAAATTCCTGAATATTGGCAGATGCCCGGTACAGCCAGATCAGCTGAATAAGCAGGGATGGAATGAACAGGATGCTGAGGAAGAAGACCAATGGTACTGCAAAAGATGGCATGTGAACCATATTCTGCTGGATGAGTGTCTGAATTTCTTCATAATTGACGACATTGTTGGAAAAAACAATCCAGCTGCTCCAGAGCATGAAGGGCAGCAATACGAAACATGCCAAAATGGATAATTTGGCTAGCCCGTTTAGAGGATAACGCAAGCGGTACTGCTGCTCTTCTGGCTGATCTTTGCTCTCCTGATCCTGTGTTTCCTCCCATACAGGTGACATCGGAGGAAGAACTTGGGCTACGGGCTGCCATCCTTCCATGCCCTGTTTCCAGGTAAGCGTTTTTGAGTCGATCACGCCCTGTCCCAGAAATTCACGGACTTCGTATTCGGAATAGGCTCTCGGCTGGGAATCGCCGGGAAGTTTCAGGAAGTATTCACTCATTACCTGTATTTTAGAGAAAGAAACATGCGCGGGGCAATGGGAATTTGACGGATGACTGATAAAGTATCCCAGCAGGGGCTTTTTTCAGATAGAAGAATCAGCTGCTAGTGGGTTTCTGACTGGCTTTTGCAGGGGAAGTGATTTTACCGGAAAATAAAATAACCGTCCGGAAGAGGTTGTTAGAAAATAATCGAAAAGACAGGATTCGAACCAGCGGTCTCTTCGTCCCGAATGAAGAAAATTTGAAATGTAACTATTGATAATCAATGATTGTGTTTCTTGTGCCCTTTTCAAATCCTTTGTTTTCCACTTGATTGTCGTGCCGTTTTAACCTTTTCCTTCACGTTCTGAATGAGGGTTGGATTACACGTTAAACGTGTTGATAAGGAGCGAGAAATCTTTCAAGGTTTCCATGAACTGAATATTCAGTAGTAAACGATACGAAACATAATATTATGGCTATATCTACAAAACCGTTCCACCCGTTGGATGTGGAAAACAACCGCCGCTACAAGGTAACGAAGAAAGAGTCCCCCAAGATTGGATGGCACAAGACGGAAGAAACCGGGGACATGACTGGGAAGGATATATCCGCGTTCCGGAAGATGGAACCTATAATTTCACGATTCAGATTGACGACAACGGCTATCTGGAAATCAATGGTGAAAAGGTAGCGGAATTGACTGGCTCACATTCGTCCACATCCGTTTCTGGAAGCAAGGAACTTAAAAAGGGCTTCCACTATGCGAAACTGCATCATGAGAACCTTGCCGTCCCGGAAGAAATTGCTCCTTACCCCAATGCGGAGGAGTTTGTTCCCAAGATGGGAGATTCCGAACTGGAATTTTGGGAAATCGATGCTCCAAAAAATCTTTGGAATATTGCCAATGCACAACGTCTACTGGGATGCTATAATGTAGCGGATTATCCCACCATGACTACAGATGATGTGTGGAACTATATTGGAGGATGGCTGAACGATAGCCACGTTTCGGGAGATGCCAATTACATTAACAGTTGCGCCTTGCGTCTGAGCATTGCTCTTAGTAGTTATGGTATTGACCTTAATGGAGCTCCGGGAGCCAATAATATTGGAGCAAAGGGTAATTCCCAGGCGTTGGGGGGTAAAAAGCACGTTATCATCAGCGCAGCTCAAATGGCGGTTTATCTCCGTATCCTGCTGGGGACTCCTGATTATCCGGATGATGGAGAAAATGGGTACAACACTCCCCAGACTGGAGACATTATCGTATTTGGCGATAGTCTGCATGTGGGAATGTGTTCGGGAAATAACATTGGCGTGGGCAGTTTTATTTCCGGCCCCGTGTGGCTGCTCCAAAGATCGACATTGGATGATTAATAACTGATATTAAATAATATATTCATAGGGTGGACATTTTTTGTGTTTGCCCTATTTTTATTGAATATAAACCAAAAAATCAGTATCTAATATATACATATGAAGTATGTTTCTTTTCTTTGCGTTCTGTTTTCAGGATTACTTTCAACCGTAGCCCTTGGAGAGCCAGACCGTTATTCCCATGTTGCTACGCAGGCCGAAGTAGAACAGGATAGTTTTCTCAGGGGTACAGCCCGAAATTTAGAAAAAAGCGATGTGGTCCTGTCTGTTATCATTTACAAAATAGTCTCCACTGACCAGGGAACGACGCACTATGCCCGCGTCGTTCAGTCGCTGCGGGGAGATATTCCTGTAGAAGCTCTGGTCAAGTGGAACGGGCACGCCAATAAGCTTCCCAAGGGAAGCGCTCCTAAAACGGAATTGTATTCCAGTTGTAATCTGAGTTATGTCCTTGCGTCTTCAAAGGAGGTAAAAAAACTGCTGAACACACCGGAAGATTTTACTCCGGCTGACAACATTTATGGACTGGATTCCTACAGCCTAGGCGACCACGTCAGATATTTTCCGATGACGGAGAGCGACCCGGGCCGTGCCATGAAAAAGCTCCTGCATATCGAGCCTGCAAAAATCACCGCCGAATCGGAAGCAGCTCGTTTCAAACCGGAATCCGGCAAGTAACCCGGTTTTATCTCCCTGCTTCGACTTCGTTTGACTCATCCCCGTTCATGAAATATGAACGGGGCTTTTTTGTGGAGGAGGTTCATTCTCCTTTGTTTAGGGGGATGTTATAGAGTACTTCCGCAGCGGCTGTGATGCTGCCTGGCACAGGGGTGAGAATTGGGCATAGATAATTTTTCCTCTGCATCGGTAAATACCCCCGACATCCTCCAGGCTTAATTGAGAAGATTTGCCCGTTTGATTTTGTTCCTGTGAGGAGAGTAAATTCAATCAGCATGATGCTGTTTATTTGCCTTGGCGCAAAATAGGGGAAGTGCAGAGTTATTAATGAGTAAAATTGTTTTATATCAGTAAATAAGTAATCAAAAAGCCGCCCGAAGGCGGCTTGGAAATTGGTCGAGCTGACAGGATTCGAACCTGCGACCTCTTCGTCCCGAACGAAGCGCGCTACCAGCCTGCGCTACAGCTCGTTGTTTGCAGTGGGGCGAAGTCTAAGGTTGAAAGATGGGTTTGTCCAGTTTTTTTTATTCGCCACGGCACTTAGTTGTGATACGGTGCCGGGGTTATGATGGATATGCTGGTGCGGCTGTATGATTTGCCCGATATTGAAGAAGACCTGAGGAGGCTGGAGCGGGAAGGTTTTTTGATTCGCCGTCCGGGTGCTTACGAACGTCATTTGGTAGCTGACTGGGTTGGTCGGAATTTTTCTCCCAAGTGGGTAAGTGAGGCGAAAGTCGCGTTTGGCCGCCAGCCCATTTCCTGTTATATTGCCACACGGGAGAAGAAGATTCTTGGTTTTGCCTGTTACGATGTAACGGCTCGCGGGAGTGGCGGAAGAGGTGCGCAGAAGCGGATTAGGCACCGTGCTATTGGTTTCCGCCCTGAAAGGTTTGCGGGAGCTGGGGTATGCATACGGTGTCATCGGCGGGGTTGGTCCGGCTGATTTTTATGCCCGGGCTGTGGGCGCGATGCCTATTGAAGGGAGCTCTCCCGGCATCTACATGGATATTCTGCCGGAACCATAATTCCGCCTGTTGTGGAATTCATTTCCATTTCTGATGGTTTCTTTTCCGGACTGTCCGGAGAATGTAGCCGGAAGTAGTTATTTTTTATATCCTACCGGATGACAGAGCATGGGTGTTTGGAGAGAGGTTAGTTTCAGGGCCTTTGCCAGGGCATCCTTGTTCATGCTGGCGCGCGGATAGGTAGCCAGTCCCGTCCCGGAGCAGAACAGGGAGATGTTCTGGGAGACAATGCCGGCGTCCATGGCAGCCCAGGGTTCCGCCGTATCTGTTACAAGAATGAGACATATGGGGGCATCCGCCGGGCGCACGTCCCCATCGTTTACGGGAATCATGGCGTGGGCCTTGTGGTCATAGAGGTAGGAGGCGTTTTTAGTGCATATATAAATTTTAACGTCCTGGCGGTTCATGGCGGACGGGGCTGTACGTTTGCCGGATTCCTGACGGTTGATGCCATTGGTCGCCCAGAGCAGGTCTGATAAATCTTTTTGGGATAGCGCTTTTTCAGAAAAGCTCCGAATGGATTGACGGTCGGACAGGGCTTTCATGATCGGAGCTCCCCGTTCCAGGTCCGGCTGGTCCAGTTTGACGGTATCCGCGGCGTGAAGGAAGGCTGTTCCGGACAGCCCCGCTGCGAGCAGGTAAAGGAGGTTTTTTTTCATGGTTTTGCGGCAGGAGTGGCTGATAGATGCAGGTATTCCTGCATTTTCCCATTAGCCGGAATTTAACATGGGACGGAAGTGCTACAAGGTTTTTGTGCTCTCGTTTTCTGCCGCCGTCCAGAGGGGCTCCGCAGGTTCCGTAAAAAATCGGGAGGAGTTTTTCAAGAAAAGCCTTGAGTTCTTGTGTGAAACTGATATTGAAAGCAACCGATTTTTCGCCCGGCGGGGGAAGGCGCCCCGATTGCCCGCCGGTCAATAAGGGGCCATGAGAAAGATCGTTAATACTAACTCATCAACCATTTAAATGAGCACAACTGAACTGGCGGAACTTATTGACAGCAAGTTCCGCGAATTGCGTGAAGGTTCCATTGTTACCGGAACCATTCAGGAAATCCGTCCCCAAGTCGTTTTGGTGGACATCGGCTACAAGTCCGAAGGCGCTATTTCCATTTCCGAGTTTGAAGACGAGGAAATCGAAGTGGGGGACCAAATTGAAGTCCTTTTGGAACGCCTCGAAAACGACGAAGGCATCGTCGTCCTTTCCAAGGAAAAGGCCGCCCATAAGCAGAACTGGGATAAGATCGTGGGCGTGTACCGCGATGGCGGCCTGGTTAAGGGTAAAGTGAAGAGCGTCGTCAAGGGCGGTCTTATGGTCAATGTTGGCGTGGAAGCTTTCCTGCCCGGTTCCCAGGTGGATATTATTCCTCCTCGCGACCTGAACGAGTATGTTGGAAAGGTTTACGAATTCAAGATCGTCAAGGTAAATGACGACCGTAAAAATATCGTCCTTTCCCGCCGTGAGGTGATTGAAGCCGAACGCGCCGACCAGCGCCAGCGCTTCCTTGAAACCGTCAAGGAAGGCGACAAGGTGGAAGGTATCGTGAAGAATATCACGGACTTCGGCGCTTTTGTCGACCTCCGCGGCATGGACGGCCTGCTCCATATCACGGATATGAGCTGGGGCCGCGTGAACCATCCGAGCGAAATGCTCCATATCGGTCAGTCCCTGGAAGTCGTGATTCTGGAAGTGGATCGCGAAAAGGAACGCGTTTCCCTGGGCCTGAAGCAGATGACAGACAACCCCTGGGCGGATATCGAACGCAAATACCCGATCAATTCCCATGTCAAGGGCCGCGTGACCAAGCTCCTGCCTTACGGCGCCTTTGTGGAATTGGAAAAGGGCGTGGAAGGCCTGGTGCACGTTTCCGAGTTGTCCTGGGTCAAGAGAATCACCCGTCCGAGCGATGTATTGAAGCTGGACCAGGAAATCGAAGCCGTGGTTCTTTCCATTTCTGTGAAGGAACAGAAGATTTCCCTCGGTGTCCGCCAGTTGGAAGACAATCCCTGGGCGGATATCGAATCCCGTTTCCCGATTGGTACCGTCATCAAGGGCCAGGTTCGCAACCTTACTCCCTACGGCGCTTTTGTGGGACTGGAAGAAGGCATCGACGGCATGATCCACGTGTCCGATATGAGCTGGACCCGCAAGATCAATCATCCCTCCGAAGTTCTCAAGAAGGGCGACGAAGTGGAAGCCATCGTTTTGGAAATCAAGAAGGAGGATCAGCGCGTCTCCCTTGGTATCAAGCAGCTTGAGTCCGATCCGTGGGAATCCATCAATGACCGCTTCAAGGTGGGCGATATGGTGACTGGCCAGGTGGCCAAGATTGCCAGCTTCGGCGCCTTTGTGAATCTGGACGGCGATATTGACGGCCTGATTCATATCTCCCAGTTGAGCGAAGACCATGTGGAACGCGTGAAGGATGTGATCAAGGTGGGTGATGAAATCACTGCCCGCGTGATCAAAGTGGACAGCATCGAACGCCGTATCGGCCTTTCCATCAAGGCCGTCAATTACGACACCGAACAGCTCCGCCGCGAAACCGCTTCCTTTGAAGCCCTCCGCCCGAGCAGCGATATGGTGGGTCTGGAACACGCCTTCAATCTGGCTACCCGTGAAAACGAAGAGTGGAGCCCTTCTGAAGAGAAGTAAGCCCGTTTTCGTATTACGCTGATTAATTTAACCGCCGCGAATGGTCATATTCGCG
>OHKA01000763.1_pt1 | contig 11216 bp, 6 predicted proteins | sample 1568751 | NCBI WGS metagenome assembly OHKA01 (sample SAMEA3879525, study PRJEB24766) | human gut metagenome | biome: human-associated habitat; feature: feces | place: USA | collected 1985/1987 | reverse complement strand
GAGAGAATCTTTTATTTATAAACCAAAGATTGTAGTCATCGGAAGTTGTAATACGGATATGGTGGTAAAGGCTGGACGTTTACCAGTTCCAGGAGAGACTGTATTGGGAGGAACCTTTTATATGAATCCTGGTGGAAAAGGAGCCAATCAAGCCATTGCAGCCGCCCGATTAGGTGCTGAGGTTACATTAATTTCAAAGATTGGCTATGATTTGTTCGGGTTGCAAGCTTTGGAGATATACCGTTCTGAAAAAATAAATACAGAGTTCATCTTTACGGACCAAAAGAGTCCTTCGGGAGTTGCTCTAATTTCTGTAGATTCTTACGGAGAAAATAGCATCATTGTTGCACCAGGAGCGAGTCGTTCCTTATCGACCGAAGATATAGATAAAGCAAAAAGTAAATTGGAGGAGGCTGATATTATACTGATGCAATTGGAAGTACCCATTGAAACTGTAGAATATGCTGCTACTATTGCCAAAAGTTATGGAAAGAAGGTGATTTTGAATCCTGCCCCGGCTTCTGTTCTGAGTAATTCATTTTTGAGTTGTGTGCATACCATACTTCCAAATCGGATTGAGGCTGAAATGCTGTCGGGCATCAAGGTGATAGATGAGGAAAGTGCTTGGCGTGCAGCGAAAGCTATAGGTGAGAAAGGAATAGAGAATGTCGTCATTACATTAGGAAAAGATGGCGCTTATGTAAAGGAAAAGGAAGAATATACTATGATTCCTGCAAAGGAAGTAGAAACAATTGATACTACTGGTGCTGGAGATGTGTTTTGCGGAGCGTTTAGTGTCTATTTGTCCGAGAACCATACGCTGACAGAATCGGTGGAATTTGCCAATGCTGCGGCAGCTCTTGCAGTGACACGTATGGGTGCACAGAGTGCCATTCCTTATAAACGGGAGATAGCTTTATGAGATAAACCAACCTGAGTTATATTTATAAATCTGATAAAAATGAAAATTGTAGTTATTGGAAGTTCAAACATAGATATGGTTGCACAAGTCAGCCATCTTCCTGCACCGGGCGAAACAGTCGGAGACGCTTGTTTCATGCAGTTACTGGGAGGAAAGGGGGCAAATCAAGCTGTTGCGGCAGCACGGCTCGGAGCTTCTGTCACGTTTATCACTTCTTTGGGAAATGATATGTATGCGGATATTCTGAAAAAACAGTTCGAGAAAGAAGGTATCATTACGGATTACATCGTGGATGATGAATGCCATCCTACGGGTACTGCCCTCATCTTTGTGGCTGATAGTGGCGAAAATTGTATTGCAGTAGCTCCTGGAGCTAATTATTCTTTACTGCCAGATGCGGTGATACGTTTCGAAAAAGTCATTGATGAGGCGGATATGATTGTGATGCAGGCTGAGATTCCTTATGAAACGGTGAAGAAAGTGGCTTTATTGGCTAATGAGAGAGGGAAGAAAGTTTTACTTAATCCTGCTCCTGCTTGCCCAATTGATAGGGAATTGATGAATTCCGTTGATTTGTTGGTAGTGAATGAAGTGGAAGCTTCCTTTATTTCCGATATGAGTTATACGGGAGATAATCTTGATGAGATAGCTACTGCATTAATGGAATCAGGAGCACGTAATGTTATTATTACGTTGGGTAGCTGTGGGGTATATATGAAGAATAAAAAAGAAACTGTCCGTATTTCTGGTTATAAAGTAAATGCTGTTGACACAACTGCTGCAGGTGATACCTTTTGTGGTGCCTTAGCCGTGGCTTGTTCGCAGAGAGGTTTGGATAGGGAAGCATTGGAATTTGCTAATGTTGCAGCTGCAATCGCAGTTACCCGGATGGGTGCTCAGCCATCTATTCCTACACTTGAAGAAGTCGGACGTTTCAGACTTGAGAGGGAAATATCTTTATCGTTTAATCTTTAATATTTTGTACTATGTTTATTGTCAGCAGTTATACGTTAGCCGTTCTTTTCTGCTTTGTCACAATGATTTGCTGGGGCTCTTGGGGAAATACCCAGAAATTGGCGGGAAAGAGTTGGCGTTATGAGCTCTATTATTGGGATTATACCATAGGCATTCTGCTGTTTGCACTTCTTTTGGTATTCAGCTTAGGGAGTTTCGGAAGTCAAGGAAGAAGTTTTCTTGAGGACATTCGTCAAGTCAGTACGGAAAATATGGTCAGTGCATTTGTAGGAGGTGTGATTTTCAATGCTTCTAATATTCTTTTATCCGCTTCAGTTTCCATGGCGGGAATGGCGGTAGCTTTTCCGTTGGGTGTTGGGCTGGCATTGGTCCTGGGAGTTTTTATCAATTACTTTAGTGCTCCGAAAGGTAATCCGCTATGGTTATTTGTGGGGGTTCTTCTTGTGGTGGTTGCCATTGTCTGTAATGGAATGGCTGCAGGTAAGAAGCAGAATAGTGGTACTATTGGGAGCAGGAAAGGGATTGTTTTAGCAACGATTGCCGGTGTATTGATGTCCTTCTTTTACCGTTTTGTTGCTTCTGCCATGGATTTGAATAATTTTATTTCTCCCACACCTGGGATGGCTACTCCTTATACAGCATTTTTCATCTTTGCTGTCGGAATCTTTTTCAGTAATTTTATATTCAATACTTTGGTGATGAAACACCCTTTTGTGGGAGTATCTGTTACTTATAAGGAATATTTTGCGGGAAAAATAGAAACACATTTGGTTGGTATCTTAGGTGGATGCATCTGGGGGCTGGGAACGGCTTTGAGCTATATTGCTGCTGAAAAGGCAGGTACTGCTATTTCATATGCACTAGGGCAGGGAGCTCCTATGATTGCTGCTTTATGGGGAGTGTTTATTTGGAAAGAGTTTGCAGGAAGTCCGCGCGGAACGAATAGACTTCTGGCAATAATGTTTGTCTTCTTTATTTTAGGGCTTTCACTTATTATATTTTCGGGAGGTAACTGATCTCTCCGATGATTTGAATATAAATTGGCTTTATTAACTTTATTAAAATAATATGAAACAGAAAAGTGTAAAATGGTGGCGGTATTTCTTTCTACTGTGTTTGATGGGAATATCAGTATGTATGTATGCTTCCGGAGGAAAAAGAACCTTAAACGGATTGGTGACAGATGTTGAGGGTGTACCTGTTATTGGTGCTAATATTCTTGTTAAAGGCCAGACTACTGGTGTGATTTCTGATGTTGAAGGTAAGTTCTCCATAACGGTTTCTTCTCCAAAAGATGTGTTGGTCATCTCATACATCGGTTATAATACCGTAGAAATGATTGTGGGCGAGAAAACAAGCATTAACGTCCAGTTGACCGAAAGTTCTAATCTTCTAAATGATGTGGTAGTTATTGGGTATGGCTCTATGAAGAAGGGGGAAATTACAAGTGCCATTACGAATGTGAAGTCTGAAGACTTTATTCAAGGAGTTGTAAAAGATGCTACCCAGTTGTTGCAAGGCAAGGTTGCTGGTTTGCAAATGGCAAGCCCATCGGGAGACCCGACAGCAGGAGTGGAAATCAATATTCGTGGTGTATCCACGATTTCTGCGTCATCAGCCCCTTTGATTGTTATTGACGGCATTCCCGGAGGAAGTCTGAATTCCATTGCTCCCGAGGATGTGGAAACCATTGATGTACTGAAGGATGGATCGGCTGCGGCTATTTATGGAACTAGAGGAACAAATGGTGTGATAATCATTACTACAAAAAAAGCAAAGCAAGGCAAAGCGTCTTTGGAATACCATGGATATGTAGCATTCGAGTCTATACAAAAGCAGACGGATGTACTGACAGCATCTGATTACAGAAGACTAGCACAGGACCCTTTGTTTAAGGATAATATCAGTGATGAAGGTGCTGATGTCAATTGGATTGATGCAATTACCCGTAATCCCGTAAATCATACTCATAATTTGTCTTTGCGTGGAGGAACTGAAAAGACAAACTATATTGCTTCGATAACCTATAGAAAGCAGGATGGTATCTTGTTGAATACAGGCAAGGAAGCTTTGACATTCAAGATTGGATTGAATCATTCGATGATGGATGACAAATTGAAAATACAGTTGAATGTCAACAATTCGACCATAAAGCAGGACGTTACTTGGTATAATGCTTATTTGCAGGCTTGCTTGATGAATCCGACGCGTCCGGTTTATAATGAAGACGGCTCCTATAAAGAATATGGAACTTCTTATAAGCCCTATAATCCGGTAGCTCTTCTGAATGAGGAAACAGACCAGGAAAAATGGAATCAACTTCTAGCGAGTGGGAAAATTACTTTTTCACCCATTGAAGGGTTGAATCTGAGTGCGATGGCGGCCATGCAGCGATATGACTCCATGAGGGACAAATGGAATACTTTCAACTATTTTACTACCACTATTGAAAATAAAAACGCTGAAGTAACCAAATGGGCAGCCGGCAGTATGGATCGGACTCTGGAACTGACAGCAGATTATTTTAAGACGATAGGAAAGCATGAGTTCTCGGGATTGGTGGGATATAGCTATCAAGATTTTGAAAGACAAGGCAGCCAGATGTATGCTATGGATTTCCCTACTGATATATTTGGCCCTTGGAATATTGGTACAGCCCAGTCTACAAAAGATGGTAAATCGACAATCAGTAGCTATAAAAATGGCAATAAGCTGATCTCTTTCTTTGGTAGACTTACCTATAACTATGATAACAAGTACATGCTGATGGGAAGTTTGAGACGTGAAGGGTCTTCAAAATTTGGCGTGAATCATAAATGGGGCTGGTTTCCTGCTATTTCAGCCGGTTGGAGAATTAGCGAAGAGAGCTTCATGAAAAATATCGGTTTCGTAGATGACTTGAAGTTGAGAGTTGGATTTGGTGTGACGGGAACAGAATTGTCAGATTCTTATCAGTCGCTGGTTTTATTGAACTATTCTGGTGTAGGCCAGATGAACGGGCAATGGACACAAGGAGTAGTACCGGCCTCTAATCCTAATCCAGATTTGAAATGGGAAACAAAATCGGAATGGAACTTAGGTATTGATTTTTCTCTTTTGAGTAGAAGATTGAATGGTACAATTGATCTTTATCAGCGGACAACTTCAGATTTATTGTCTGAATATCAAGTTCCTGTGCCACCTAACTTCATTAGTACGATGTGGGCTAATGTAGGCAAGATAAGAAATAGGGGAATTGAAGTAGCATTGGATGGAGAGGTTATCCGGACAAAGGATTTTACTTGGAGACTGGGAGGTAATTTCTCTTATAATGTCAACAAACTTTTATCTCTTTCCAATGACAAGTATCAAAGAGATTATTGGTATACGGGGTGGACTAGTTCAGGTATTCAGCAGACGACGCATATTGTAAAGGAGGGTGAACCGATAGGAAATTTTTACGGTTGGAAAGCAGTAGGACTTACCGATGATGGATTATGGTTGGTGGAAGGTGCTGATGGTAATCCTAAATTGGCCAGTGAAGCCGGACAGGAAGACAAACAAGTGATCGGTAATGGTTTGCCAAGTATGTATGCAGGTTTGAACACAACACTTTTATATAAAAAGTTTGATTTGGGAATATCTTTGAGAGGAGCTTTCGGCTTTGAAGTATTGAATGAGTATAGAATGCATTGGGAAACGATGAAGCGTATTAGTGAAGGTAATTTGCCGAAATCTGTATTGAAAAAACCTTTCGGGAGCCAGTCTTATGTTTTTGATTCTCATATGTACCATAGCTATTATGTTGAGAAGGGAGACTATGTGAAGTTAGACAATGTTACATTGGGTTATACTCTTAATCTGAATAATAAATATTTGAGAAGTGTGCGGTTATATGTGACGGGACATAATCTGCTTACTATCACTGGTTATGATGGACTGGATCCTGAAGTCAGTATTAAGGGTTTAGATCCTGGAGTTGAGCGTAAGGAGCTGTATCCTACAGTCCGTTCGTATACGGTCGGTGCTATTGTTAAATTTTAAAATGAAGAATGATGAAAAAATATAGTTTATATATATTGTTCCTGATGGGGTTGGGGGCAATGGCTGGTTCTTGCACAAATCTTGATGAGAAAATCTATGATAGGTTGGTAGACAACAACTTCTATAAAAATGAAAAAGATATCATTGCTGCCATTACACCGGTATATACGGATTATAGAGGACTTCTGGAATGGCGTAAGTGGTGGGACTTTGAAGAAACGACTGATGTGGCCGTAACACCGCGAGCAGCTTGGTTTGACGGAGGAATCTATATACGTCTGCATAAGCATACATGGAAACCGGAAGATCCCCATTTCTCAGATCTTTGGGGACAGGCCTACGGAGGAATCAGTAATTGTAATCGGGTAATTTATCAGCTTGACAATTTGGATTTCGAAGTTACTGGTAAGGAAAGTGTAATAGCTGAGTTGGAGGTAGCCCGTGCTTATTGGTATTACATACTATGTGAGGCTTTCGGTAATGTACCTATTGTAGACCGGTTTGATGTTCCGGAAGGTTTCTTGCCGGAAACCAGTAGCCGCGAAGAGGTGTTTGCATTTATAGAGAATAGTATAAAAAATAATGTTGATAAGCTGAGTGACGATACAAAGACTTACTATGGCAGATTCAATAAATGGAATGCCAAGATGTTACTGGCACGTCTTTATTTGAATGCAGAGTCATGGATAGGGAAGAATATGTATACGGAATGCATGGCACTTTGTACAGAAATAATGAACTCCAATAAATATGCCTTGGAGAATGATTATAGTGCACCTTTCTATGCCCAGAATGAAGGCTCCCAAGAGATTATATTTGCTTATCCGGCAGATGAGGTGAAGACTGGAAGTACCATTTACATGGCTTTGCAGAAAACTCTTCATCCTTCAAATGTAAAAACCTTTAATTTGCAGACATGGTTGGATAATGGGGTGTGTGCTGTTCCTACTTTTATAGATACTTATGAGGAAGGCGATAAGCGTTTACCGAAAACCTGGAGAATGGGGCAGCAGTATGGCAGTGACGGGTCTATCTTATATTGCACTGGACTTGTTCCTGGTTGGGAAGGAAAACCCTTGATTTATACAAAGGAAGTCAGCAATCTTGAAAATGGAGGAGAGGCTGAAGGTTACCGTTGCGGTAAGTATGAAATTAAAATGGGAACCTCGCGTGCGTTGGATAATGATTGGGTGGCTATGCGTTATGCAGAGGTTTACTTGATGAAAGCTGAGTGTATTTTACGTACAAATGGCAATGCGGAAGAAGCGGCACAGTTAGTCAATGAAGTACGGAAACGTGCTTTTGACGGTGACAACAAACTCTCTGGAGCTGATTTGTTGAAAACAACTAATGTAAATGGTGTTCCTGTACGTTTTGGAATTTTATTGGATGAATGGGGCCGGGAATTTGCTTTGGAAGGTTTGAGGCGTAGCCAATTGATACGTTTTGATAATAATTATACAAAAGGAGAATGGACTTTTCACGAACCTTCTAAAGAAACTTATTTAAACTTATTTCCTATTCCTTTGTCAGAGATACAAGCTAATAATAAATTGGAACAAAATGAGGGGTATAAATAGGGTGGTATATTGAAATATAAATTAAAAAATTAATTATGAAAGAACTTAGAATCTTTGGAATATGTATATGCGTGCTGCTGGGGACTGTAATGGGTAATGCAGCTTCAAAATTGCCTTCATCAGTGACGATGAGTAAGGTTCAATTAGAGAATAAGATAAAGGGAGGTTGGGCCGGCCAGACTATCGGGGTTAGCTTCGGTAGTTATACGGAATTTAGGTATCAAGGAACTTTTATTCAGGATTATCAGACGATTCCTTGGGGGGAAGGTTATGTGCAAAGATTGATGGATTCCTGGCCTGATTTATATGATGACATTTACATGGACCTCACTTTTGTAGATGTATTGGAGAAAAAAGGGCTGGATGCTTCGGTGAAAGATTTTGCTGTAGCTTTTGCTACGGCAGACTATAATTTATGGCATGCCAATCAGGCTGCGAGGTATAATATAGCTCATGGAGTGGACAATCCTGGACATTGGCTGAATAACCCACATGCCGATGACATTGATTATCAGATTGAAGCAGATTTTGCCGGACTGATGAATCCGGGTATGCCTAATTCAGCTTCTCAAATCAGTGATAAGGTGGGGCATCTTATGTGTTATGGCGATGGCTGGTATGGTGGTGTTTATGTCGGTGCCATGTATAGTCTTGCTTTTGTGTCTGATGATATCCAGTTTATTGTTACTGAGGCTTTAAAGACGATTCCGGAGGAAAGTGGTTTCTATAAATGTATTGCAGATGTGATAGAGTGGTATAAAATGTATCCTGATGATTGGAAACGTACTTGGTTCGAAATTCAGAAACATCATGCGGAAGAGATCGGTTGTCCGGATGGAGTATTTCATCCATTAGATATTGATGCTAAAATTAATGCCGCTTACATCGTTTTAGGATTATTGTATGGCAATGGTGATTTCACTAAGACAATGGAAATATCAACGCGGGCAGGTCAGGATTCAGATTGTAATCCGTCTTCTGCAGGAGGGATATTAGGCACAATGATAGGCTATGATGCTATCCCTGAATATTGGATGAAAGGTTTGAGAGGGGCGGAAGGCAAGAATTTCAAGTATACGTTACTCTGTTTGGATCAGATTTACACTATCAGCAATAAACATGCTTTGGAGATGATTCGCAGGAATGGAGGAAAAGTGGAAAAGGAGAATGTGACAATTGCCGTACAGAGGCCCGAGACTGTACGTTTGGAGCAGAGTTTTACAGATATGTATCCCACGGCTAAGGTTGAATTGTCTAAACACGATATAGATATACTGACTTTTGAATTTGAGGGTACGGGATTTGTACTCCGTGGGGAGGCTATTCGTAGGGACATGAATCGGCCGGATGCAGTACTGAAAGTTAATCTGTATCTTGATGGGGAGTTGGTCGAGAAGGCTGCTGCATTTCCGACTTACTTCCATGATCGGCGGTTAGATATATTTTGGAAATATCAGCTGCCTGAGGGTAAACATCAAGTAAAGGTAGAAGTCATAAAAGATGGTGCTAATGCTTTGTTGAAGTCTTGGGATTATATCGTTTATTCGAAAGGCAAGAAATGATTGTGAAATACTATGCTGATTAGGAACCATATCAAAAACAATAAATAGGTATTAATATGTAACATAGTATTGCATAGGGTAAGGTAAGCAAGATTAGCTTATGGATGATTTTAAGAACTGTATGAATGAGTTTTCTTTCATGCAGTTTTTTTTGGGTAGGAGAGATAGCCATGAAAAAACTAACTTCTATCGCTTATCTCAAAATAAATTAGTTATTTTGCAGAAAACAAAAAGTTGTGGTATGAAGTCACTGTACATCAAGAACTACAAAAATTTCAAGTAAAAAAACTAAGCCTCATTAGGGATAAAGACTACATGGGGAAATATTCCTTGTGCAGTCTTTTTTCATGATGTGTGATTGCATGTGAGCCGCAGAGGCAGAGTTTCTTTTCTGCATGAGTAAGCGGAGAAGGACGGAATGATGAAGCGAGGAAAGAAAATTAAGTGAAAAATAGATAGGGTTCATCAGTTTGTACTATCTTTGCTCAATAGAACCAAAATATGGAGACATGGATTGCGAGAAGCAGACAACCGAATATAAGAGTCTTCTGAAAATCAGGACAGGAGATAAAGGATTCAAAGACTTGTCCGTGACCTGTGTTGCTTTGGCAAATGCACAAGGCGGAAGAATCTTTATAGGTTACGATGACAAGAAGAAAGCCCCTTTGCCGGAACAGCATGTCACGCCCGATGAAGTGAATGAGGCAGTGACTAAATTGCGTAGCCTCTGTTTCAACGTCGGCCTTGTAGCTTCTGAAATATGTACTGATGATACCGGCAGCCAATACTTTATTGTTTCTGTTTCTCCTTCTATGCATTCTGTAGCTACTACCTCGGACGGACGTATTTACATTCGGGTGGCCGATAAATGTGAACCGGTGCGTAGCGAGGACTTGCAGCGTTTGGGCGAAGAGAAGGGTGCTTATCAGTGGGAATTGGTGAGGACCAAATACCTGCTTGATGGGGTTGCTTTGGATGCTTTGCGGCAGTTGGCGAATGATATTCGTAAATCATCCCGTGTGCGTCAGCACGTCAAGCAGATGGATGATGCAGAGTTGGCAGAGAACTATCATCTGGTTGATGAAGGTTATTTGACGAATTTAGGTGTTCTTTGGTTAGGTACAGCAAAGCAGAGAAGCTCTATCTGTTATCCTGCTACGGTTCAGTATATTGTTTATGATGTGCTTGAGCGGAAAGTACGAAAAGAAGAATGGCATGATAATCGGCTGAATCCTAAAGAGCTGCTTCTTGATATAGAACAGAAGGCTGTTGAGTTGACTTATTCGTATGAGTTTCCGAATGGTTTGTTTCGTAAACAAATACGGCATTATCATCCTAAGTTGGTACGAGAGTTGTTGGTCAATGCTTTAGCTCATAAATCCTATACCATTTCCAGTGATATAATGATTAAAGTTTTTTCTGACAGATTAGAAATCTCTAATCCGGGTGGGTTGCCATTGGGCATAACAAAAGATAATATTTTGCATGCCAAGCATCGGCGTAATCCTAATATGATAGAGCTACTGAGCGCTTTGGAAATGATGGAAGGTGAAGGCTCCGGTTATGATTTGATTTATGAACTGAATGCTATGGAAGCAAAGAATCCGCCTATGATAGAATCTTCATACAATGAAGTTACAGTGATTCAAAATGCAGAGATTATAGATACAGAACTGCTTCCTTTGCTGGACTTTGTTTTGCAGAATTATCAGTTGACGCAAAAAGCATTTACAGCTTTTGGTATCATAGCCCGTGAGAAGAAGGTGTTCAGTACGCGGCTTTCTGCCATACTTCAGCTTCAAGAAGAAGACCGTTTGCGCAGTTATACAGATAAGTTGTTGAAAGATAATATTATCGGGAGGAATGGTGCGAAGAAAGGTACCCAGTTTTTTGTGAATCCCCAGTTGATAAAGAACGCAAAGGTAAATTTGAAGACAACTCTGAAAACAGTAGAACCTTATGTGCTGAGAACTCTAATTATGGAAGACTTGAGGGCACATCCTAAAAGTAAGATTTCGGAGATTGGGGGTCGGTTGCCGGAAATCGATTTGCAGGAGTTGAGGAAAATGATTTATTCGATGGTGGATGTGGAATTGATAACAGAAGGGGCTCGTACTGATAGACGTTATGCACTGAAATAAGTGGTAAAAAAAA
>OHKA01000756.1_pt1 | contig 11304 bp, 7 predicted proteins | sample 1568751 | NCBI WGS metagenome assembly OHKA01 (sample SAMEA3879525, study PRJEB24766) | human gut metagenome | biome: human-associated habitat; feature: feces | place: USA | collected 1985/1987 | reverse complement strand
TTTTAATCTTAAAAATTATACGATGGAAAAACGAAAGATTTCCTCAAGAGCAGGACTAAGCAAGGTACTTTTTACCTTAATGGTCTGTATGACTCTAATGATGAACGTCCCATATCTGGGCGCTCAAAATTCCCAAGTTACAGTAACGGGTAAAGTAGAGGACACGATGGGTCCTGTGATTGGTGCCAGTATTGTTGAGAAAGGCGTAGCTTCTAATGGAACAATTACCGATATTGATGGTAACTTCTCCATTAAAGTAAACCCGAATGCTACGTTGGTAGTGAGTTTTATTGGTTATAAAATGGTGGAAATTCCTGTAAAAGGGCAAAGGAATGTGAAAGTGACACTACAGGAGGATAGTGAAATGCTGGATGAGGTTGTGGTTGTGGGTTATGGTCAAATGCGTAAAAAAGACCTGACCGGTTCTGTTATCCAGATTCGTCCAGATAAATTAGCGAATGAGGCCCCCAAGACTGTGCAAGATGTATTGCGTGGTACACCGGGTTTGAATGTCGGTTACGATGCTTCTGCTAAGGGCGGTGGTTCTATGCAGATTCGTGGTCAGCGTTCTGTATATACGGATGGTGGACATAATGATCCGTTGATTATCCTTGATGGTATGCAGTTTTATGGTGAACTTTCTGAAATTAATCCGAATGACATTGGTCAGATTGATGTATTGAAAGACGCCTCTTCTGCTGCTGTTTATGGTGCTAAAGCTGCCAATGGTGTTATTATTATTACGACTAAAAAAGGTAAATCAGGTAAGCCGACTATCAATTTTACTGCTACTCTTGGTATCAATACAAAGAGTGAATATCGTGATGTTTTTGATGCCAACGGCTATATGAGATATCGTGAAGATTGGTATAAGAAAGATACTTATGCCACTGACCCTTTTACCGGTGTTTATGGAGCGTATGCAGCCGGACAATGGAAAAACAAGAAGGATGAGAACGGTAAAGATATAATAGGCTCTGATGGCAAACCCTTACAAGAATATATATATAACCGTGCTGCCGGTTATTATGATAATCCTGCGAATTTAGGTCGGTATGGTATCTCCGTTGACCAATGGAGAGCGTTCACTTCAAATGAGAGTGGAGAATCGGACGCCAGTATTTATGCAAAGCGTTTAGGACTGGAAGATGGTGTTTTAGCTAACTATCTGGCCGGAAACACGTACGACTGGTACGATCGTACTTTCCGGACAGGTATCAATCAGGATTATACAGCGAGTATTTCCGGAGCCGGTGATCGGATGAATTATTATATGTCTATCGGTTACCTAAAGAATGAGGGAGCCGTGAGAGGCAATGATTACAATGCTATCCGTGCCAATTTGAAGGTGAATGGCAAAGTAACCGACTGGTTGGAAATAGGAACGAACGTTAATTTTCAGGATCGTAGTGACGGTGATATTTCTGTAAATCTTGGTACGGATTACTGGGATGCCAATATGTTGCGAAACAGTCCTTACTCTACTTATCGTAACGAAGATGGTAGCTATTGCCAATATCCGATGGGTTCCAATAAGAAGTGGGGCTACAACTATGACTTTGAGCGTCAGTATCTGGATCTGGAGAAGGGCTATACTGTGTTGAATACTATTTTCAATGCCAAAGTAAAATTGCCTTTTGGAATCACTTATGATTTCAATATAGCTCCTCGTTATCAATTTTTCTATGATCGCTACTTTATGTCAGCAGCCAAACCTGATTCTAATCCGGATAGCCAGGGAGTAAATCGTGAACAAAGTAAACGTTTTGATTGGTCTTTGAATAATACTATTACATGGGATTATACATTGGCTCAAAAGCATCACTTTATTCTTACTTTGGTGCAGGAGGCAGAAGAACGCCGTTTTTGGCAGGATAAGATTAACGCACGCAAGATATTACCCTCGGATGCCTTGGGATTTCATAATACCAGCAATGGTAGCAAGACGCTGAGTAGTTTTTCTTCAAATGATACGCACGAAACGGCTGCTGCTTATATGGCACGTCTGTTCTATTCTTACGATGATCGCTATATGATTACTGGTACGGTTCGTCGTGATGGTTATTGCGCTTTCGGTGCTAACAATCCATGGGCTACCTTCCCTTCTATATCTGCTGCATGGAATTTTACTAATGAAAAGTTCTTTAATTGGGAGCCGATGAGTACCGGTAAATTGCGTGTCTCTTGGGGTAAGAATGGTAACCGTTCGTTGAAAGACCCTTATATTGCTCTTGCCAATCTGGGGGCCGGAGCAGGGGCTACAATGGGGTATTTGGTTGCTAATGGCGGTACAGTAGATGTTAAGTATTTGGGTATGGACCGTTTGTCTAATCCGAATCTGCAATGGGAGAAAACGGAAGCTTTAAATTTTGGTTTGGACTTCGGATTCATGAATGATCGGATCACGGGTAGTGCTGAATATTATATTATGAAGACGCATGATATGATTATGGGACAACGTCTGCCGGGATTTACCGGATTTGGAAGCATTACTACCAATTTGGGTGAAGTGCAGAACAGAGGTTTCGAACTTTCATTGAATACCCTGAATATTCAGAATCGGGATTTCGAATGGCGCTCTACTTTAAGCTTCTCCATCTATAAGAATGAAATCAAGCATCTTTATTATGAATATGAAGACGTGCTCAATGAAGCTGGAGAAGTAATTGGTCGCAAAGAGATGGACGACACAAGCAACGGTTGGTTTATTGGACAATCCATTGGTACTATCTGGGATTATGAGATGGATGGTATCTGGCAGGCTGATGAGGCAGCAGAAGCTGCTAAGGTAGGACAACGCCCGGGTGATCCGAAAGTAGTGAACCACTATACTGCTGACGATAAAGAAGATGGCACACCGGTTTACAATGAGAAGGATAAAGTGTTCCTGGGTAAGAAAAATCCGCCTATCCACTGGTCGTTCCGTAATGAGTTCACTCTCTGGAAGGACCTTAATATTTCTTTCAGCATGTATTCCTATATGGGACATAAGAGTCTGGAAGGTTATTATCTGAATCAAGATAATGGCGGTTCATTGATTACTTATAACAGCAATACTTTCAAGAAGAGATACTGGACACCTGAAAATCCGACTAATGAGTATGCACGTCTCGATGCCTATGGTCCGAATGGTGCTAAGGGTGTACAGAAGTTGCACAATCGTTCCTTCATCCGTCTGGACAATATTTCTGTGGCTTACACCTTGCCACAAGCGTGGACGAAGAAGATACAGTTGGAACGCGTAAAACTCTTTGGTACTGTTCGTAACGTAGCGACTTGGGCGGCAGACTGGGAATATGCAGACCCGGAAACCGGTGGCTTGGCTACTCGTACCTTTACATTCGGATTAAACTTAACTCTTTAAACTGTTGAAACAATGAATAATTATATTAAGAATAAGCTCTCTAAGGGGGTATTGTTCCTTACAGGAATAGCAGTATTCAGTGCATGCACTGACAACTTTTTGAAACCGGATCCTCTGTCGTTTTATGAACCTGAGACTACATTTGCTACTGAATCAGGTTTGGAGGCCGTATTGGCTATGGCTGACCGTCATCTTCGCACTTGGGCATTCCACTATAGTAGTGGTGACTGTAATATAAGCATACCTCTTGGTACGGAATATCTATTTTCTGAACTTTCTCTGTATGGTAAAACTGATGGTACAGGGGGGGTATATGGTAATTTTGCCAATCAACTGCAACCTACCAGTGGTTTGAACAACGGTGATGACAACCGAATCATGTACTTCTGGAATGAAGGTTTCACGGGTATTAAGCATGCCAACACTATATTGTCCTTTATAGATAAAGTGACTGCGTTGAGTGAGGAAACAAAAAATGCCTATAAAGGGCGTGCTTATTTCCATCGTGCTTACCGTTATTTGAACCTAGTGATGCAGTTTGGTGATATTCCTTTGGTAACAAAGACACTGGAAGTACCTAAGCGAAACTATCGGTCTACCAAGAAAGAAGAAATTCTGGATATGATTACCCAGGATATGGAGAAAGCTGTGGAGTGGGTGCCTGTGCAGAATGATACCCGTTACATTGGTATGGTGAACAAAGAGGCATGTCGCCAGCTGCTTATCAAATGTTATTTGGCAACGGGCCAGTTTGAAAAGGCTGAGAAGCAAGCTGACATTTTGATTGATCAGTCAGGATTATCACTGATGACAGAGAGCTTTGGTAATGCAAATGATGGTGGTGAACCGAATACCTGGAAGATTACCCGTAACGTGATCTGGGACTTGCATCGCCCTGAAAACAAGATGATCGCTGCGAATAAAGAGGTCATCATGGGAATGCCTAACTGTACGGACGAATCATTTGTGAACTTTCTATCTATGCGTATTTTCGGTCCATTCTGGAGTGACGGTAACCTGAAAACACCTGATAGTAAAACAGCTGGTGAACGTTATGCACGTAATAATGGCAAATATGAAGCTACTACTGACTTTACACGTGCTTTTGGTCGTGGCATTGCCACTGTTCGTGCTACTCATTTTGCTCAACATGGACTTTGGGTAGTGAACGGTGTGGAAGATAAGGAAGATCTCCGCCATAACTCAAAAGTTGGAAACTGGGTAAATATGGAGGACTTGACTTACAATAACAAGGATTCTAAATATTATGGTCAGAATTTTATGCTCTATTCACCTGAAGATGTTTGGGGGGTAGATAAGGATGGTAAACCTGTTATCACAACTCATAAAGGAGCTTTACTCTGTAATGATACAATTCGTGATTGGTTTGATTTCCCTCACTACAAGATCTATTTGGAGGATGTGCGCAATGAAGCTAATATGGGTGCCAATGACTTTCAAGGTGCAGCCGGTTCCGGTGCTAATGCAAACTGGTATCTGTATCGTTTGGCTGAAACTTATCTGCTGCGTGCTGAAGCTAAGTATTATCAAGGTAAGGATGCTACATCAGATGTAAATGAAGTACGTAAACGTGCTAAATGTTCACAACTTTATGCAGTTGGAACCGTGACTATTGGTGATATCATGAACGAACGCGCTCGTGAACTTTATCTGGAAGAATGGCGCAATGTAGAATTGACCCGCGTATCTCTTTGTCTGGCGTTGAGCGGCAAACCTGATGAATGGGGAAATACTTATAGTAAAGACAATTGGGATAAACAACAAGGTACGGATAATGTTGGCGGAAGCTACTGGTATCAACGTATCATTCATTATTCTTTGTATAATAAAGGTGACATCGTTTCCAATGGCAAGACTCTGAATTATTATATGGATAAGCGTAACCTTTTCTGGCCGGTTCCGAATAGTGCTATTACTGCGAATAATAAAGGACAGCTAGCTCAAAATTACGGTTACGATGGATATGATGCTAGTGTACCGATGTGGGAAACTTGGGAAGAAGCTGTTGCTGATGAGGATAAGAGTGAATAACCAGGTTGGAGGATTTCTATAGGTTTAGTTCTTAAATAAAGAGGTTGGGTCTAAAGTACTGTGCTTGTAGAGGCGAATCGTCATTCGTTCGGAATACACAAAGTGATTTTGACACAACCTCTTTTCTTTTTTAAGATATGAAGATATGAGTAAGCATTTGAATATAACAGGATGTTTTTTATTCCTTTCTTTTTTCTTTCAAACCATTCTTTCCGCACAAAATACTTCGATTGGTACGAAAGATATTGTTTCCGGTGAAGTCTGGAAAGATACAGACGGTAATGTTATTAACGCCCATGGCGGCGGTATCCTCTTCAACAACGGGAAATACTACTGGTTTGGAGAGCACCGGCCTTCTTCCGGTTTTACAACACAGGTGGGAGTGACATGTTATTCATCAACCGATTTGCGTAACTGGAAGTACGAAGGTGTAGCTTTGGCTGTATCTGACGAAGCAGGAAGTGATATAGAGAAAGGATGTATCATAGAACGTCCTAAAGTTATTTATAATCAGAAAACAGGAAAATACGTAATGTGGTTCCATTTGGAACTTAAAGGAAGAGGATATGGGCCTTCCCGTGCCGGAGTTGCAGTAAGCGACACCCCGGCGGGACCTTATCGGTTTATCCGTTCAGGGCGCGTGAATCCCGGTGTCTATCCGCTAAATATGACACAGGAGGAGCAGAAGCTTACCTGGAATCCGGAAGATTATGAATGGTGGACTCCGGAGTGGCGTGAGGCTGTCAATAAGGGAATGTTTGTGAAACGTGACCTGGAAGGTGACGGACAGATGTCCCGTGATATGACTTTGTTTGTGGATGATGACGGCACAGCCTACCATATTTATTCCTCGGAAGAGAATAGTACCTTGCATATATCGCAGCTGACCGATGATTATACGAGTTATTCCGGTAAGTACGCCCGTTTCTTCCCGGGGCGTTTCATGGAAGCTCCAGCCTTGTTCAAACAGAAGGGGAAATATTATTTGATTATGTCCGGCTGTACGGGCTGGGCTCCGAATGCGGGACGATCGGCGGTCGCTTCCTCGATTTGGGGACCTTGGAAGGAATTGGAAAATCCGTTTAGGGGAGAGAACTCGGAGGTGTCGTTTTATTCTCAGAGCACGTACGTATTGCCTGTACCCGGCCATGCGGATCGCTTTATTTATATGGGAGATCGTTGGACTCCGGAGAACGCTATAGACGGACGTTATATCTGGCTTCCTATCCGATTCGAGGGGGAGCAACCCGTGATCGAGTGGCGATCTGAGTGGAGTTATTAAATTCTCTTATCGCTTTTTTGCGAATGTATGTGATGTAGATCTGCGGATTATCACGTACATTCGCGTTAAATTTTTAAGTAGCTTATGTCAGACGAACAACGAATGGTGCTCCGTACGGAGGACTTGGTAAAGAAATATAGGACTCGTACGGTCGTGAATCATGTATCGATTAACGTGAAACAGGGGGAGATCGTTGGTTTGCTTGGTCCGAACGGAGCGGGAAAGACGACCACCTTTTATATGACAGTAGGTTTGGTCACTCCTAACGAGGGTAAGATCTTCTTGAATGACATGGAGATTACGAAATTCCCGGTCTATAAGCGGGCTCGCAACGGCATTGGCTATCTGGCGCAAGAGGCTTCGATTTTCCGGAAAATGACGGTGGAAGATAATATCCGCTCGGTCTTGGAGATGACGGGACGTAGCATTGAGTACCAAAAAGAGAAACTGGAAAGTTTGATTTCAGAGTTCGGTTTGAATAAGGTTCGTAAAAACTTGGGAGACCAGCTTTCGGGTGGAGAGCGGCGTCGTGCGGAGATTGCCCGCTGTCTGGCGATCGATCCGAAGTTCATTATGTTGGATGAGCCTTTCGCCGGTGTAGACCCGATCGCCGTACAAGATATCCAGACAATCGTGGCTCGCTTGAAACATAAGAATATCGGAATCTTGATTACCGACCACAATGTGTACGAGACATTGAGTATTTGTGACCGGGCCTATCTCCTGTTCGAGGGAAAAGTCCTTTTCCAAGGAACCGCCGAACAACTAGCCGAGAACGAGATCGTGCGCGAGAAATATTTGGGAAAAGACTTTGTGCTGCGTAAGAAAGACTTATAGCAGTCGTTTCAATCGCCTGTTTACCTGTATGAACAGCAGGAAAGATAAGGCGGCGATAAGACAAAAGTCCAAAAGATGCTCGGCGGGAATATCGCCTGTGATAAACTCGTTATCCTTGAGACGACTGTCCGACATCCCTATTACGGCGAAAGCATTATTGACAAAGTGGGCGAACACCGGTATCCAGATGCTCTTGCTCCAATAGAGTAGATAGCCGAAATAGGCTCCGAGTATCATCCGGGGCAAGAATCCGTAAAATTGTAAATGGAAGGCGCTAAATAGTATGGCGGCGACCCATATGATCGTATGAGGGTTGGAGGTCCATTTCCCGATCACTCGTTGCAAGGCTCCTCTGAACAGGAACTCCTCGGTTATCCCGGCCGTAACGGCGATAACGATAAGGTTGGCCAGGATTACCCAAACGCTATCGCTGGATAACAGGATCGTCGTCAGTTGTTCGGCGAGGGTTTCTTGCGCCCGCATCCATTCCTCGATAGGAGCCATAAACGCGGGTAACTCCATCTGCTTGTTGAGCAATCCTAGCAAATTGATAACCGGAGAAAATAAGAACACGCAAACTAAGGTGAGAATCCAGATCCTGCCGTCTGTGATTTTCTTGACTGATAGATAATGGCAGGGATTGTCACTACATATCCAAGCCATGGCGATAGATGGTAGCAAAAAGGTACAGATCGCCGAGATGAACTGAATGAGCCTCATTAAATTAGCGTCTTGGGTTATATCAGCCTGTAAACCGTGGGTCGCAAGTAATAAGCCCGTGGATATAATAGATGATAAAATGGCTCCAGCCAATAAGAATAGCAAGAGGATCAAAAGTTGGATTATCGCCGGACGGGTAGCATATATTCCTTTTATTCTCATAATGATTCATTCAAAGGGTAAATAATTGCCGCCAAATATAAACAAAAGAATAAAAACAGATCAAAATTTGCACGATTAAAAGAATAAGTCTAATTTTGCGACCTAAAATTCGATACGACTATTAATTAAATAAATCATTCAGAATGAACGTTTCGCTTAAAAACAATGATGCCGTAAGCGGTATCGTGAAATTAGAAATAGTGAAAGCTGACTATGCTGATCAGGTAGACAAGAGCCTGCGTAGCCTTCGTCAGAAAGCCAATGTACCGGGTTTCCGTAAGGGCATGGTTCCTATGGGCATGGTTAAAAAAATGTACGGAAAGCACGTGCTGGTAGAGGAGATAAACAAATTAGTTTCTGAGAATCTGTTCAAGTATATCCGTGAGAACGATTTGCATATCTTAGGCGAGCCGATGCCTAACGAGACTGAGCAAAAGCCGTTGGATTTCGATAAGGAAGAGGATTTCGAATTCTGTTTTGACGTGGCTTTGGCTCCGGAGATCAATATCGAGTTGAGCAAGAACGATAAACTTCCGTTCTATCAAGTCGCTATCGATGAAGAAATGCTAAATAACCAAGTAAACGCTTATCGCTCAAACTTCGGTTCTTACGACAAGGTAGACGAGGTTGAGGAAAAAGATATGGTAAAAGGTACGGTAGCCGAGCTTGAGAATGGTGCCCCGAAAGAAGGTGGTATCGTTGTTGAGGATGCTGTCTTGATGCCTATGTATATCAAGGATGAGGAAGAAAAAGCTAAATTTATCGGTGCTAAAGTAAATGCCGTAGTGGTATTCAACCCGAATAAGGCTTACGAGGGTGCTGAGGCAGAGATCGCTTCTTTCTTGAAGATCGATAAAGAGAAAGTGGCTGAGACTACAGGCGACTTTAGCTTTGAGATCAAGGAGATCACCCGTCATAAAGACGCAGAGATGAACCAAGAGTTGTTCGACAAGGTATTTGGCGAGAACGTGGTTACCAGCGAGGAAGAATTCAAGAACAAGATCAAGGAAGCTTTGGCAGAGCAATTCGCTCCTCAGAGTGACTTCAAGTTCTTGACGGATACTCGTGATATGTTGGTTGAGAGAGCTGGCGAGTTGAATTTCGCTGACGATTTATTGAAACGTTGGTTGCTTGCCGCTAACGAGAAGAATACGAAAGAGAAGATCGACGAGGACTTCCCTCAGATCCTTCAGGATTTGAAATATCAGTTGATCAAGGAGAACTTGGTTAAGAAGAACGGCTTGAAGGTTGAGGACGCTGACATCGAGAACTTCGCTAAACGTGTGGCTAAGGCTCAGTTCGCTCAATACGGCATGTTGTCTGTACCTGAGGACGTACTTGACAACTACGCTAAAGACATGTTGAAAAATAAGCAAACACTTCAGAACATCATCGACCGTGCGGTTGAGGAGAAATTGGCTGCTTGGTTGAAAGAGCAAGTGGAACTTGATGTTAAGGAGGTAACCGCTGACGAGTTCAACAAACTTTTTGAATAAAAAGATCTTTACTCGGCCTCTTAGGAGGTTGTTTTATATCAAAAAAGGGATTTCTCTCTAAAAATATCTTAGCGGATAGCGAAATAAATTGTTTCTTTCAGAAATTTATTTATAACTTTGTTTTTCCGTTAAGTCACAGAGGGAAATCCCTTTTTACGTCTTCTCGGTAAATAAAAGATAGGAGAAAATATGGAAGATTTTAGAAAGTATGCTACAAAGCATTTAGGTATGAGTGGTACGGCTCTGGATAGTTATATGAACATCTCCAGTAGCTATATCTCCCCGACAATTATAGAGGAACGACAGCTGAATGTCGCTCAAATGGATGTCTTCTCTCGGTTGATGATGGACCGTATTATTTTCTTGGGCACGCAAGTGGATGATTATACCGCTAACGTGATTCAAGCGCAGTTGTTGTATCTGGATTCCAGTGATCCCGGAAAGGATATCTCTATTTATATCAATTCGCCGGGTGGCTCTGTATATGCGGGCTACGGCATTTATGACACGATGCAGTTTATCTCCAGCGACGTATCTACGATTTGTACGGGTATGGCCGCCTCTATGGCGTCTGTCTTATTGGTGGCGGGAACCAAGGGAAAACGTTTCGGCTTGAAGCACTCCCGTGTAATGATCCATCAACCGCTTGGCGGCGTACAAGGACAGGCTTCAGACATCGAGATTACCGCTCGCGAGATCTTGAAGGTTAAGAAAGAACTGTACACCATAATCTCGGATCATTCAGGTAGACCCTATGAGGAGATCGAGCGCGATGGCGACCGTGATTTCTGGATGACCGCGGAGGAAGCGAAAAAGTATGGCATGATCGACGATGTTTTAACACGTAAATAACAAAAACAACAATAAGAAACTATGGCCAAAACAACAGGCGATACATGTACGTTTTGCGGCAGGAGTAGCCGTGATGTTAATTTGCTTATCAATGGGATCTCTGGTTGTATTTGCGATGATTGTGCCCGGCAGGCGTATGAGATCGTAAAGGAGCAGACAGGAGGTAAGAAAACTTCTTTTGGTTTGAAGCAGAAAGATCTGCCTAAACCGGAAGATATCAAGACTTTCTTGGATCAGTACGTGATCGGGCAGGATGACGCGAAGCGTTATCTGTCGGTATCGGTGTACAACCATTACAAGCGTTTACTTCAAAAGGTTACCGCCGATGATGTAGAGATTGAGAAATCTAATATTATCATGGTGGGCGCTACCGGTACGGGCAAGACTTTGTTAGCCCGTACGATCGCTAAGTTATTGCATGTCCCGTTCGCTATCGTGGACGCTACGGTACTTACCGAGGCAGGTTACGTGGGGGAGGATATTGAGAGTATCTTGACCCGGCTATTGCAAGCGGCGGATTATGATGTGGAGGCGGCCCA
>OHKA01000750.1_pt1 | contig 11368 bp, 6 predicted proteins | sample 1568751 | NCBI WGS metagenome assembly OHKA01 (sample SAMEA3879525, study PRJEB24766) | human gut metagenome | biome: human-associated habitat; feature: feces | place: USA | collected 1985/1987 | reverse complement strand
TTTTGCTGCCGAGGGTGATCCTTCTACCACCACATTTGAATGCGAGATCATGCGCGACTCTGATACTGGCACCATGATTCAAATGGTGAAGTATTAAGAGTTATAGATTTGAATATAGGGAGGGCGAAAGCTCTCCCTTATTCTTTGAAAATGGTTTGGAGGTATGGCAATGAGATATAAGATTTATGTGAAAGATGTTCTTTCCACTGATAGCGGTCTATGTGTTGTAATTGCCATTCTGAATGGTAAAGACACTCAAATTTGTCTTCCTAAAGATTGCGGAATCGAAAGTACATTGGAGAAGAGGTGTATTATGAGATTAAGGGCAAAAAGGTTCGTATCTCAAAAGCGCATCAGCCGCAAGTCTGTGTAGAGACTCCTATTGATGAAGAAGACGAGAAAGGGGAGGAATAACCTCTCCTTTTTCTTTGTTTGGAACGGAGGATGGTTTTTATTAAAATCCTGGCTATTGACCAGGCAAGAAATGGAGCGTGGGCGATATTTAACTACGACACAAAAGAACTTGAAACATATGGGACATTTTCGTTTGGAAACAAGAAATACACTTACGCAAAGGCGATTCTTGCCATAGAAACATTAGTTGACGAACTGATAAAAGAGCATGATATATCCGCTGTGTTTATCGAGGATATTCAATTGCGTGTAAATGTTCAGTCGTTCAAAAAACTTGCTCAGCTACAGGGTGTCCTCGTTAATCTATTTGAGAAAAACGAATACCTGTATAGCTTTGTTGCTCCTACGCAGTGGCAGAATTATTGTAAAGCACGTGGTAGGACTTCAAAGGAAGTAAAAGAAAAAATAAAGACCCTCGAAAATGCTGGCAAGAAAGAATCTAAAATTTTATCGATCCAGTTTGTAAAAGAAAAATTCCATATAGATACAGACAACGATAACTTGTCTGACGCTATATGTATCGGCCATTATGCCGTAAATCATTTTGAGATAGAAGGGAAGACGCTTCATGTCAAAGAAAAACAATAAGATTTCCATTAACGCATTGGAAAAATACTGCGGACAATTCAATACAGAGCCGCAGGATATTGAGATCCATTATGGGGAAGATGAAGTGTTTACTTTTACAGTAAAGCCACTTTTGACCATGGATGAGTCAGTGAGGTTTATTGAAGAGGTCGTGCGGGAGTGCATCATGCCAGATGACATGCTGATTGTGCCAATTGCCCGCGATTTTATCACAAAAAAGAACCTGATGACATATTACGCAAACTTTACTATGCCGGAGTCGCAAAGCAAAACCTATGACCTGGTTATGGCATCGACTGGAATTATCAATGCAATTTTGGACAATATCGACATTGATCAGTTTACTATGATCCAGCGGTCAATTGATGAGCGGATTGCATTTGAAGAGCAGAAGATGATCGCAGAGCAGCAAAGCAATGTTCGGAAGATTACTGAGGATGTTTCTGAATTTGTTTCTAAGATGTCTTCATTGTTTGACGGCATTGATCCAGAGCAGATGGATGGGTTTATGACCAGCGTAAGCAAAATGGCACAAAATACTGAGATCTCTGCTCAAAGCTTAGCGAGTGCGTTTTTGGAGAGCAGAAACAGTAAAGAAGACTAAAACACTTGGAGGCGCTTATGAAGAAAGCATTTCTTGAAGATGAATTTATGGATGTTGAAGATCTGATGGAGACAACACTACCCCCCCCTACATTACTTGAGTATTATAGGAGATTAAAAGATCGTGAGATTTTGTGGAATGACTTAATCGACGATGGCATGATCGACATTCCTATGTATATTTTGAAATGGAATAAGGAGGATTCTGGATTGCCAGTTGAAAAGCGAAAGCCAATCAAAATCTATATCAATTCTGATGGCGGAGCTGCAAATGTGACTTTGTATACAGCGAATGTTATTTCACTCTCCAAAACACCAGTTATTACTATCGGAATGGGAAGAGCTTACAGCAGCGGTGGGCTTTTGCTCATGGCAGGCCATAAGAGATATATTTTTGACTCAACCTCTATTTTGATTCACGATGGCTCGACTGGAGCGGTAGGTGATACGGGCAAGGTGTTGGACAACCTGGAATTTACAAAAGAGTTCGAGGCAAAAGTGCGGCAGTTTATTTTGACGCACACAAATATTCCAGAAGACCTAATTGATCGCAACTATCGCAGAGATTGGTTTATGTTCAGCGATGAAGCAATCAAGTATGGGGTTGCAGATAAAATTGTTACAGATCTTGACGAAATTATTTAGGAGGCCACTTCATGGCGCGAAAGAATACTATTTCATATCCAATTAAGCCACAGCCGCCAACTACCCTGGATGATAACCCATTCTATGGTATTCAGTGCGACGAATATCAAAAGCAGTTTCGTGATGCAATTTGGAACCCAGAAAGGCTGATTGTGTTTTGTAATGCAAAAGCCGGAACTGGAAAAACAACGATTGCCACCGCGACTGCAAACTTGCTCTGTGAATATGGGCTTTATGATGGAATCATCTATATCGCTTCCCCGACACAAGAGCAAAAGCAGGGTTATCTTGCAGGATCTATCGAAGAGAAGTCAGAGCCATATTTTGAGCCATTTTATGAGGCTTTACAAAAGATTGGCGTTAATCTGAATACGGTACTTTTTGATAACATTCTTAATGAGAAGAATGGGACAGCTTATATCAGATGCTTAACGCACACATTTTTGCGTGGGGTCAACTTTGAGAATAAAGTGATCATAATCGATGAGGCTCAGAATTATTATTTTGACGAACTGATGAAAGTTTTAACTCGAATCCACGATAATTGTGATTGGGCATGATGGTCAGATTGACCTATACAAAAATCCAGAGCGCACGGGCTTTGTACGATACATGAAATGGTTTGCAGAAGACGACAGATGTGCTGTGTGCGAGCTGAAGAAGAATTATCGAGGATGGATCAGCGAACACGCAGATAATTTGAAATACTTTTAACTGAAAGGCGGAATCCCGCCTTTTATTATTTTGCGAGGTGGGATTATGCCAAAATTCAAAAGCACAAAAGAGCTTGTGGCGTATCTACAAAAAACTGTAGACAGAGTTCTTACAGAAGATGTGTTCCCAGTTATACAACAAGAGGAAGTACAGGCGGTTGATGATGTCGTTTACAGTATGCCGACATCTGGATACTACCAAAGAAGATACGATTATGAGGGTATTGGAGATCCAGATAACATCGTGATAAAGGGTGGAGCCGCAAAGAATGGCATTATGGCCGTTGTAAACGAAACAGATCCGAACCCATATTTGAATGGTAGAAGTGGGGCAAGAGCTACTGTAAATAAAAGCTTGCCATATGTTATTGAGTATGGAATTGGTCAACCTGGAGATCCAGGGTATGATTATTGGGCTGGAAAACCAAGACGGTTTACAGCAACTACAATTGATCGTCTGGATGCTTCTGGGGCGCATGTGATTGCTTTGAAAAACGGGTTAAGAAAGCACGGAATAAAAGTGCGATAAATTTCAAAAGGAATAAGTTAATTTACTTTTAAGTGAGGTGATTGTGCGTGGATGAACTGCAAATTCTGCTGAAAGCGATCATTGATAGCGATAGCGTCACATCGCTTGACTCTCAGTTGTCCAATATTGTTAAATCTCTGAGCGCATCGCACGAAGTAAAGCTGAAAGTAGCCGTTGATGAGACTTCCATCAGAACCACGCAGAGCCAGCTACAATCAATCGCTAAGCAGGTTTCTTCTGCTGGAAATAGCGGGAGACAGGTACAACTCAAAGTCTTTGACGCTGCGCAATTACAGGCGGACGGTCAGAGATATTTTACTGGTGTAAGAGATATTGTTTCTCGTGTCCAAAAACAATTCAGTAAGCTTGGCAGTGTAGATGTCGTCAATGTGTTTAAGGACGCACAGGGCGATATTCAGAGTTTTACCGCAAGTGTGACTAAGGCTGATGGAGTTGTAGAAAGATTTAATTTTAACCTTTCTAAAATTCGTCATGGCTCAAGGACATACAGCGGCTTTGTGCAGGAAAACTCTATTTTGTCTGATAAAAATGCTGGTACAAATCTTCAGAAAACACTTGATTATCTGAACCGAATTGATAACAAGATTGCGGATATTACCAGTAGGACTCTCTCCAATACGGCAAAGCCACTGCTTGCCGATATGGAGCAGTATAATCAGTATCAAACAAAGCTGACACAAGTAAAAAGTAGAATTGATGAACTCCGTAAGGCGAATACTACGTTGTCTGCGGATCATAAACGAGAAATCAATTCTATGGTGGCTGATTTGCAAAGATACGCACGGGAACTTCAAACATCTGCGTATGCGGCAACTGATTTGAATGCAGCCACATTTACAAATAAAAAGGCCGAACTTCAAGCTGCCTTGCAAACTGACATCCAGCGTTGGCAAAACTCTGGTTTGTTCGGCGCTGATTTCAAGGCGGCTGTAAACGATGCGAAGCGAATGCTTGACGAGGCGCTCGATCCAACCGATCTTGATGCGTACAGACACCAGTTGTCGTTGCTGAATCAGCAATTTAAGCAGATGAAGCTTCAAAATACTGCGTCTGGTAAAATCCTTGACGCAGATAGGTTGACTTCAAATATTCAGACTGCGCAGTTGCGTATTCAGAATCTGAAGAATACTTATAGCTCATTTGTAAATGATCCAAATCTGTTGGCAAAATGGCAACAGCTCTTTGACGAATCAAAGATGATCAGCAGCAGTAAAGAGCTGACAAATCTTAACGCTAAAATTCGTCTGTTTGAGCAAGAGCTGATCAGCGCCGGTAAACACAGCAGATCGCTTTGGGATGACCTAAAGGCAAATGCCGCAAAGATGGGTTCATGGATGGTGCTGGGCGGCGTAATCGCCGGCGTTATGCGCGGTGTAACCGGCCTGTATGACGCAGTGGTTCAGCTTGACAGTGCTATGACAGAGCTGATGAAAGTAACGGATGAAACCGACGCTTCATACGAAGCATTTTTGTCCGACGCTGCTGACAAGGCGGTACAGATTGGTACTACATATGCCGATTTTGTAGACTCTACAGCATCATTTGCACGTCTCGGATATAATATGGAAGATGCCTCTCAGCTTTCTGAGGTTGCCAATATCTATGCTGTGGTAGGCGATGAGGTAGATGGCATTGAAGGTGCTACCAACTCTATCATTTCTACTATGAAAGCGTTTGGTATTGAGGTTGACGACACTATGAGTATCGTTGATAAGTTCAACGAGGTGGGCAACCGATTTGCCATTTCATCTGGCGGTATTGGCGAGGCTATGATGCGGAGTGCATCTGCTATGGCAGAGGCAAATAATACTATTGATGAGTCAATCGCATTGATCGTAGCCGCCAACAATGTTATCCAAGATCCAGATGTCGTCGGTACAATGTGGAAGACGGTTTCTATGCGTATTCGTGGTGCGAAGACGGAGCTTGAAGAAGCCGGCCTTGAAACGGAGTATATGGCTGAAACAACCGCTTCGCTGCGCAAAAAGATCCTTGGACTGACCAATGTTGACGGCAGCGGCGGATTTGATATCATGCTGGACGAAGAGACGTTCAAGAGCACCTATGATATCATGCTTGGGATCAGCGAAGTTTGGGAAGATATGAGCGATATCGACCAGGCTGCTTTGCTGGAGCTATTGGCTGGTAAGCGGCAAGGTAACGCCCTGGCTGCGGCCATTACCAATATGGGCGACGCTGTTAAGGTTATGGACACCTCTCTGAATGCTGAGGGGTCTGCCGTTAGAGAGCATGAGAAATGGATGGACAGCATTCAGGCCAAGCAGCAACAGTTCCAGGCTCAATATGAGGTGTTTGCAAACACTATTTTGAGCAGTGATTTGATCAAAGGTGTCTTTGACGCTGGTACTGGTTTGCTTGGGTGGCTTACGACATTGGTAGATACGGTTGGCGCATTACCCGCCGTTTTCGCTACTGTAATGCCATTTTTGGATAAGCTCAATTTGTTCCGAACAACAGATCAGAAAAACTGGGGCGGCTCTGGAACAGGCATTGCGTTTGCATGGAACGCCCAAAAGCTTGAACTTGATAACGATATTAAGCTTTTGGATGAATATAATAGTAAGATTGCAAATCTCGGAACATCTACGGGAGATCTAACTCAACGGCAAATTGTATGGAATGATACAATTGGAAAAGGCAGTGATAGGCTGCGCAGTGCCGTAAAGGTTTCTGACGATGCGGCGGTGTCTTCTAAGGCATATGCCTCTTCAATGGAGCAGGCAAGCATAAAGACTACCCTTATGGGTGTTAAGTCTAAGGCCGCTGCAATTGGTGTTCAGGTACTTAATACAGCGCTTAATGCGCTGATCGGTCTTGGTATTGGTCTTGCTATTAACGCAATTATTTCTGGTATCACTTCTCTTGTCAACAAATCAAAAGAGGCTCGTGAAGCAGCTTTGGAAGCTGGTTCTGCCGCCGTCCAGAGTTCAAATGAACTATATGATCTTGCCTCATCATATATTGAGATGAGCTATGCCGTGGAAGCTGGCACTGCCTCCCAAGAAGATCTGATGAGTATTCAGGATGAGCTTGTTGCTTATCTTGAGACCCAAGGAATCGCCGTTCAAAATCTTTCTGGAGATTACAAGGATCTAAGAGATTCTATTGTTGAAGCGGCAAGAGAGCAAATGCGTACAAATATCTCTCAAGGAGCAAGAGCGGCTGATATTGCAAAAGAAGAAGCTGTTAAGGAACTTGATGGATATTTCAACTCACACAGCTTTTATTCTGCAACGGGTGAAGCTGCTGGAGAAGCAATGGCCTATCTTGAATCTCTTGGGTATGAGGGGATCGACAACACTGGTTCAAATGGTGGCGGAACAATCTTTCTTCCAAGCGTTTATAGCACAGACGGGGGATTAGAAGATGTAGAATTTTCAGACCTAATGGCAAACTATGAGTATCTAAGAGATACTATGAATGCTGTAAGGGATGAGTTTGGCACTGATAATCCTGTTTTTACTGTGCTTGCAGATGCTTACAACGAATATGAGTCTGCACTTCAAGAAGCAATCGAACAGATTGATAATACCAATCAAATGATTGCTCAAGACGCTTTGCTTGCTGCACAAGCTCTTGACCAGCCCGCTACAGTAGACGAGTTTAAGCAATTCAGAGAGCAGATGATCCAAAACATCCAGAATACATCTGGATTTGATGAGGATGGTACATATACTGCTGAGCAGCTGGCGGATAATGTACTTGGGTCGGACGATAGATATTCTGGTCTCCTGGCGGAACTACAAGAGCGCGAAGCGTCTGCTGAGGCAGTCAACGATAAAATGCGTGAGATTGCTGAAAAGCTTGTTCCTAAAACATATGAAGAGCTTACTCCTGGAACATCTGCACATTTCCACGCGATGGAGTCTTGGAGCGCAGAGGTCGAAAATGTAAAAGACAAACTTGAAGCTCTATCCGACGAAGATTTTGAAATTGCCTACAATGCAGTTATCAACGAAGGTGCGACAACCTGGGAAGATATCACTGCTGCAATTGAAGAGTACAATAGTGAGCAGGCTGTAGCGGCCAGAAATGCAGAGGCATTGCAGAGCCGTATCCGTGGTATGTGGGACTCTGAGGACTTCTCAGATACCAAGGAAGAGCTTATCGCTATGTCTCAAGCAGTGGACGGTATTACTCCACAGAATATTGAAGAACTCGCTTCTGAAAGCAGTGTGTTGGCTGGCATTTTGGAAGAGGACGGAATGAATGCTCAATTCCTCTCCAAGATTCTTCAGAATATGGCAGAGGGCGGAGACGGCGTTTCTCTTGTTACGGCTGAGGCTCTAAAGCTCAATGATGCCCTTGATGGTATGGTCGATAAGTTTGACCAGGTAACAGATGCAAAGTCGCGCTATGATGCGGCTATGGCTGTAGAGGAAAAGGATACCGATTTCCGTTCTTATGCAGAGGCATTTGAAGAGCTGAACGCCCAATTTGAGGCTGGTACTACAAACTCAAATGCTTTCTGGGCTGCTGCTGAATTCCTGTTTGGCAGTGAGCAGCTTAATACATGGGGCTGGAGTGACGGACTGGATGAGATCTACGATGCTATGCAGCGTAATAAGAGCGTCTTTGAGGATGCGGACAGCGCTGGTGCTGGATTTATCCAGAGACTTTACGATATGGCTCAGGCCGGCCAGTTGGTCAATGATGAGGGCGAAGACCTAATCGAGATCAGCAAGGATGCAACTGGTGCATTCAGTTTTGATGTTGATCCTGAAAATCTTGACGAGATTGCAGAAAAGATGGGTATCACGGAAGAGGCGGTTATCGCCTGTTTCGAGGCTCTATCTATGTGGGGCGACATTGACTTTTACGATCTCACTGAGGTATCAGAGGTTATTGACGAAATTGGCCTCTCTGCTGAAACTGCTGCTGGCAAGGCTATCAATGTAGACCGCTTGACAGAGCAGCTGATGACCCTTGGTAAAACAGATAAAGAGATTTATGATGTTTTGTCTGCTTTACAAGGGCTTGATGGCGTACAGCTATTTAGTGTATCTGGTGATATTGACTCTGTAACAACAAGTCTACAGAATCTTGGCCTTGCTACCAGTGATGATTATACAATCACGGTTAATTATGAAGGGCTTGGAGATCTTCTTGCCAACATTGGTTATACCAAGGAAGAAGCAGAAGGGCTTATTACCAAACTTGGCGAAGCAGACGGCATTTCACTGGCAAATGCTGATGGTCAAGTGCAGAGTGTAAGTGACGCGCTTGATTATATCGATACGATTACATTTACCAATGTTACAACATCAATCAATGGTGTTGAAACTGCAATTGACGATGTAAATGACTCTACTACGAGCAACGCAGAGTCAGAAATTGATGACATTGGATCAGCCGCACAAGATGCTGCAACAAAAGTTTATAGCATTGGTACGGCTATTGATAGTGTAAATGGTAGAACTGCCACTGTATATTATAATGTACAGCGTAAAGGTGGTCTTATTGACAGTATTGGTAATCTGCTTGGCTTTGCAAAAGGCACTTCTAATGCGCCGGCTGGCAATGCTTTGCTTGGAGACGAGTATTCACCCAACGGTTCTCCAAAGCCAGAGCTTGTTGTGTCGAAGGATGGAGCATATCTCGCTGGAACAAACGGGCCGGAAATTGCCTATTTGAACCAGGGAGACCAAGTTTATACTGCGGATGAAACCAAACGGATTTTAAGTCGTTCTGGAAAGCGTATCACTGGTACAATTCCAGCATATGCGTCTGGAAGAATCACAACAAGCGGTTTGCGTGTCGAGGTTGACAAGAACGGCTCTACGGGCACTCCGTATACTTCTCCCACGACAACTGCCACGGTAGATGTTAAGGCTGAGGTTGATGACGAAGAGCTTGCTGAAGAGATGGAGGATGCCATAAAAGAAATCCAGGATGAGCTTGACGAAATCCTGGGTAATTATGAGCACGACATCTTTACGCTTGAAAGAAATGATGGAACTCCAGAAGAAATTATTGCTATCTATAGGAAGATGCAAGACACTGTTCACCAGTATGCGGAAAAATACCGTGCAATGGGACTGGATGAGAATAACGATTACATTCAGGAGCTTGGAGAACAGTGGTGGGAGTACCAGGATGAGATTGACGATATCCTACATGGTATTTATACAGATGCTGTTGAGGCGCACGAAAATACCATTGAACTTTTGCAGCACCAGTATGATGGCCTAAGCGATAGCAAAAACTATCGTGATATGGCTACCAATCTGGAACGGCAGCGTCAAGAGCAACTGAGAATCCAGGAGCTTGCCCATGAGGAAGCACAACGGTTAAGAGCGCTTGGTGTGGACGAGAACGATGAGGCAATTCAGGAGTGTATTGACGCATGGTGGGATGCTGAAGACGATATCAAGGAAATCAATGAATCTATCGTTGATAATGTACTTGAACCGTTTGATGAGTTTATCGAATATGCGGATGACTTTGACCTTTGGGATCGGTTTGATTTCACAAAAGTAGATTACCTAAGGCAAAAGATCGCCGCACTGAATCGGTTGCTTGAACAGGGCGTTCTAACTCTAAGAGAGTACACGGAGCTTTTGCGCGAAACTCAACTCGATATTTATAATGAGCAGAAAGACGCTATTACAGAAATCATTGAAAAGACAATGGAGCTGGTGCGTCAGGAAGCCGAAGATAAAATCGATGCTCTGGAAGAACAGATTGATGACTACCAGAAAATCATTGATTTGAAGAAGGAGTCTCTTGAAGTAGCCAGAGATGAAGAGGACTATGAGCGTGAGGTTGCAGAGCGCGTTGCCGAAATTGCAAAGGTACAGGAAAAGATCAATCAGCTGAGCCGCGATGATAGTCGTGAGGCTAATGCAGAGCGGCAGCAGTTGGAACAGGAGCTTGCCGAACTTCAAAATGATCTCGCTGATTACCAGGCGGACTATGCGTATGATGCGCAGGTCGATGCTTTGGATAAGGAAGCTGACAAGTTTGAAGAAACCAAGGACAACGAAATCGCCAAGGTAGAGGCCAGCGTTGACACTGAGGAAGAGGTGTATAGAGCCGCTATTGACCGTATCAATGCAGACTGGGATCAGCTATACCAAGATTTGATTGCTTGGAATAGACAGTATGGAGATATGATCGATGGGGAGGATTCAATTACATCTGCTTGGCAGACTGCTATGCAGGCAGCTCAAGAGTATGGAGATATTGTATCCGCTCTAAATGGTATCAATAATGATATCGCCAATGAGCAGCAAGGTATTCTGGATCAACAGCAGGAAGATGCTGAAATCAGTGCAATTATGTCTGAGATGTACGCCAACGGTCAGGCGTGGGGGTCTGCCTCTGATGAAGAGAAGCAACGCCTCGCTGACGAAAACCTACGGCTTGGCAGATTGCTTGCCCCGTATGGTATTAACGCAGTCCGTGGTGATGACGGCGTGTGGTATGTAGACCGTGTTGGCGGTGAACAGCTGTTCCAAAAATATAGACAGTATATTTATCACGACGGAGGAATTGTCGGAGAGGACTCATTAAAGAGCAATGAGGTTTTTGCCAAGTTGCAAAAGGGAGAGGCTGTATTTACCAGTAAGCAATATAAAAATCTGTTTAGTCAGATTGGTGATACGATTACTGGTGTTGTAGATTCCGTTGTGCGTAGTCTTGCAACAGCAAAAGATACCACAGCGGCTGCAATTCAGTCTGTAACCAACAATGAGAACACAGACAATTCTATGGGAGAGATCCGTATTGAAAACCACTTCGAGGTTAAGAATGCGGATGAGAAATCGGCAAGGGAGCTTGCAGAATATTATTCTGATCGCACTATTGATAAGCTTATGACCGCTGCAAAGCG
>OHKA01000747.1_pt1 | contig 11410 bp, 8 predicted proteins | sample 1568751 | NCBI WGS metagenome assembly OHKA01 (sample SAMEA3879525, study PRJEB24766) | human gut metagenome | biome: human-associated habitat; feature: feces | place: USA | collected 1985/1987 | reverse complement strand
CGCAAGCTGCATTGCGGCTTGTCCGAAGGCGCAGACTTTATGTACACCAGCCTGCTGGGTCTCACCCCTGAAGTAGCCGCAGCTACCGGCGGCGGCCGCACGCTGGGCAAGGTCTGTGCAGAGTACGACGAGTTCTTCTTCCTGCCGGACGACTACAACAACAAGGGCACCGTGATCCGCAAAAACTGGGTGGCCACTACGGCCGGCAAGACCTTCCTGGAGCAGGAGAACCCGGAGCCTGGTGTCTGGTACGACACTGCCGACGGCGGCAAACGCATCGTTTACCAGCCCAGCGAGACCCACCCCTGGAACCATTTCTCCAAAACCACCACCGGCCATGCCATCAGCTTCTACGAGACTGCTTTTGCCGGTTACAACGACGGCCTGAACCTACTGCCTCCCTCTGACCAGATCTGGCAGCTGAAAGAGCTGTTTGAGTGTGTGGCCCTGGCAGGTTTCATCCTGCTGTTTGTGCCGCTGATGATGCTGCTGATGAAGCTGCCTTTCCTTGCCAAGGCAAAGACCGGCGTTCTGCAGCCTCAGTCCAGCTGCAGCACCCTGCCCTCCAAGATCGGCACCCTGGCACTGGTACTGTGCTGCGTGCTGCTGCCGGCGGTATTCTTCCCCGCTTTGATGGATGGCAACACCGCCAGCGAACCCCTGATGATCCTGACCGATGCCGGCGCTCTGTTTGGCCTGGTGGGTCTGGCCGCCATCTTCCTGAGCGGCAAGTCCACGGTCAATGTGCCGGGCTACCGCACGGCCGGCATCGTTGCTGCCCTGTCCGGCTTTGGCCTGATGTGGGTCTCCAGCCATAACTTCCTGAGCAATACCACCCCCTTCTGGTCTGCACCGGCGGTCAACCAGATCGCCTACTGGACCGTGGTCTGCACCCTGATCAGCGCCCTTGTCATGAGCATGGTGTATCTGATCAGCAAGGCCCACAACGAAGTGGGCCTGGAGGCTTATGGCCTGAAGGCACAGCCCATCAACATCCTGGCTGCGCTGTGTGTTGCTGTTCTGGCCTTTGCCGCTGGCTACGGGCTGGTATTTGCAGTGGACGCCATCTTCAAGACCGACTTCCGACTGTGGGTCTTTGCATTCAAGACCTTCGAGCCTTCGGTCCTGCCGGCCATCCTCCACTATCTGCCCATCTTCTTCCTGTACTACCTGGTCAGCAGCATCGCCATCTGCATCAATACCAATACCCAGAGCCTGCAAGGGATCAAGGGGTATCTGCTGGCCATCCTGCTGAACGCTGGCGGCATCATCCTGTTTGTGGCACGACAGTACATCACCCTGTTTGCCACCGGCACGGCTGCACACCCCACACAGGCTCTGTCGGCGATCCTGCTGTTCGGCATGATCCCCACTCTGGCCATTGCAGCCTGCTACTCCCGCGCACTGTACAAGCGCACCGGCAATGTCTGGACGCCCGCTTTCTTTAACGCACTGCTGATGACCACCATGACCGTGGCCAACACTGCTGTGTACTACCAAGGCTGAGTTCTCTCCGACATTCCCCATAAAACAGCCCAGGCCGCTCTCCGAGGAGAGCGGCCTGGGCATTTTTTGTTTTGTGACCCCTTTACATCTCCCAGACGTTGGAGTTCGTGGTGGAAACAGCCACTGCGCCGGCAGCCAGAGCGGTGATCACATCCTCTTTATCCTGGATCAAGCCCCCGGCGATCACGGGCCGGCGGGTGCTCTGCGCCACCCGGGTGATGATCTTGGGCATCAGCCCGGGCAAGACCTCTACCAGGTCGGCGCTGCTGGGGCTGAACTGCTGGACGCTGAGCATGGCTTTGGAGTCCAGCAGGAAGAAACGCTGGATGCCCACAAGCCCCAGTTCCCGGGCACGGCGAGTCAGCGCCGCCTTTGTGGAGATGACGCCGTCCGCTACCGTATTGCCCGCGATAAAGTCGGCGGCCACCTCTTTGGAAGCCAGCCCTTCGATCATATCCAGGTGGACGAATACCAGCTTGCCGCAGTCATGCACCTGGGCCGTCAGCTGCGACACGGTAAGGATATTGCCATACAGCAAAAAGATCACGCCCACGTCGCTTTGCAGCGCGCGCTGAAACTCCTCGTTGTTCTTTACGGCGGCTATGATCGGCTGATCGCTCAGGATCTCCAACAGACGTTCTGCTCGCAAAGCAGCTCACCTCTCCCTGGACAGACTACGCAAAACCAGGGGGATCTCCGCCGGATGGCCGGTATCCCCCTGGTACGTTCGATTTCTGTTTTTAGTATACCATACCGGCAGTTGAAACGTCAATCCGCCGCTCATTTCCGGGCATACCGGGTCTGTACCAGCCGGTCGGGGGCATACTGCTCAGAAAGGGTGCCGCCCATGCTGGCAGCGTAGTAATACAGCGCCGTCCAGCTCTTCAGCTCGTAGTCGGTGCCCTCCAGGATGCCCTGGCCCTGGCAGTACGGCGCCCAGAACCGATAATATTCTTCCGAGGTATTATCCGCCGGAACGGTCAGATACTCGCCGGTCGCTCCGTTGTAGGGAGCAAAGGGGACGGCACTTCCGAATGCAGTCCGGGTGATGGTCGGCATCAGCCCCGACAGATTCTGTGTGGATTCAAAGGTAAAGGAGGTCCTGTATGCGCGGTCATACTCCAAGGGCTTCCACTCATTCAGTTCCGGGAAGTAGACTTCGATGCTGGACACATCGCAGCTGATCTTTCCGTCCGCAGTGGTGTAATGGTAGCGCATCCCGCTGGTGTGCAGCGTTCCTGCGCCGCCATAGGGCGTCCCCTGCTTGCTGACACCAGAGCACATCGCATCAAAAATGCAGATCGCCGCCAGCTGCGTGCCGGACAGATCGCAAACCGCCAAGCTGGAGCCAGCGCTGTGATCCACCGCCGACTCACCCGTGGACTGCTGATTAAAGGCATCTGCTACGGTATACTCGCCCTGATAGAGCGCACTGCGGACATAACCGCCAAAGGCAAAGGACACCTGCGACTCTGCGGCATAGTTGAAAGCGTCGCAGATAAAGGCGGTCACCGGAGACTGGATGTAGGTGTACCCGATCGAATGGCCATCCTCATACTGAACATAATCGTATCCCGTCGGGACCGTCATCACGACAGAACCAGGGGTCACGCCTTCCAGGCCCAGTTTGGAGAAGTATCCGTCCGGAGCCACCAGCTCTGCATCGTACTGCTCCACAAGTGCCTGCAGGGAGCGATAGTTCCGGGCTTCCTTCGACAGATCCCACAAGTCGTTATAGTCATAGGCTTCCGTCAGATCGTAGCAGCGGGACTCACCCTCTACATACGTCCAGCCTTCCGGGGTCTTTTTCAGGCTCAGCACGCCCAAATTTTGCGCATAGCAGCCCGAGGACATCAGAATGACGCCATTTTCCACCAGAGGCTTTTCAAAGCAGACATGCGCATGGGCGCTCTGGATCACATCCAGATACCCCTCCGATGCAGCTGCAATGGCTTTATCTTCCGCGGTACCGCAGTGGCTCAGCGCAATGACCAGGTCGCAGCCTTTTTCCTGCTTCAAAAACTTTGCATAGACATTGGCCACTTTGCTGCAATCCATCCGTTTCAGGTTGGAGTTTTTGCAGTAGCCATAGGCCTCCTCGCCCAGAATGCCAAACAGACCTACTTTATAGCGGCCCACCATCTTGATGGCGTAATTCTTTGCTTGGGCCTGCGCATACGTACCCGCCGCAAAGGCATTGGTGCTCAAGTTTTCAGGCTGGATGTCGGCATCTGTATACGCGATTTCCTGCCCGGCTGGATCGTACTTGATAAATATATTGGACACCAGCAGCTGCGGCAGAGCATGGGTCACCCCATAATTCCACTTGCTTTTCCGCGCATTGACCCAGGAGTTTACCACCGCCTGGTCGCCCACATCAAATTCGTGGTTGCCCAGGGTGCAAAAATCCACTTCCATCTGTGCCAGCGCCAGGATCTCCCAGCCTTTCTGGTATCCGTCCTGATACGGTGTTCCCTGGGAGTAGTCTCCGCCGTCCAAGGTGAGAGATCTGCCCAGGGCTTTGCGGCGCACCAGCGCCTGCGCTGCCGCCATTCGGGCTGCACCACCCGTGATCTTTGTGGAGCCATCCGGGTTCATGGTTTTGGAGGTGGTCAGGTTGGAGTGGATGTCGTTGCTCAGCAGCAGCACCACATCTCCTTGGTACTGTTCGTGATCCTCGATCCTTGGCCAGGCCCATCCTCCCAGCAAGGGGGTCACAGCCGCAGCAGCTGCAGCGGCGCCGGCGGTTCTAAGAAAATTTTTGCGCGAGATCTTCTGCATCTTTTTTCTCCTTTTCCTGTGTCCTGTAAAGCGGGCCATGCTTCCAGAACGCAGAGGCAAGTGTTCTTCTTCCCAATATGAAACGAGTCCCTGTTCTGCGCAGTAAAAGACGCAGTCCACTGGCAAAACTCCAGTTGAAATGCGGCTTTTCGCTATCGCTTGCGTAGGTTTTTCTGGACTTCGTTGTATCCATAATAGCAGTTCCTTTCCGCCGAAACAACGATTTTACGGGTAAATTTCTGCAAAATTCCTGTAAATCAACGAGATTCCCGTTTGATATGACGCAAGTTGTCCCAAAAGTGCGCATGTTGTCTTCTTCTGTTGCTTATTGGCCAGACTCTGCGCCGCTCATCTCCGGGCATACCGGGTCTGTACCAGCCGGTCGGGGGTATACTGCTCGGAAAGGGTGCCGTCCATGCTGGCGGCGTAGTAATACAACGCGGTCCAGCTCTTCAGCTCGTAGTCGGTGCCCTCCAGGATGCCCTGGCCCTGGCAGTACGGCGCCCAGAACCGATAATATTCTTCCGAGGTGGTATCCCGGGGAACCTGGGCATAGGTGCGGGTGGCCTCGTCGTAGGGTGCAAAGGGGATGCCCTTACCGGTGAGCTTGCGGGTGGTATCTTCCATCAGACCCACCAGGTTCTGGGATGCCTCAAAGGTAAACGAGGTGCGGTATGCCTTGTTGTAGTCCAGCTTCTCCCACACATCCCGCTCCGGGTCGTAGACCTGGATGCTATGCAGATCGCAGAGGATCTTTTTGCGTCCCAACGGCAGATAGCGGTAGCGCAGGTTGCTGGTGTGCACGGTGCCCGCTGTGCCGTACAGTGCGCCGCCCTCGCTGACACCGGCGCAGAGCGCATCAAATACGCACAGTGCGGCCAGCTGCGCCCCGGACAGATCGCACACCAGCAGGCTGGACCCAGCGCTGCGGTCCAGTGCCGACTCGCCGGTGGACTGCTGGTTGAAGGCATCCGCCACCGTGAACTCCCCCTGATGCAGCCCGGTGCGGACATAACCGCCGAAGGCAAAGGACACCTGGGACCCGGCTGCAAAGTTAAAGGCATCGCAGATAAAGGCTGTTACCGGGGATTGATGGTAGGTATAGCCCAGCGCCTCTCCCTGTTCGTACTTGAGGTAATCATACCCTTGCGGGATCTGCATCACCACGGTATCCTGGGTCAGGCCCTCCAGACCCAGCCGGGAGAAATAGCCGCCCGGGGCAACCAGCTCCTCATTGTACTGCTGGATCAGCGTTTGCAGCGCCCGATAATTCTGCCCCTCATCCGTCTGGTCCACAGGGTCCAGGTGGTCAAAGCTGTCGTCCAGGGTATAGCAGCGGGACTCGCCCTCTACCCAGCGCCAGCCCTCCGGGGTCTTTTTTAGGCTCAGTACGCCCAGATTCTGGGCATAGCACCCCGCAGACATCAGGATCACGCCGTTTTCGGTGCGGGGCTGGTCAAACCGCAGGTGGCTGTGGGCGCTCTGGATCACATCCAGCCAGCCCTCCGACGCTGCCGCCGTCGCCAGATCTTCCTCTAAGCCGCAGTGGCTCAGCGCAATGACCAGGTCGCAGCCTTTTTCCTGCTTCAAAAACTTTGCATAGACGTTGGCCACCTGGGCGCAATCCATCCGCTTCAGATCCGAATTTTTGCAGTAGCCGTAGGCTTCGTCTCCGACCAGGCCAAACAGCCCCACCAGATGCTCGCCCACCCGCTTGACGACATAGTTTTTGGCCCCGGCATGGCCGTAGGCTCCAGAACCGAATGGGTTTGTGGACAGATCTTCCGGGCGGATATCCGCTGCGGTATAGCGGATATCGTGCCCTTCTGCATCGTATTTGATGAACAGATTGGAGACCAGCAGCTGCGGCAGGCTGTGGTCCACCCCATAGCGGAGGGCATTGTCCCGGGCCGCCGACCAGGCATTGGCCACCGCCTGGTCGCCTACGTCAAATTCGTGGTTTCCCAGGGTGCAAAAATCCACCTCCATCTGTGCCAGCGCCAGGATCTCCCATCCTTTCTGGTAGCCGTCCTGGTATGGGGTGCCCTGGGAGTAATCGCCGCCGTCCAGGGTCAGATACTTTCCGGCGGCCCGGCGGCGGATCTGTGCCTGGGCTGCCGCCATCCGCGCCACACCGCCGGTGATATGGGTGACGCCGTCCTGCCCCATCTGTTTGGACGGCCCCAGATTGGAGTGGATATCATTGCTCAGCAGCAGCACCACATCCCCCTTGCAGGGTTCCGCCTCTTCCGGTGCAGGCAGCGCCCAGCCGTGCAGCATAGGGGTTACCACCGTGCCCGCCGCCAGGGCAGCGGCCGTTTTCAGGAATCGATTGCGGGAAATCTTTTTCATGGTACGGTACTCCTTTTTGTCTTGGGCCGCCGCACCCCCACCACCAGAGGTGCGGTTTTGCGCAATAAAAAAAAGACGCGATACGGCCCCGGACCGGGCTGCATCGCGTCTCTCACTTCTCACGCAGACTCCCATTGCAATTCTGATAGGACTACTATAGCAAATCTTGTACCAAAAATCAACGACTATGAAGATAATATTTTAACAATACGCCGTCTTTTTGTGCAAATCGTGCAAAATGATGCAATGCACACAAGATAACAAAAGCCCCCGGCCTTACGGCACGGGGGCTTTGTTCGTCGTTCTAGGGTCTGGCTCAGACAGCCTTGTTGGCACGCTTGGCCATGCGGCTGATCTTGCGAGAAGCGGTGCTCTTCTTCAGCACACCCTTGGCGCGGGCCTTGTCGATCGCGGAAACAGCAGCCAGGACGGTTGCGTCCTTGTCGGCGGCATTCGCATCGATGGCAGCGTTTGCCTTCTTGACGACTGTTTTCAGGTTGGTCTTAATGGCCTTGTTGTGGGCCTGCTCCGCAGCAGACTGCACGACACGGTCCTTCTGAGATTTGATGTTAGGCATTCGTTCCACCTCCTTGGCTACCTATAACAGCGCATCTTATGATACCATATTTGCCGTACCAACGCAAGCGTTTTTTGATTTTTTGTATAGAAATTTTTTGCACTGTCCATACTCTGCCCAGCGGGGCGGTCTGCAAAGGGCCGCAAACCGACCAGATGAAAAGGAGAGTGGGACAAAATGCGGCAGACGGATCTGGCGGATGAGCTGTTTGGCACGGCAGGGGCCGCCCTGCCCACAGGGGTGCGGCTGGCCACAGCCCGGCAGGGGGCAGTCACCGTGACACGGGTGGAGATCACCCGGGAGGGGCTGGCGCGGCCCAAGGGCCGGTATGTCACCTTGGATGTGCCCAGCGTCTCGGTGCTGGACGAGCGGGACAGCCGGGTGATCGAGCTGGCGGCTGCGGAGCTGCGGGCGCTGCTGCCTGCAGAGGGGCCGGTGCTGGTGCTGGGGGTGGGCAACCGCCGTGTTACCGCCGATGCCCTTGGCCCCCGCACCGTGCAAAAAGTGCTGGTGACCATGGGCAGCCCGCATCCCTGGCCGGTGGCAGGCATCCGGCCGGTGGCGGCGGCTGCGCCGGGGGTCTCGGCTGCTACGGGGCTGAGCCTGCAGCAGCTGGCAAAGGCACTGGTCTCTGCGGCCAGGCCCGCCGCCCTGGTCTGTGTGGACAGCCTGTGCACCGCCGAAGCCCGCCGCCTGGGCCGGAGCCTGCAATTTGCGGACACAGGGCTGTATCCTGCACAGCCAGACAGCGCAAAGCACCTGGACGCCGCTCAGCTGGGGGTACCGGTGGTGGCGGCGGGCATCCCCACCCTGATGGAAGCCCGGGAGGGGGCCGACCTGGTGGTTGCCCCGCGGGACCTGGATGGGGTCATCGCCCACGGCTCTGCACTGCTGGCCGGGGCCATCAACCGGGCGTTGCAGCCCCGGCTCAGCCTGGCGCAGCTGTGCTGGCTGGCCGGGTGAGCAGCGGGCGGTCTTTTTCGCACCGGCGGCGCATATACTCCCTACGACCCAAAACAAAAAGGGGGTGCGGAGATGCGCCGCAGAATGGGACAAGAAGCAGACCGCCGCTGGGGGGCGCTGGCCGGGGCGGCGGCGCTGGCCGCTGCGCTGACTGCGCTGGCACGGCCTTTGGTGCTGGCAGCTGCCCTGTGGACGGCGGGGCCGCTCCCCGCCTTACAGACCGCCTTATGGTGGACCAGCGGGCAGTCCGAGGTGCTGCAGACTGCCGCCAGCACCGAGACCATCCCCCTTGCCGGGCCGGAAGCCGAACCCCCGGCGCCAGCCGCCGCTGCTGCCGCCGGGCCGGACATCCAGGCGTATTTTGTGGAGCTGCAAGGGGAGCAGGACCGCCCTGCTGACGCTGCCCCGGTGACCGAAAAGACCTATGCCCAGGGCAGCGGCAGCCAGTACATCCCCTGCGGGGCGGGCAGCATCAAGAACAATACCCGCGTCTCAGCGGCCGAAGCCGCTGCCGCCGCTGCCGGGGGGCTGCCCTTTGGCATCCAGCTGGACAGCGACCAGCCCCAGGTTTTGGTGATGCACACCCACGCTACCGAGACCTACCGCCCCGCCGCCGGGCTGTGGTATGCTCCGGGAGATGGCGCACGCACCACCGACCGCGCCCGGAATATGTGCGCCGTAGGGCAGGTGATCACCGACACGCTGAACGCCGCCGGTATCTGCACCCTTCACGATGAGACCCTGAACGACTACCCCAGCTACACCGGCAGCTATGCCAACAGCCGGGCTGTGGTGCAGCGGTATCTGCAGCAGTACCCCAGCATCAAGGTGGTGCTGGATGTGCACCGGGACGCCATCGAGTCCGGCGGGGCACGGATCGCACCGGTATGCACCATCAATGGGCGGCCCTCTGCACAGGTGATGCTGATCTGCGGCTGCGACAACGGCGGCAGCGTCCGCCTGCCCAACTGGCGGCAGAATCTGGCTTTTGCCGCTGCCTGGGAGCAGGCGATGGAGCGCCGCACCCCTGGGCTGACCCGGCCGGTGCTGTTCAGCTACCGATTCTATAACCAGGATCTGACCACCGGCAGCCTGCTGATCGAGGTGGGCGGCCATGGAAACACCCTGAACGAGGCCCTCTACGCCGGGCAGCTGGCTGCGCAGGGGCTGGTGGATGCGCTGCTGGGCAGCAGTGCCCCCTGACCGCCCCACAGCCCCTTGACAAAGCTGCGTGCATATGCTATGTTTTACAGTATCAAAAGCCATGATCGGGAAAAGTAGCGCAGTCCAAACGCCACAGAGAGCACGGCAAAGCTGAGAGCCGCGTGCGCACGGCGCGTGAACGAACACCCGGGAGCTGCAAACTGAACCCCGGCGCTGCTGCGCCGCCAGTAGGTGCGCCGCAGGCCCAGCGTTAAAAGGGGCAGCGCTTCGGTCGGAGCGCGCGAGGGACCGGGCTATGGCCTGGTAATTCAGGTGGCACCGCGGACATTACAAGACAGCTTGTTCGCCCTGAACATTCAGGGCAAAAGCTGTCTTTTTATTTTTCGGAGGTAAAACTATGGAACGCACCGAGATCGCATCCCTGTACCGCTGCCCCCCGGCAGACGGCACCAAGCTCACCGTCTGCGGCTGGGCCAAAAACATCCGTGACTCCAAGAACATTGGCTTCATCGCCCTGTCCGACGGCGGCTGCTTCAAGACCCTGCAGCTGGTGCTGGAGGCCGGCAAGGTAGAAAACTATGACCAGGTGATCCACACCGGGCTGTACAGCAGCCTGCGGGTCACCGGCACCCTGGTGCATACCCCCCAGGCCAAGCAGCCCTTTGAGCTGAACGTGGATACGGTGGAGATCCTGGGCAGCTGCCCGACAGAGGAGTACCCCCTGCAGAAAAAGAAGATGAGCATGGAGTATCTGCGCACCATGCCCACCCTGCGCCCCCGCACCAACACCTTTAACGCCGCATTCCGGGTGCGCAGCACCGCCGCCTATGCCATCCACCGCTTCTTCCAGGAGAACGGCTTCGTCTACGCACACTCCCCGCTGCTGACCGCATCGGACTGCGAGGGCGCCGGCGAGATGTTCCGGGTCACCACCCTGGATCTGGAAAACCCGCCCAAGACCGAGGAGGGCGCCGTGGATTACAGCCAGGACTTCTTCGGCAAGCCGGTGAACCTGACCGTTTCCGGCCAGCTGGAGGCCGAGGCTATGGCGATGGCATTTGGCAAGGTGTACACCTTTGGCCCCACCTTCCGGGCTGAGAAGAGCTTCACCACCCGCCATGCAGCCGAGTTCTGGATGATCGAGCCGGAAATGGCATTCTGCGACCTGGCCGGTTATATGGACAACGCCGAGGCTATGACCAAGTATGTGATCCGCTATGTGCTGGATAACTGCCCGGATGAGATGGCGTTCTTCAACCAGTTCATCGACAAGGGACTCCTTGACCGCTTAAACCACGTATTAAATTCCGAGTTTGGTCATGTAACCTACACCGAGGCTGTCCGCATCCTCGAAGAGCACAACGACGAATTCGACTACAAGGTATTCTGGGGCTGTGATCTGCAGACAGAGCACGAGCGCTACCTGACGGAGAAGATCTTCAAGCGCCCTGTTTTCGTTACCGACTATCCGAAGGAGATCAAGGCCTTCTACATGAAGATGAACGAGGACGGCAAGACGGTAGCCGCCATGGACTGCCTGGTTCCAGGAATCGGCGAGATCATCGGCGGAAGCCAGAGAGAGGACGACTACGACAAGCTGGTTGGCCGTATGGAGGAGCTGGGACTTAAGAAAGAGGACTACGGCTTCTACCTGGATCTGAGAAAGTACGGCTCTGTGCGCCATTCCGGCTTCGGTCTGGGCTTTGAGCGCTGCGTAATGTACCTGACAGGCATGGGCAATATCCGCGACGTGATTCCGTTCCCAAGAACTGTAAACAACTGCGAATTATAATAAGCAGCCACAGGAATTAAAACGATTCAGTTGACATAACACAACACGATGAGGGCATCTCAAAGACGGCGGCACGCCTTCCCTGAGGCGCCCTTTTCTTCTGAACGAAAGGATCCTGCTCTTCTGCCGGATCCTCTTTCAGAAGCTGTCTTAGAGAGGGGGAATAAGGCCTTGAAATTTATTCATACCGGAGACGTCCACTGGGGCATGGCCCCTGACAGCGATAAGCCCTGGAGCAGAGAGCGGGCCAGAGATATCCGCGAAACCTTCGCCGC
>OHKA01000745.1_pt1 | contig 11424 bp, 8 predicted proteins | sample 1568751 | NCBI WGS metagenome assembly OHKA01 (sample SAMEA3879525, study PRJEB24766) | human gut metagenome | biome: human-associated habitat; feature: feces | place: USA | collected 1985/1987 | reverse complement strand
CATAGGTGTGTGTCCTCTGAAAAGTATGTCTTCTTAAAAAACGCCCAAAGGCCTGCCTCTGTACAGAGGCAGGTCTTCAGGCTGGTGTAAGAAATAGGAAAAGGAGAATGGCTCAGATAAGCGCCTCAGCCGGTGGTGCTTTATTCTACGCTGGTATGTGAAGATCAGACGTAGTAGAGCATCTTGCTGTAGCTGGGCAGAGGCCAGTACTTGGCATCGCACAGGGTCTCGGCATCGTCTGCCGCAGCCCGCAGCCGGGCCATCACCGGCAGCACCGTGTCATGGAAAGCGTTGGCACGGGCGGTCTCGTCGGTCGATGGCATCGCTCATGGCGTCTGCATCTGCCGACAGCCGCTCCAGGGTCTTGAGCTCGCTGTGAACGCTGATCGACTGGCTGACGCTGCGCTTTGCTGCAGCGGTATCTGCCACGACCCGCATATAGGCATTGATCGCAGGCAGCAGCTGCTTGCGGGCCATTTCCAGCATGGTCAGTGCCTCGATGTTCAGGATCTTGGAGTAGTGCTCCATCTCCACCTCGTAGCGGCTGTGCATCTCGATCTTGGTCAGCACCCCGAACTCCTCCATCAGAGCGATGTTCTTGGGGGCGATCAAGGCGGGCAGAGCCTCCGGGGCGGTCTTTTTGTTGGGCAGACCGCGGCGCTCAGCCTCTGCCTCCCACTCGGCGGTGTAGCCGTTGCCGTTAAAAATGACACGGCGGTGATCCCGGATGGTGCGTTTGATCAGCTTGATCACCGCTGCGGTAAAGTCCTCAGCGCCTTCCAGCTCGTCGGCGTAGCCCTTCAGGACTTTGGCAACGGCGGTGTTCAGGATGGTGTTGGCGTCGCTCAGGTTCTCCGAGGAACCGGGCATACGGAACTCGAACTTGTTGCCGGTAAACGCAAAGGGAGAGGTGCGGTTGCGGTCGGTGGTGTCCTTGCTCAGGGTGGGCAGCACATCAACGCCCAGGTTCATCTTCATTTTGATGGGCCCTGCGTAAGGAGAATCCGAAGCGAGGGCGTCGATAACAGCCTCCAGTTCCTCACCTACAAAGATGGAGATGATGGCCGGGGGAGCTTCGTTTGCACCCAGGCGGTGATCGTTGCCCGGCGTGGCGACCGATGTGCGCAGCAGGTCGGCGTATTCGTCCACAGCCTTGATCACAGCTGCCAGGAACACCAGGAACTGCAGGTTCTCCATCGGGGTGTCACCGGGGTCCAGCAGGTTTTCATCCGCAGTGGACATGGACCAGTTGTTGTGCTTGCCGCTGCCGTTGACGCCCTCAAAAGGCTTTTCGTGCTGCAGGCAGACCAGCCCGTAATGGGGCGCGATCTTCTTCATCATCTCCATGGTCAGCAGATTGTGATCGATGGCGACGTTGGCGGTATCAAAAATGGGGGCCAGCTCATGCTGGCAGGGGGCGACCTCATTGTGCTTGGTCTTGGCCGGGACGCCCAGCTTCCACAGCTCCACATCCAGTTCCTTCATGAAAGCGGAGACCTCCGGACGGATCACACCAAAGTAGTGCTCCTCCAGCTCCTGCCCTTTGGAAGAAGGTGCGCCGAACAGGGTGCGGCCGGTGAGGATCAGATCCTGACGGGCCTCGTAGTCCTCTTTCTTGATAAGGAAGTACTCCTGCTCCGGGCCGACCGTGGTAGAGACATAGTCAATGTCTGCGCCAAACAGTTTCAGGATGCGCACCGCCTGGGTGGACAGGGCGTTCATGGAGCGCAGCAGGGGGGTCTTTTTGTCCAGCGCCTCGCCGGTGTAGCTGACAAAGGCGGTGGGGATGCACAGTACGTCATCCTTTACAAAGGCATAGCTGGTGGGGTCCCAGGCGGTGTAGCCGCGGGCCTCGGCAGTAGCCCGCAGGCCGCCGGAGGGGAAGGAGGAGGCGTCCGGCTCGCCGCGGACCAGCTCCTTGCCGGAGAACTCCATAATGGCAGTGCCATCCCCCAAGGGGCTTACAAAGCCGTCGTGCTTCTCACTGGTGGTGCCGGTCAGGGGCTGGAACCAGTGGGTGTAGTGGGTGGCGCCCATCTCCATAGCCCAGCGCTTCATCACGCTGGCTACCACGTTGGCCACTTCAATGTCCAGCGGTGCGCCCCGGTGCAGGGTATTCTGTAAGCTCTTGTAAGTGGCGCTGGGCAGGCGCTCTTTCATTATATGCTCGTTGAATACCTTGCTGCCGTAGATCTCCTTTACGTTTGCTGCCATAAATTCTGCTCCTTACTTGCCGCGAATGCCGCCGCACCCAATCAAAACCTGAATAAAACGGCGCTGCGAGTCAGCCTGACCCACAGCGCCGCTGCTATCTACGGGTCGATTATAACGTACACGCCACAAAAAGGCAACAGACAAAAATGACGATTTTGTTATGGAGAGCAAATGGAATTTTGGAGCAAACGCTTTGATTTTGCCAAGGCAGCCCATCCGATGGGGGATGAGTATGACTTATAAGGCGTGGCAGGTGCGTTGTTCCGTGTGTTTTTTGGGTTGGGGATGGAGTCCTGTATACAGCAAAAAACAGGGCACGGACGGAGAGCGCCGGCAGAGTTTATGGAAAAGTTCCAAAGAAAATCCCGTGAAAATGTGTTACAATACGATCATACATCACCGCAATGGAGGAAATGAATATGGAAATCGAACGCAAATGGCTGGTGAGCGGCTGGCCCCAGGGACTGCCCCTGCGGGAGGAATTTCGGATGCGGCAGGGGTATATCAGTGTGCATCCTACCGTGCGCATCCGGGAAGAATCGCTGACCGGAGGCGATACGCAGTATATCCTCTGCTTTAAGTCGGCGGGTACCCTGGCCCGGGAGGAGATCGAGCGCCCCATAGACCAGGAGCTGTTCCGCCAGCTGGAACAGAAGATCATTGCCAAGCCGCTGATCGGTAAGCTGCGCCGCAGCTATGCCCTGGGAGAGACCCACTTGCTGGAAGTGAACCGGGTGGATCAAGGGCAGCCTACAGAGTTTTGGTATGCCGAGGTGGAGTTTGACACGGTGGAGGATGCCCTGACATTCCGACCCCAGGATTGGGGGCTGGAAGAGTATCTCTGCCAGGAAGTTACGGACCAGCCGGGCCAGAGCATGGGGGCTTATTGGGAAAAGACCCGGGGCTGAGGTCTGCGGTACATAGAGGGACGGCAAAGGGAGAGCTTTGCCGTCCCTCTGTTTGGATGGCGTTTTTCACTGGGGATGTGCGTGTTAGGGAGCAGCAGTGCGAAAAAAGGCAAAAAAGCCCCAGCCTTCATCATTCTGCCATGGAGAGTGAAAGTACATAAACACGCAAAAAACAGGGGAGAATGGTCTGTTCTTTGGGGCGGAGGACAAAAGGAACACGAGAATATTTGTGCATAATGCATAAAAGTAATACTAATAATCCGACTTTTCTCCAAAAAATAAAAAAGAAGTGTGCAACGGGTCGAAAATCAGGTATAATGGAAGCTAGTAAAGTGTGCCTTTTACGGTACGAAAGGAGAGTGAGCAGATTGGCAGAGGAATTCGTGATCGAGATGCTCCATATCACCAAGGAGTTTCCCGGCATCAAGGCCAACGACGATATCACCCTGCAACTGCGCAAGGGCGAGGTACACGCCCTGCTGGGCGAGAACGGCGCGGGCAAAAGTACGCTGATGAGTGTGCTGTTCGGCCTGTATCAGCCGGAACATGGTAAGATCCTGAAAAACGGCAAGGAGGTTGCAGTCCGCAACCCCAACGATGCCAACGCCCTGGGCATTGGCATGGTCCATCAGCACTTCAAGCTGGTGGAGTGTTTCTCCGTGCTGGATAATATCATCCTGGGTGTGGAGCCGAACCGCATGGGCTTTTTGCAGAAGGCGGAAGCCCGCAAAAAGGTGGTGGCCCTGAGCGAAAAGTACGGTCTGAAGGTGGACCCGGACGCACTGATCAGCGATATCTCGGTGGGTATGCAGCAGCGTGTGGAGATCTTGAAGATGCTCTACCGTGACAACGAGATCCTGATCTTTGACGAGCCCACCGCTGTGCTGACCCCGCAGGAGATCGATGAACTGATGGAGATCATGCGCGGGTTCAAAAAGGAGGGCAAGTCCATCCTGTTCATCACCCATAAGCTCAATGAGATCATGGCTGTGGCCGACCGCTGCACCGTGCTGCGCAAGGGCAAGTATATGGGTACGGTGGACATTGCGGACACCAACAAAGAGGAGCTGTCCCGCCTGATGGTGGGCCGTGATGTGCAGCTGCAGGTGGAAAAGCAGCCCGCTAAGCTCGGTGAGGTAATCCTGGATGTGGAGGGCGTTACCATGCACAACGCCCAGCACAAAAAGGATTCGGTCAAGAATGTTTCCTTCCAGGTCCGCCAGGGCGAGATCGTCTGTCTGGCTGGTATCGAAGGCAACGGACAGACGGAGTTCGTCTATGGGCTGACCGGTCTGGAGAAGATCGCTGCCGGCAAGATCACCCTGGGTGGCAAGGACATCACCCGGGCTTCCATCCGGGACCGCGCAAAACAGGGTATGAGCCATATCCCGGAGGACCGGCATAAGCACGGCCTGGTGCTGGATTATACGCTGGAGAACAATATGGTGCTGCAGCGTTACTGGGAACCGGAGTTCCAGCACGGCGGCATCATCCGCAAGGATAAGGTGCGGGAGTACTCGGATCGGCTGATCCAGCAGTACGACGTGCGCAGCGGCCAGGGCAGCAGCACCATCGTGCGCAGCATGTCCGGCGGCAACCAGCAAAAAGCCATCATCGCCCGTGAGATCGACTGCGACCCGCAGCTGCTGGTGGCGGTGCAGCCTACCCGCGGCCTGGATGTGGGCGCTATTGAGTATATCCATAGCCAGATCGTGGCCGAGCGGGATAAGGGCAAGGCGGTGCTGTTGGTCAGCCTGGAGCTGGACGAGGTGATGAACCTCTCCGACCGCATCCTTGTCATGTACGAGGGCGAGATCGTGGGCGAATTTGACCCCAAAACTACCACCGTCCAGGAGCTGGGCTTGTATATGGCCGGCGCCCGCAAACAGGGGAGGGATTGATCCATGAAAAAGAATATGCTTTCCCGCAGCGGTGCGCAGGATTCCATCACCAGTGTGCTGGCAGCGCTGCTGTGCGTTGTCATCGGTCTGGTAGGCGGTTACCTGGTACTGCTGGCCATCAACCCGTCCCATGCATGGGGCGACGGTTTTGTCCGCATCCTGCAGGGCGGCTTCTTTGATGCGCCGTATGGCGTGGGCAAGGTCCTGGCCAACGCTGCACCGCTGATCATGACCGGTCTGTCGGTGGCGTTTGCCTTTAAGACCGGCCTGTTCAACATCGGTGCGGCCGGCCAGTATACGCTGGGCGCCTACGGTGCGCTGTACTGTGCCATCATGCTCAAGCTGCCCTGGTTCGTGTGCCTGCTGGTGGCTACCATCATGGGCGGCATATGGGGTGCGATCCCCGGCTTCTTCAAAGCCTACCTGAACATCAACGAGGTTATTACCTCCATTATGTTCAACTGGATCGGCCTGTATTTGGTCAACGAGCTGATCTACCAGTACGGTACCGGCCCTATGTACGATGCCCGGAACACCCGTACCCTGAACCTGCGCAAGCATAAGGATCTGGCCCAGAGCCTGATCCCGGATTTTGGCTTGAACAAGATGTTCCAGACCAACAGTACTACCATTGCGATCTTCCTGGCCATTGCTGTGGCGATCCTGATCTGGGTGGTGCTGAACAAGACCACCTTTGGCTATGAGCTGAAGGCGGTGGGCCTGAACAAGAATGCTGCCCGCTATGCCGGCATCAATGAGAAGAAGAACATCATCCTCTCCATGACCATTGCCGGTGCGCTGGCTGGTTTTGGTGCGGGTCTGTACTATCTGTCTGCTGTCTCCGAGTGGAACCCGCTGAACTCCACCAGCCTGCCGGCCATTGGTTTCAACGGCATCTCGGTAGCGCTGCTGGCCAGCTCCAACCCCCTGGGCGTGATCTTCTCGGCCCTGTTCATCTCCCACATTTCGGTGGGCGGCGCGTTCCTTTCCACCAAGTACTACCCCACTGAGGTGGCGGATCTGATCAGCGGCATCATCATTTACCTGTGCGCTTTCTCGATGCTGTTCCGCGGCAAGATCCACACCCTGCTGTTCAAGCACAAAGACAAGACAAATGTAAACGCAGAGCCTGCCCCTGCAGAAAAACCGAAGGAGGGCAAATGATATGCTGCTTCTGATCAAATATACCTTGCTGTACGGCATCGTTTTGATGCTGGTGGCCCTGGGCGGTATGTTCAGTGAGCACTCCGGCATTATCAACATCGCGCTGGAGGGCATCATGGTCATCGGCGGCGTGGCGGGTGTGCTGACCCTGACCATGCTGCCGCCGAGCCTGCCGCCCTTTGCGGTGGTGGTGATCTCGGTGCTGGTGGCAGCACTGGCGGGCATGATCTACAGTTTGCTGCTGGCGTATGCCTCCATCAACCTAAAAGCAGACCAAACCATAGGCGGTACAGCGCTGAACTTGCTGGCTACCGCCATTGCCGTGGTCATCGCCAAGTACTTCAGCGAAAGCGGCAGCGCAAAGCTGACTTACTCCAATAAGCCCTTCCTGTTCAGCATTGGCGGGCTGGAGCTCAGCATCTTTGTCCCGCTGGGGTTGATCCTGTTGGTGATCAGTTATCTCGTTCTGTACAAGACCCGCTTTGGCCTGCGTCTGCGGGCCTGCGGTGAGCATCCCCAGGCAGCGGACTCGGTGGGCGTCAACGTGTACAAGATGCGTTATGCCGGCGTTCTGCTCTCCGGTGCGCTGGGCGCCATCGGCGGCATGGCATATGTGGTGCCCCCGGTGCAGACCTGGAACTTTGAAGTGGGTGTTACCGGCGCAGGCTTTTTGGCCCTGGCGGTCATGATCTTTGGTCAGTGGAAGCCCATGCACATCTGTGGTGCGGCCATGTTCTTTGCTGTGTTTAAGAGTCTGGCCAACATTGCGGACTCTACTTTCCTGGCACAGCTGCAATGGTCCAGCAACATCTACAACATGATGCCTTTTGTGGCCTCGATGATCATCCTGGCCTTTACCTCCAAAAACAGCATGGCACCTAAGGCGGAGGGCATCCCCTACGATAAGGGGTCTCGTTAACCAAATCACCTCCGGCCTTTTGATCGTGGGCGCGGCTTGCTTTTGGGCAGTCGCGCCCATTTTGTTTTCCGCTGCCGACCCCGAAAGAAGAGGGGGAGGAACAAAAGCCGGAAGGCAGGCTGGAACGACCACTTTTTTTCGAAAAAGCGGGAAAAATCTCCACATTCCCCATATGTTCAGGAGCAATTTGCCGCTTTTGCAGGGAGGGGGAGCGTTTTCCGCTTGATTTTATCCCGGAAACCGGTATACTCTATAATTGACAAGGCCCTGCCTGCGCAACACTGTGCGGGAGAGCGCTGTCCTGTGCTGAAATGCAGATCGGAGAACCTGTGATGCGTATTTATGATTTGATCGCAAAAAAGCGGGATGGGGGCACCCATACCCGTGAGGAGCTGGAGGCCATCGTAGGCGGTTTTACCCGCGGCGAGGTGGCTGATTATCAGATGGCAGCTTGGATGATGGCGGTCTATCTGCGTGGCATGACCGATGAGGAGACTGCCGAGCTGACCGACGTGATGGCCCATAGCGGTGTCATGGTGGATCTGTCGCCTATCCCGGGGATCAAGGTGGACAAACACTCCACCGGCGGCGTGGGGGATAAGACCACCTTGGTCATTGCCCCGATCGTGGCAGCCTGCGGGGTCAAGATCGCCAAAATGAGCGGCCGGGGCCTGGGGCATACCGGCGGTACCATTGATAAGATGGAGAGCGTGCCCGGCACCCGCACGGCCCTTTCTCAGGAGGAGTTCTTTGCCCAGGTCAATCAGATCGGACTGTCGGTCATTGGCCAGAGCGAGGGCATTGCATTGGCGGATAAAAAAATGTACGCCCTGCGGGATGTCACCGCAACGGTCAGCTGCATCCCGCTGATCGCCTCCAGCATCATGTCCAAAAAGCTGGCCTCCGGCTCGGATGCCATCCTGCTGGACGTGACCACCGGCACCGGTGCATTTATGAAGACGGTGGACCAGAGCATTGAGCTGGCAAAACTGATGGTCTCCATCGGCACCCATCATGGCCGCCGCATGGCTGCCATGATCACCGATATGGATACCCCTCTGGGGCACAATATCGGCAACAGCCTGGAAGTTATGGAGAGCATGGAGGTCCTGAAGGGCCGCGGCCCGGCAGACCTGACCGAGGTGTGCCTGCAGCTGGCGTCCAATATGCTGGTGCTGGCAGGCAAGGGCAGCCGCACCGAGTGCCGCGCCATGGCCGAAGCCGTGGTGGCAGACGGCTCTGCTTTTGAAAAGTGCAAGCAGATGTTTGCTGCCCAGGGCGGTGATGTGCGGGTGCTGGAAGATTACAGCTTGTTTGACCAGCCCGCTGCAAAGTATGAACTGCTGGCCGAGCAGGACGGCTATATCGTCCAGAACGATGCAGAAAAGATCGGCAGTGCCAGTGTGCTGCTGGGCGCAGGCCGCCAGAAAAAGGGCGATTCGCTGGATTTTGCTGCGGGCATCGTGCTGCATAAAAAGCGGGGCGATTATGTAAAGGCCGGGGAGAGCCTGGCTACCTTCTATGGTGCGTCGGAGCGGTTTGCCGCTGCAGAGGCAGAGTACCGCAGCGGTCTTGCCTATGGCCCGGAAAAACCGGCTGAGGCACCGCTAGTCTATGCCCTGGTCACCCAGGATGGGGTAGAGCGTTTCTAAAAAAAGAAGGGGGTCCCGTTCAGTGGGACACCCAGGGTTCCCGAAGCAAGGCATCGGCTGCAGCAGCTGGAGTCGGCTGAAATGGGGCGTGTCTGAACGTCTCAGCACAGGTCTGGCTTTGCTTCGGGAGCCTTTTTGTGCGTTTGTTCCCCCTTCGCGGGACGATTATAAAAGAGAGGAATTGTTTGCATGAAGATCATTCTGGTGGGCGGCGGTAAAGTCGGCACAGCGCTGGCGCGGCAGCTCAGTGAAGAGGGCCATAATGTTACGGTCATCGACACTAACAAGCCCCGGGTAGAGCACATCAGTGAGGCCTATGACGTAATGGGCATTGTGGGCAACGGCGCTTCCATTGCCACCTTATATGAGGCGGGGATCGAAGAGGCGGATGTGTTCATTGCCATTACCGGCTCGGATGAGCTGAACCTGCTGTGCTGCATGTTTGCCAAAAAGGCAGGCCACTGCCACACCATTGCCCGTGTGCGCAATCCGTCCTACAGCCATGAGCTGGAGTTCATCAAAAAGCAGACGGGCATTTCGGCCATCGTCAACCCGGAGATGGCTGCCGCTATGGAGATCTCCCATCTGCTGCGGTTCCCCGGTGCCAGCAAGATCGATACCTTTGCGGATGGCCGTGTGCGGCTGATCAAGTGCGCACTGACCGAAGCACAGGGGATGGACGGTATGGCGATCCGGGATATCCTCTCCCGTCTGGGCAGTGATGTGCTGGTCTGCGCTGTGGAGCGCGGGGCAGATGTGCTGATCCCCAACGGTGATTTTGTGCTGCGCAATGGGGACCAGGTGACCTTCCTGGCTACGCAGGAAAGAGCACGGGATTTCTTCCAGAAGATCAATCTGCCGGTGCGTCCGGTAAAAAATGCCCTGATCGTCGGCGGCGGTGCGATCGCCTTTTATCTCAGCCAGGAACTGCTGGAGAACAAGGTGCGGGTCCGCATCGTGGAACGAGACCCCGCCCGCTGCATGCAGCTGGCCGAGGAACTGCCGGAGGCGCAGATCCTGAACGAGGACGGCTCCAACCGGGATTTCCTGCTTTCCGAGGGGCTGGGCTCTGCCGAGGCTTTTGTGGCGCTGACCAATATTGACGAGGAGAACGTGCTGCTGACCCTGTTTGCCAAAAAACATTCCAAGGGCAAATTGGTCACCAAGATCAATCGTCTGGAGTTTGACGATATCATCAGCGGGTTGGAGCTGGGCAGCATCGTCTATCCCAAGTACATGACCTGTGACTATATCGTGCAGTATGTGCGTGCGCTGCAAAACGAGGCGGGCAGCAATGTCAAGACCTTGTACCGCATCCTGGATGACCGGGTGGAAGCGCTGGAGTTTACGGTCCATGAGGAGAGCAAGGCCACGGGTGTGCCGCTGAGCCGCCTGCGCCTGAAACAGAACCTGCTGCTGTGCTGCATCATGCGCGGAGAACAGATCCTGATCCCCCGCGGCGGCGATGAGATCCAGGTGGGGGACAACGTTATCGTTGTCACTTTGGAGCACGGCCTGCACGACCTGCGGGATATCGTGGCGGATTAACGGAGGCGGACCAATGAACTATGCGATCGTTTTCCGGCTGCTGAGCTATATCCTGCTGTGCGAGTCAGCGCTGCTGATGCTGCCCGCCGCCACCAGTGCGATCTACGGCGAGTGGTCTGTGCTGGGTGCTTTTTTGATCACCGCAGCCCTGTGTGTTGTGTTTGGTCTTCTGCTGCGGCTGGCTAAACCCACCAGCAAAGTGTTTTATATGCGGGAGGGCTTTGCCACCACCGCACTAAGCTGGATCGTCATCAGTATTATGGGTGCAGTGCCCTTTGTGCTGACCGGCTGCATCCCGGACCCCATCGATGCTTTGTTTGAGACGGTGTCCGGCTTTACCACCACCGGCGCCAGTATTCTGCCTGCGGTGGAGGGGCTGCCCCGGGGCATCCTGTTGTGGCGCAGCTTTACCCACTGGATCGGCGGCATGGGCGTGCTGGTGTTTTTGCTGACGCTGCTGCCCCTGACCGGCGGTTCCCACGTCAACCTGATGAAGGCGGAAAGCCCTGGCCCGCAGGTGGATAAGCTGGTACCCAAGGTCCAGTCCACCGCAAAGCTCCTGTACGGCATCTACCTGGCGCTTACATTGGCCCAGCTGGTGTTCCTGATGGCAGGCGGTATGCCCTTGTTTGAGTCTCTGCTTACCGCTTTTGGCACGGCGGGTACGGGCGGCTTCGGCTTTAAGAACGACAGCTTTGCGCAGTTCTCGCCCTATATCCAGTGGGTCGTTACCATCTTCATGATCCTGTTTGGTGTCAACTTCAACTTCTACTTCCTGCTTCTGCTGCGCCGGTTCCGCCGGGCGGTGTCCAGTGAGGAGGTCCGGGCGTATCTTGGTATCATCCTGGTATCCATCGGCATCATTACGCTGAACATCCGCAGTATGTACAGTGGTTTGGGAGAGGCGCTGCGCCATGCAGCGTTCCAGGTGGGTTCCATCATCACCACTACCGGCTTCTCCAGCTGCGACTTTGACCTGTGGCCTACCTTGTCCAAGCAGCTGCTGGTGCTGCTGATGTTTGTCGGCGCCTGTGCAGGCAGTACCGGCGGCGGCATGAAGGTGAGCCGTATCCTGATCTTCCGCAAAACGGTGGGCAAGGAGCTGAAGCAGGCTATGC
>OHKA01000744.1_pt1 | contig 11429 bp, 9 predicted proteins | sample 1568751 | NCBI WGS metagenome assembly OHKA01 (sample SAMEA3879525, study PRJEB24766) | human gut metagenome | biome: human-associated habitat; feature: feces | place: USA | collected 1985/1987 | reverse complement strand
TCATCTGCCGTATAGATACATCGCATAGGATTCTCACGTATCACTCCTACCCGATGATAATTGATGGAGTTACTTCCATCCCCCATACAAGAGGTCATTAAGAAAAACAAGGATAAAAATAAGCCGTATAAAATTCGCTTTCTCATCTTTTTTAGTTTATAAGTAAAGGATCTGTTACTCCCCATGTAAACTGGGTACTATCTTTCGGATTAATTTGATCGATATAATGAATCCGAACATACATATCCGCATCACGTCCACCTTGTTCTCGCATATCTTTGATAAAGTTCCCCAGATTAAAGGCATTGATAACCGCGATAGCCTCTTCTGCCTTGTCCTCCGGCTTTCCGGTCGTAGCGGCAGCCCGTAAATATAAGGAATAAATTGATTTCCGATTTTCAACAACTGGTTGTTGAGTCGGATCATAAGTCAGTTGCCAATTTAAAGCCCGGTCTTTTGTTGTCCAACAGGCGGAAGGCAAAAACAAATAATCTTCCAATTTGACGTACAGAACAGAGTCGTTCGGATTAACCGCAAGTATCGGTTGCTCATTTGTCAATAGTTTATGCGTATCCGTAAGAGGACTCTCAGCGTTTTGCTGGTTAACGGCGGTTTCCCCTTGTATCGTCACCGTATAATACCCTTTTTGTTCCGCATTCGTATTTTCCGGTAAGCTAGGATCATAATCAAAACTCACCAACAAGCATTTACCCTCTGAGTATGAGCTCAGCTTCGTCGAATAGATCCAACCGAACCGGGTATTAGCCATCATCAACGCGCTATCTCCATGTTGACGAACCACAGCGGCGGTCGTTCCCGGATTATAGACGTTATTTATGTCTTTTAGGCAAGAGGTAAACAGACCCATGATAACCGCCACCCAGACAAAACCTATTAAATTCTTGTATCTCATTTCACAATACTCCTCTTAAAGTACGCAAAGATACGATCTTTACCCATATACATAAAAAAAACGGCAAAAAAATAGGGCGTATCGATAATCTTCTTATCGGTACGCCCTCAACTTCTATACTAATTTCTTTATGAGTTTTTCACGACTTGGAATAGAACGGTATAAGAAGCCCATTTCAAATCCGTACTATCTTTTTCATTAATCGTATTTAGATAATTGACCTTAAGATTAAAAGACTTTGAATCTTTATTAGCCTCAGCGCTATTCACAGACTCCAATACAGACTTAACATTAAACGCACGGACTTCTCCTATGGATGATGCAGCAGAACCTGTTCCGTCCGCTACTTTAGCGACACGCAAGAACAAGTCATATGTCGGGACATTATCCACCATAGTAGGCTCCTTTGAACGATCCCAATATAAAGTATAAGAATTTTTCTGATCCTTAAACATATCCATTGTTATAAAGAAGAATAAATAACCGTCTACATACACCCCATAGTCGCCATTGCTAAATAGGTTTTTTACAGGTATCTCATTCTGAAGTAAGCTGGCCGAATCTGGCACATTATAAAAGACTGGCTGTCCTTTTGTTATCTCATCTGCCACAGAGATTGTCGCTGTTAAATAACCATTTGTCGCCGCATTCGCATTCTCCGGAGAATTTAGGTCTAATTCATAGTTGATCAAGTAACAAGCTCCGTCAACTACTTGTGCCGATAAAGACGGAGAGTATAATGCTCCCATATTTGTATTCAGTACCGTTTTATATGTCTTTTCAGAAAGACCTGCGACACCAAAGCCGGCACGAGTCACCGTATTATTCGATTCTCCAAGACAAGAGGTCAACAACAATAATGACGCAGCCGCCGCTGCTCCAATTAATTTAAATGCTTTCATAATTCAATTTTTCTATTTTTAAGTATTTGTATTTACACTGTTAATCTATCGAGTATTAAAAACCAAAACGAAATCCGAACTGAAGGCTCATGTTAAACGGCTTCTCCGAATGGATGGTTTCGATCTCGCTACCATTATCAAAATAATAGCTGGCTCCCACCTCTGCGAAAGCGCTTACGAAACGGATAATCGGATAACTTACGCCGGCACGGGCATTTACAGACCATAGCCATTCTTTCATTCGAATATGTTCACTTTGCTTTGCGATCTCTACCTCATCCGAGAATAATTTCATTCTACGTTTGCCAGCGACATTCATTTCCGCCATACCTCCGGCTGAGGCGTAAAACATAAAACGATTCCATTCCGCGATCTTATAAGTCAATGATAATGGAATTCCTATAAAATGCAATCGCTGATCATTCTCTATATGGTACGTATTATTCGTACTCCACTCCGATCTTAAGTAAGAATAAATTAATCCAGTCTGCAAAGAAAAACGATTATTCAAATAACGACTAATTGAGATACCCACCCCAATAGGCGTCTTATGATGAATATCCGTCTTAGCAGGATCTTTCTTCTCCGCATCGAACGAATTTAAGCTCATCAGATTCTCGCTCTTAAGCACACTGCTATTCGTCACATACTGAGGGACCAGATTATCAGCGCCCATGGAAAGACCTCCACCTCCCATACCGAACCCCCATTTCCGAGACGCGGTCTTCTCTGGCTTCTTTTTAGTAACAGGAGTAGCATCCGCGACAAGTACATCATTCTTGAGAACAACTATCTCATCATTATTCCTTTCAACCTCCGGTTCAACGGTATCTTTCTCATTCGCCGATCTATCAGCAGACATTACCTCCGACTCAGAAATAGGCCGATCCTCTGCACTCTCTACATTTTGCCGGAACGCTGCCATCCTAGCCTTAGCTCCCACTTTAACCGCTCCAGATGCCGCTTTTGCCTTCACGACCGCAGCAGCAGGAATAGTCGCTAATACGGGCGCTTGCTCCATCGTTTTCTCTATCGGAACAACCGGGGTATCCACGGATGTCGACTCTTGTGAAGACTGTATTTCTTGGGCTATAGGTAGATCTTCCATCTCCCTGTCATATAAATAGATACCACCCGATACGACCAATAAGGAGATCACGGCGGCGGCAACCCAGTAGCGAAGCGTACGACGCAAAGGAACCGGAGCCTTTCCGGGCAATCGATCGGCTATAGCCTCCCAGTCGCCGGGTAGCGTATCCATCTCGAAATCCTCTAGCTTCGACCGGATCGCATCATCCCATATATCTCTTTCCTTTTTACTCATCTTATCTCAATACAATGCGTTAATTCTACGTTGTAATAACTGCTTGGCACGGGTATATTGGGAACGGGAAGTACTCTCTGTTATGTTCAACATCTCACTGATCTCCTTATGAGAATATCCCTCTATCGCGAACATATTGAATACGGTACGGAAGCCAACCGGCAACTCCTTCACTAGATTCATCAACTCAGCCGCCGACATGTCCGAGATAGCCGAACTATCGGGTTGAATCAGTTCCGCCGTATTGTCAAGATCGGTCGCTTCACGCAACACATCCGACTTTCGCAGATATTCCAACGCACAATTAACAAAGATCTTCCGCATCCACCCCTCAAATGAACCACTCCCTGTATAGGAATCCATACTGGTAAAGATTTTCACGAAGCCATCCTGCAACAAATCACGAGCCGTTTCCCTGTCGTTCACATAACGAAGGCAAACTCCCATCATTTTTCGGGAATATGCATCATAAAGCTCTTTTTGAGCTCGTCTCTCCCCCTTCCGACAACCCTCTATCAGTTGTAGCTCATTCATTCAGTCGTGCCTTGAACGTCTCCCTTCTGGAGACTGTACAATATTAGGATGTAAATAATTAAACAAACGCTGCATTCCGTAGAAAAATTATTTCATAAACAGGGCGGACACTCCGGCCCGCCCTCACGGAACATCTGCAAAGATAAGATGTTCTTATGAATTTCCATGTTAATGAGCGTGAGTATGCTCACTTTTTTTCGCCGGAGGTACCGGACAACCGGCGCCATTATCTACCGGAACCGCTTCCATACCGATCTTTTTGAATGCCGCGGCCAAGCGGGTCTTCGAAGTCTTATCCGTCTTGTAAGTCACAATGGCCGTACGGGTACTCAGATCACATTTCAAGTCGGTCACTCCTTTCTCGAAAGCGATATTTTTCTCGATCTTCTTGATACAGTGATCACAATCCATCGCTTCGATAAAGAATGTCACAGAGTCCTTCTTCTTTTTCGCGTCTTGGGCGAATGTCATCGATACCGTACATACAGCACAAAACAGCAACATAATTAATCGTTTCATAATCAATCATTTTTAATATTAACAATTCTAATTATCCATTCATATCTACCAAAAGAAAAGCACCACTATAGGCATCGGGCTACACGTATATAGGCGTAGGGCCACACCAGTATACGCATAGGCCTACACGTATATACGTGCGGGCTTATACGTATATACGTGTCAATCCCTGCTTATATTAAAGCGGATACCCGCATAAATTTTCCGTCCATGCACCGGTCCCCACACCATAGATCCATCGAAGTTATCCCCTCTGGGATTGCTGGCATCGATAATCGGATTCGGTTGTTTGTAATTAAACAGGTTCTCCGCTCCCACGTAAATAGACCATTGACGGAAATATTTCGTAATCTGCGCATTCACTACCGTATAAGCCTTAAAATTCGGCTCCCATAACGGATTAGATGCATCCGGTGTCGGCATACGGCCACCTCCATTAAACTGGCTGGTCAAATCAAACTGCCATTTTTTCAACGGGGTTTGATAAGAAGCGGTCAATAAACCTTTATAATCACTAACCAACGGCTTTTTCAATCGATGCGCCACCCCCTCCTCATTCCGGTAATCGGTCTTCGCATCTGTATAACGATAAGCGGCCGTTAACGTAAATCCCCGGAAAAAAGGATAGGAAGCCTCCACTTGGAAGCTATTCGAATAGGAACGCCCATCCAGATTGTAGAAACGAACCGCATGAGGATCACTATCCATATCCACCACGATTTGCTTCAAGAAATCGGTATAATACCATTCCCCGCTCAAGCTCAGTTCCTTCCCGAACAAAGGTATATAAAATGACAGATTCAGACCGGTATTCCACGCTTCTTCTTGATCCAGATTGTCGGCGATATACATTTTTCGACTACTGGATAACAAAAAGTTGTTCTCTGCCAGCACATTCGCTGTCCGAAATCCTTTACCTGCCGAAGCCCGGATATGGAACCAGTCAAAAGGATTATATTTAATATGTACACGAGGGGTTACAAAGAAATCATACAACGTACTATAATCCGCACGTACACCCGCCAATAAGATCAGTTTATCATTCAGATTGAACGTATATTGGGCATAAGCTCCCGGCACGACTTCCGTACGGTCATAGGCATGACGGACCGACTCTCCTCCCGCATATTGAACCAGATTCTCGTCGAAACCATCATAGTTCATACTTAATCCGGTACTCAAGCTATGCATCGGCGTAAACTCCTTTTCATACAGCAAACTGGCATATACATTATTCTGATATACATTATAGGGCGTACGGTCATATCTTGATTTTTGCTCATGATAAGAACCGGAAAGTATCAATGCCACGCTCTCTACCTTTTCCTTATCGATAATATAGGCCTGCTTCGTAAATAATTCGGCCCGGTTCGTATTTAAATGAATCCGATACGGGTCGGTGAAATCATGGTGTTTCGTATCCTGCCCACCGGTACGGCTCTCATGCAGATAGCGAACTCCGTATTGAGCCACGTATTTATCCAATTTATGATACCAACGATTCATTACGTTCACCTGTTCCCTTAGCGGCGTATCGAGAAAACCATCGTCATTACCGTCATGTTGCATTTTATCATTCGAGTAGTGTACCAATAAACCGGTAGAGAGCTTGTCGTTGATATGCCAAGAAGCATCCGCATTCCCTTCATAACGCCCGGCATCACTAGCGAACACATTAGCAGAGAAAATATCCGCCGTAGGGGGCTTCTTGAATTCCACGTTGATTTGTCCGGCCAACGCCTCATACCCATTCTTAACCGAAGAGGTTCCTTTAGACACCTGAATACTTTCCATCCAAGCTCCCGGAACATAATCCAAGCCATATAAGGAAGCGGCCCCCCGGAAATTCGGGTAATTCTCGGTCAACATTTGTACGTAGGTTCCCGCCAATCCCAACAGCTTAATTTGCCGGGCACCTGTAGCCGCATCCGAGTACGATACATCGACAGACGGATTTGTCTCAAAGCTCTCCGCCAGATTACAGCAGGCCGCACGGCAAATCTCATCGTACGTAATTTTCTGAGTTTGCAATACGCTCGTACGGGAAGCGATGGTTCCCATCTTGCGCTCACTAACCACGACCTCATCCAAGGCGATCTCACCTTTTAAGATAATCTGCATAGCATCGTCCTTCTCATCCACAGGGGTGACCTCAGTCATATAACCGATATAGCTAACCACCAGATTCTTGGAGTCACCTTTTCGTTCTAACTCGAAATTTCCATCCACATCGGACGTGGTTCCATTTTGGGTTCCTTCCCAATATACATTTGCCCCGATAATAGGTTGTTTGTTTTCATCACATACACGTCCTTTCACTTTCTTGCCGGAATCCTCGGCCCAAGTCAAAGTAAAAGTCAAACAGAACAGTAAAAATATCAGATATAATTGTCTTAACATGATAGTTGTTATTTGATTGAATCGTTAAATACAGTTTCCGCAGGGATAGAGCATTCCCTACCTTAAAACCAAAGGGTATTCAGCGAGCAGCTTCCACCCTCACGAATACAATCAAATCAAAAGCGTAGTCAATAAAGAAAGGTACACACGAGGACAGGCTACGGGAGGACCTGTCACCCTAATCTCATAAGAATCAGCAAATAAGGAAGCGATTTGTAAACTCTCGAAAATAGAGGAGAAGAGCAAATCATGTACGACTGGTTGCAGATCCGGTACTTGTATATTTACAGAATTCCAATCAAAATCAACCCGTTCAATGCCACAGCCATTCATGCCACAACACTCCACCGTATTATTCGCAAGCTTATCACGACTATGATCATGTCCATGAATCTCACAGCACTTAGCTTCCAATAAAGCCTCCACTCCCTCTTTCTCGCAAACGCCACAACAATAAGATACGAAATTAACCCCCGCTCCCCCATAAAAGATTAAGGAAGCAAGAATTACAAGAAACAAGGATGTGGCAAATCGTCTCATATGCCGCAAAAATAAGCAAAAAAACTCGAAATCAAAATACTCCCTTTACTTGATAAATTTAGACAGGTAATAATAGGTATCCGGAGAAGGTTCACTCTCTATCCGGTAACGGGTGGAAGCCGTTACAGAAAATGTATACCCACGTTCAGACTCTACATCGATAGGAAGAAAAAGCTCGTTGCCATAAATATTCGTAGCTAATATGGATTTTGCCGAAGCTGTGTCGATCGAATCCGTCAATGAATAATAAACGGTATAAGTTAAATCCTGCTTTTCCGACACAGGTTTCTGCCAAGTTAAGTGCAACTCATCGTCCAAACGTTCCACTTTGATCCCCTCCGGTGCGGCAGGTACCGAATCATTCAGCCAAGTCAATGGAGGCAATTGGGCCGGATATTTATAGTAATTGTCTCTCAACTCTTTATAAAGTCCTTTATCATTATACAGGACATTTCCACAACGAAAGAACGCACAGCCGGCTCCTCCGTAATAACGACTATAATCGATCTGGTCCGTTATATCATTCACGGCCCAGTCCGCCTCACTCTTGTCCATTCGATAAGCTCCCAAGCCGGGTACGACCAAACGCCCGTTACAATTATCCACCCAATTATCCACGAAAGGAAAGAAATTCTTATGCAGGTAATACATCATCGGAACAATCATATCTTGTTTACCTTGTTGCATCCACATCTTAGGGTCTTGGAAGACACTTTCGTAAGCGGTCCAACCTGCGTTAGGTACCCGTTCAATACGATTATATTTCCCGAGTGGCGAACTACTAACCTGTACCCAAGGTTTCGTTTGCTTTACCCAATCGTAAATACGATAAACCATCCGGTTGATATTCTCCCTACGCCAGTCTGCCAGAGACTTTTTCTTACCGGATTTATTATACAGCGCTTTATCCGGGAATTTTTTCGCCTCTTCCGGATAGCGGATATAATCAAAATGGATGCCATCTATATCGTAGCCATTCACGATCTCCTTGACTAAGGATAAGATATAATCAGCGGTCTCCGGTACACCGGGGTCCAAATACCACTCTCCATTATGCCGTTTGCAGAGTTTTGGTTTCTTTTTAACCACGGAAAGCTTTCCTTGCTCCTTCACGCTTTTTTCCGTTCCCAACGGGAAAGTCACGAACCACGCATGACATTCCATTCCCCGTTTATGGCATTCATCAACGACAAAAGCGAGCGGATCATATCCCGGTAATTCTCCATACTTACCGGAGAATGTCTTACTGACTGGTTCGATAGCCGAACGATACATCACGTCTCCCCTTAAGCGAGCCTGAATGAAGACCATATTAAAATTCGCTTCTTGAAGCCGGTCCAAGATATCAAGCAATGCCTGTTGCTGGGCTTTTCGTCCCGCCTCGGTAGTAGCCGGTTTATGAGGCCAATCCAGACCATAAACCGTAGTCAACCAAACCGCACGAATTTCCTTTTTGGGAGGCTCCACCGCTTGTAACAGACAAAAAACGGGTAAAGCCAGCGACAGGATAAGCAACAGACAAAACTTTCTCATCTTTATAATGCCTTATTGAGCCCGCGAATGTAGTATTTTTTGAGTCTCTTCCGGTAAATCAGTCGTAATAAAATCGACTCCCATATCGATCATCTCTTCCATTAATTTAGGGTCATCTACGGTCCAGACATTCGAAGTCATGCCTAGGACTTTACAATCCTTCACCCAATCCGGATGAGATTGCAAGACTTTATAATGGTAGTCTAATCCTGTAAAACCAAGCTCTTTCAATTCCATCGGGGATAATTCTCCATTCAGATAAGAAACCTCAGATTTCGGACATAGACGGATAAATTCTTTACAAGCATCCATATTAAAAGATATGTAATCCGTACGTTTCGCTAATTTCATACGCTTTACCATTTGCACAGATAACCTTGCCGCATCTCGATTACGTTCCGGGGTATCATGGGATTTCAATTCAAATATTAACCGGATATTCTTCAATTTCTTCGCACGTTTCAAATATTGTTCCAAAGTAGGGAGCTTTTCGCCGTTACTCAATTGTAGATCCTTCAATTCATCGTATGTACAAGATTGGATATGTTTTCCTTGGATATCATTATCGTGGTAGACAACCAACACATTGTCTGCTGTAAGATGCACGTCGAATTCCGAGCCATAGGCACCAATTTCGCTAGCACGTTCCAAAGAGCGGATAGAGTTCTGGGCAGAGCCCTCCGTTTTCCAATACCCCCGATGGGCTATCACTTTCGTATTATCCTTTGCCGCTACCATTCCTGCCATCATCAGGCAAAGTAGCAAAAGAAGAGTAGATTTTAAATTCATGGTAAACTTGTATTTCAAGGCAAGAGGACAGTGTGTCATAATTTATGATATGGCACACCCTCCTCCCACGGATTATTTTCCGATCTCTGATAAATAACGTTCGGCCTCAATAGCTGCCTTACAACCACTTCCCGCAGCGGTAATAGCTTGACGATAATGGGGATCAGCGACATCTCCGGCGGCAAATACACCCGGAACTTTCGTGCGGGGAGTTCCCGGAACCGTCACGATATAACCAACCTCATCCGTATCTACCCATGGCTTGAAGATGTCCGAATTGGGTTTATGACCAATCGCCAAGAAGAAACCATCGATGGCGATATCCACTTTCTCCTCATCCGGCTCTCCCATACGTTTTACCAAATGAGTACCCTCCACGCCATTCTCTCCAAACAAACCTAAGGTATTATGCTCGAAAAGTACCGTGATATTCGGAGTTTTGAAGACACGTTCTTGCATTACTTTTGAAGCACGCAAATAGGGTTTACGCACGATCAAGTAAACCTGCTTCGCCAAACCAGCCAAGTAAATCGCTTCCTCACAGGCCGTATCTCCACCACCCACTACCGCTACCGTCTTTTTACGATAGAAGAAACCATCGCAAGTAGCACAAGCGGATACACCCATACCCGCATACTTATGTTCATCCGGAAGACCCAGATACTTCGCGGAAGCACCCGTAGCGATAATCAAAGTCTCCGTCTCGATCACTTTCTCGCCATCAATCGTAATTTTATAAGGAGCCTCACCCAAATCAGCGGCGGTAGCGATACCGAAACGGATATCCGCACCAAAACGGACGGCTTGTTTTTTTAAATCTTCCATTAACTCAGGACCGGTTATACCGTCCGGATATCCCGGGAAATTCTCCACCTCCGTAGTTGTCGTTAATTGTCCCCCCGGCTGTATTCCTTCATAAAGCACCGGAGATAAATTTGCACGGGAAGCATAAATCGCTGCCGTATAACCTGCTGGACCCGAGCCTATAATAAGGCAACGTACTTTCTCATTCTCTGAATCGCTCATAGTATCTAAGTATTAATTATCAATTTTCAATTCTCTATTATCGAAGGTCTATCACCTCTACGTCCGGATAATCCCCTTCGTTAAAAACAAAAAAACGATCTGGTTGGTTTATACCTGTTTTCAATTGGCTGATCTGGATCGTACTGCTAACGCCGTTTTTAGAAGTAACCGTGATACGAGCCGGGAAATTTGAATATTTCTCGATTTGCAACTCCACTTTCACGATATCCCCTTTTTTCTTCGGTGTCAATTCCACATCGTAAGCGGCTTTTCCGTTCGGTGCCGTACTCTCGCCTTTATAAGCCGCCGTGAATCCCTTCTTATAACTATTTAATAAAAGAGCGGGATTTGTAAATTGCAACTCCTCTCCCGTAGGATTCGTCACGTTCACCTCATCGTTCCGTTCCACATACGTCCATTGCGTAAACTTATCACCTTTCATCTGGATGGTTCCCTCAAAACTCTCTCCCGCATTCTGACCGGCAGAACGGGTAAACATCGTAAAAGAAGCACTTATCCCATTTGAATTCTCATAAGCAGCGGCCGCCTTCCTCAAGATATCATTCGCGTTCTGGGCATGTGCCCCCAATCCTAGTCCCAACAGGAAACACAAGAATAATCCGACAAACGCACTACACCGCCACACTCTTATTTTATGTTCTCTTCTCATATTTATTTCAAAGCATTTAATACTTGCTCCAACGAATACTCATCTTGCACCAATACTTGACGGGCCTTACTTCCCTCAAACGGGCCAACAATACCGGCAGCCTCCAATTGATCCATCAAACGTCCGGCACGATTATAACCGATAGCGAATTTACGCTGGATCAAAGAAGTAGAACCTTGTTGCTGAATCACGATCAAGCGAGCCGCCTCATCAAATAAGGGGTCTCGATCTGATAAATCGACAGCTCCCGAAGTCGATGCCTCCCCCCCTTCCGGTACA
>OHKA01000743.1_pt1 | contig 11448 bp, 10 predicted proteins | sample 1568751 | NCBI WGS metagenome assembly OHKA01 (sample SAMEA3879525, study PRJEB24766) | human gut metagenome | biome: human-associated habitat; feature: feces | place: USA | collected 1985/1987 | reverse complement strand
TTGTCACATGCCGTATAAGAGTGAAGGTGGTGTGAAATTCAGCGATCACCATATCCAAAGCCCGTTGGCTATGATCGACCGTACGTGTCAGGTTTGCCACCGTGAGAGCGAGGAGACCTTACGCAATAATGTGTACGAGCGTCAGAATAAGGCGAACGAGATGCGTTACCGTTTGGAGACCGAGTTGGCGAAAGCGCATATCGAGGCGAAGTTCGCGTGGGATAAGGGGGCTACCGAGGATCAGATGAAAGATGTATTGAAACTGATCCGTCAGGCACAATGGCGTTGGGATTTCGGCGTGGCTTCTCATGGTGGTGCGTTCCACGCTCCGCAAGAGATTCAAAGGATATTAGGCAATGGATTGGATAAGGCGATGCAGGCTCGTCTGGCTACTGCGAAAGTGTTAGCGAAATTAGGTTATACGGATGATGTTCCGATGCCGGACTTCTCTACGAAAGAAAAGGCTCAGCAATATATCGGTTTGGATATGGCCGCTGAACGTACCGCCAAGGAAAAATTCCTGAATACGATCGTTCCTCAATGGGTGAAAGAGGCGCAAGAAAATAATCGTTTAGCGAAGAACATTTGATTATGTGGAAACAACCTTGGGGATCTGCTGAAGGCTGGGCCATCTGTGCCGGTTTACTGATTACGGGATTTGGCTTGCAACTGATCACTGGCCCGGTTCAGGCAGGGTTGTTCCAATATCCGGTGAATGTGGCCGGAGGATTGATTTTTCTGCTGGTTCTATGTATAGGGTTTGTTGTTAGCCGGAAAATCACGGTTGTCCAGTGGTTTTCCGGGTTAACGGCGAGCATTACCTCTTTGTCGGCTCTTTTGTCAGTTGTGTTGGTTATGGGATTTGTGGGTCCGGGTATCGAGCGGATTACGATGTCGTGGCCTTTTGTCCTGCTGTTTCTCTATTTCTTGTTTGTCTTGGGCTTTGTCACATTGAAGCGTATCGTATCGTTTCGCTGGCGGGATGTTCCGTTTATGCTGAACCATGCCGGCTTATTTATCACGCTGCTGGCGGCGATCTTGGGAAACGGGGATTTACGCCGTTTACGGATGACGGTTCCGTTGGAGAATCCCGAGTGGAGGGCTTCGGACGAGAAGAATGAGATGATAGAGCTACCGCTCGCCATCGAGCTTCGTTCGTTTACGATCGATGAATATCCTCCTAAGTTAATGCTGATCGACAATACGACCGGAAAAGCGCTTCCCGAAAAACAACCCGAGAATCTATTGGTAGAGGAAACTCCCTTGGCCGGGAACCTGCAAGGCTGGAAGGTTGAGGTTACCCGTTCACTACCGATGGCAGCTTGCGTGATGGGGCAGGATACGGTAAACTTCGTGGAATTTCACTCCGAGGGGGCGACCACCGCTTTATACGTAAAAGCACGTAACGAACTTACCGGACGGCAGAAGGAAGGCTGGGTGAGTTGTGGCAGCTATATCTTCCCATATATATCGCTCCAGCTGGATGATGCGGTTAGCATGGTGATGCCGGAACGGGAACCGAGACGCTTTGCCTCGGACGTTATGGTCTATACGAAAGATAAACAGACCAAGGAGGCGTGTATCGAGGTGAATAAGCCGCTCTCTATCGCCGGATGGAAAATCTACCAGTTGAGTTACGACGAGACGAAAGGTAAATGGAGCCGGATGAGTGTATTTGAGTTGGTAAGAGATCCATGGTTGCCGATCGTTTATACAGGGATCTTAATGATGATAGCCGGGGCGATCGGATTATTCCTGTCCGCTCCCGTAAAAAAAGAATAGTATGGATTGGAGTTACTTTATTTATTTCGCCGCTCCGGCGTTACTTTGCTGGATAGGTGGGGCATGGTTGGCTTATCGTCCTTCTTTTTCCAAGGGGGCTGTCGCTTGGACCGTGTTTGGCTTGGTTATATTTTCCGCTTTTATCGTAGGGATGTGGATCTCGTTGGAGAGGCCGCCCTTGCGCACGATGGGCGAGACTCGTTTATGGTATTCTTTCTTCTTGCCGGTGGCGGGCGTGATCACTTATGTCCGTTGGCGGTATAAATGGATACTTTCCTTTAGTACATTGTTGGCCTTTGTCTTTATCTGTGTCAATCTGTTTAAGCCGGAGATACATAACAAGACCTTGATGCCCGCTTTGCAAAGCCCGTGGTTCGCTCCGCACGTGATAGTCTATATGTTCTCTTACGCCATGCTGGGCGCCGCTGCCCTTATCGCCATTTACCTGCTGATCCGTGCGAGGAAGAAGGGGATTGACGAGGGGATGATGAGTTTATGCGATAACTTGGTATATGTCGGTATGGCCTTCCTCACGATTGGGATGCTGTTCGGCGCTTTATGGGCCAAGGAGGCGTGGGGGCATTATTGGAATTGGGACCCGAAGGAGACATGGGCGGCTGCCACTTGGTTGGGGTACTTGATTTATATCCATTATCGCCTTCGTCATCACTTGCGTTATTCGGCGGCGTTGGGGCTTTTGGTTTTCTCTTTTCTTTTGCTACAGGTGTGTTGGATTGGCGTGAATTATCTACCCTCCGCACGAGGATATAGTGTACATACTTATAATATGGAATAATTAAAATCAGAGGTATATGAAAAAACTAGTTGTTTTAGTAGCGGGCTTGCTCTCTGTGGCCCTTTTCGCGCAAGCGGAAGAAACACAAAATACGAAAGAGAATACGTTTTCGATGAAAGTGCAGATACGTCCGAGAGCCGAGTACCGGAACGGGGTCTTATTCCCCCGGCCTAAAGATGCCGAGTCCACCGGGTTTATCAATAACCGTGCCCGCTTTTCTTTGGGGTATGAGCGGGATCGTTTGTCTATCGGTTTGTCCGCGCAACATGTTGGCGTATGGGGGCAGGATCCTCAAATCGATAAGAATGGTCGTTTTATCTTGAATGAGGCGTGGGCGAAACTGGATTTCGGATCGGGTTTCTTCGCTAAGTTAGGTCGCCAGTCGTTGGTATACGATGACGAGCGTATCATGGGTGCGTTGGATTGGAACGTGGCCGGTCGTTATCACGACGCTTTGAAACTGGGCTATGAGAACACGAATAACCAACTGCATTTAATTCTTGCGTTCAACCAGAATGATGAGAAAACGATCGGAGGAACGTATTACGCTCCGGGCGCGCAACCCTATAAAACAATGCAAACCCTTTGGTATAAGCATCTCTTCGACAAGAGTTTTAACGCATCCTTCTTGTTTATGAACTTAGGGATGGAAGGCGGTGATGCCGAGAAACAAAACTCGGATACAAAATACCTGCAAACGTTGGGAACGAACCTGATCTATACGCCTAGCCACTGGATGGTAGGCGGTATGTTCTATTATCAATTCGGCAAGACGAAAAGCGGACGGGATGTTTCCGCTTTTTTATGGGCGGTAAACGCCGCTTATCAAATCGATCCGCAATGGAAGATCGGTGTAGGTAGTGATTATCTGAGTGGCTCGGATGGGGCCGACGGGAAATATAAGGCGTTTGATCCTCTGTACGGAACCCATCATAAGTTTTATGGTGCCATGGATTATTTCTACGCCTCCTCTTTTGTCAACGGATTGAATCCGGGCTTATGGGATAATCAGGTAAATGTCGCCTATAAACCTTCTTCCAAGGTAAACCTGTCTTTAGCCTATCATTATTTCTCCATCACGGGCGACGTATACGAAGGTAATGATAAATTGAGTAAAGGTTTAGGTTCGGAATTGGATTTCCAAGTGGATTGGGTAATCATGAAAGACGTGAAATTATCCGCGGGATATTCTACGATGTTGGGTACGAATACCATGAAGGCCGTGAAGGGTGGAAATCCGTCTCATTGGCAAGATTGGGGTTGGTTATCAATAAATATTAATCCGACTATATTCACGACGAAATGGTAACAGTTCTCAAGGAAAAGGGTATATTTGCAGGAGTAAACCTTTTTTCAAAACAAGATACGATGGATATAACCGATATGTTTAAAATTCCGCTTTTTAAGAATTTTACGCTTAAGATGCGGGAAGAGTTTTTGGATAAACTTGAATATACAGTAGAGGAGCATCCAAAAGGAAAAACCATAATTCATCAAGGGACGACTTGTAACGCCCTTCATGTCTTATTGAAGGGAAAATTGAACGTGGATGTTTTGGACGTATCAGGTAACATCGTGCGCGTGGAGACGATACAGGCTCCACGCACGTTCGCTACGCCTCATATCTTTTCCGAGAAAAACCAATTCCCCGCTACTTTTACCGTCGACGAGGATGTGGTATTGCTTAAGGGTTCCAAGGAGTCTGTATTTACCTTAATGCATTCTATGCCGTTATTCCTGCATAATTTCCTTTGTGTCAGTACAAGCTGTAATAAATGTACGATGACTCGTTTGAAGGTGCTTTCGTTTCGTGGCATCCGGAACCGCTTTATTTATTACTTATTCGAACATCAGCAAAAGGATTCGAATGTCGTGGAACTAGAACATACCCAAGAGCAGTTAGCGGAGTATTTTGGTGTTACCCGCCCGGCTTTATCGAAGGAAATCGGGAGATTGGTGGATGAGGGATTTATCAGCATTACAAGGAGAAAGGTGACGATTTTAAATAAGACGGCGTTAACATGTATGCTTTAATGCTTTTGGGAAAAAGGTAAAAAGCGTACATTTGTGCCCAAATAAATAACTCCGGTGTATGGGCAAAGTTTTAATTATCGACGACGAGAAGCAGATTTTAGGTTTACTTTCACGCATTATCGGTTTGGAGGGATACGAGGTCTTACAGGCTGCTACTTGTAAGGCGGGGCTGAGGCAGATGGAGCAACATTCGCCAGAGGTGGTATTGTGCGATGTGTTCTTGCCGGATGGTAATGGTGTGGATTTGGTGTCGGACTTAAAGAAACTTCGCCCTCTATCCGAGATCATCCTACTTACCGCGCATGGTAATATTCCGGATGGCGTACAGGCAATCACGAAAGGGGATGATAATAATAAGATCATTCCTCTGGTAGCCAAAGCGATGGAGAGAGCTTCTGCCGCTTATCAACAGCAAAAGAAGGAAGCTACGTCCGTCGGGAGGCAATATTCGTTTGATACGATTGTCGGTAAATCACCCGCTATCCAAGCGGCGATAGCGTTGGCTCAGAAAGTCTCGGCTACGGAGGTTCCGGTTCTGTTGACTGGTGAGACCGGTACGGGAAAAGAGGTCTTTGCTCAATCCATCCATCAACATAGTTCCCGGAAAGGGAAGTCTTTTGTCGCTATCAATTGTTCCTCTTTTAGTCGGGATTTATTGGAAAGCGAGATGTTCGGTCATAAAGCGGGGGCTTTTACCGGTGCTTTGAAAGAGACAAAAGGCTTGTTTGAGGAAGCTTCCGGAGGTACGATCTTCTTGGATGAGATCGGGGAAATGGCTTTCGACTTGCAAGCGAAATTGCTCCGTATCCTTGAGACCGGGGAGTTTATCAAGATCGGCGATACGAAACCTACGAAAGTGGATGTACGCATTATTGCCGCTACCAATCGTGACTTAGAGAAAGAGATCGAGCTAGGACATTTCCGGGAAGATCTATTTTATCGGCTTTCCGTTTTCCAGATCCATCTTCCTGCGCTTCGTGAACGGGTCGAGGATATCCCTCTCCATATAAAAGCCTTTGTTTCCGCTTTTTCCTCCAAGATGGGAAAGAATATCCGAACAATTTCGCCCGAATATATAGATGCCCTGAAAAAACGAGCTTGGAAAGGTAACGTACGTGAGTTGCGTAATGCAATTGAGCGTAGCCTAATTATTGCCGATGGAGATACCTTAACCTTGGATGCCCTCCCTTTGAATATGCAAACCTCCTCTGCGGCGAGTACGGAATCTTATAGCGGTTTTGACCTGAGTGGCGTAGAGAAAATGCATATCCAAAAAGTGCTCAAATACACAAAAGGCAATAAAACCGAAACTTCCCGCCTTCTAGGTATAGGCCTCACTACTCTTTATCGGAAGATTGAGGAGTATGGGCTTTAGTCTCATATTCTGCATTTATGTATACCCGAAAGCATTTTGAAGATATGCAAGGAGAAACGGACATTGCTAAATATTTTATCTTTGCTGAACGTAAACTTAATAATAATCGCTTAAAATACATCACCTATGAGTCTGAAGATTAAAACAAAACTAAGATACGGAATCGGGCTGCTGTTTGCCATGATCGTTTTGCTGGGAGGTCTATCGGTAAAGAACATCTCCGATATGTCTGCCGACACAAGGAACATATTGGCCGATAATTATAATTCTTTGCTCTATTCACGCCGGATGCTGGATGCGCTGGAACGAATTGATAGCGATCCTTCGGCTCAAGCAGATTTCGAGAAAAACCTAGGGCTACAGAAAAAGAATATCACGGAGGTCGATGAGAATGTGGCCACCTCACATCTAGTCGCTCAATACGAGCAATTGGCGAAAGAGCGTAATGAGGAGAATATCCGTCGTGTACGTCTCGCCTTAAATCAAGTCATGAGTTTGAATATGGCTTCTATCTACAGGAAAAGCCAAGTGGCGGAGTCTACGTCTCAAAAGGCTTTATTTTGGATTTGGGGGATTGGCCTCTCTTGTATGGTGGTCGCTTTCGCTTTTTTAATACGTTTCCCCCGTTCGATAAATACCCCTATCCGTATGTTGATGGACGGTATCATGGAGATCGCTAACCATAATTACGAGAAACGCTTGGATCTCGCTAAATATGATGAATTCGAGGGGGTCGCGAAATCCTTTAACCGGATGGCGGAACGGCTTACGGAATACCGGAAAAGTACGTTGGCGGATATTATCCAAGGAAAGAAATATATAGAGGCTATCGTGAATAGTATCACGGAGCCAATCATAGGCTTGGATCGGGATCGTAAGATTCTTTTCGCCAATAACGAGGCTTTGACGATCTTGAATCTCAAGCGGGAAAACGTGATCGGAAAGTCTGCCTCGGAATTATCCTTACGGAACGATTTGCTTCGCAGGTTAGTTCGGGAACTGATCCAGCCGAGCGAGAAAAAAGAGCCGCTTAAAATTTACGCAGATAATAAGGAAAGTTATTTTCAAGTGCAATATATACCGATCCGTGTGTTGGAGAATGGCGAGGCGGAGGTGTATGTGGGCGACGTGATCTTATTGAAGAACATCACGGAGTTTAAGGAGTTGGATTCCGCTAAGACCACTTTTATCTCGACGATCTCCCATGAATTGAAAACTCCGATATCGGCGATCATGATGAGCCTGAAATTGTTGGAGGATGCCCGTGTGGGAGCCATGAACGACGAGCAAAAAGCACTGGCGGAAAGTATCAAGGAAAGTAGTAATCGATTACTGGAAATAACCAGTGAGCTATTGAAAATGACGCAGGTGGAGGCTGGCAAGCTACAATTGAATCCGAAAATAACCAAACCGATCGAATTGATCGAGTATGCGATAAAGGCGAACCAAGTGCAAGCTGATCGCTTCAATTGCCATATAGAGGTGGAATACCCGGAGAAGATTTCCAAGCTTTTCGTGGATAGCGAGAAAATCGCATGGGTCTTGACGAATCTATTGTCGAACGCAATTCATTATACCCCGGAGAATGGCCGTATCATAATCGGTGCCCGCCAGCAAGATCATAGCGTGGAGATCTATGTGCAAGATTTCGGTAAGGGTATTGATCCCCGATATCATCAAAGTATATTCGATCGCTATTTCCGTGTGCCGGGAACGAAGGTACAAGGGAGTGGCCTAGGGTTGGCTATCAGTAAAGACTTCGTGGAAGCTCATGGAGGAACACTTTCTGTTGATAGCGCAGTTGGAAAAGGAAGTACTTTTGTTATAAAATTCAATGTATAAGAGGGTAAAAAAAGAGGGTGTTAATTACCCTCTTTTATAATATCGCTTCCTCCGGAAGTGGATGTATCCGATCTTGCCGAACCTTTGTAATGTACATCACTACCTCCGCTTGCCGAAGCCTTGATATAATCGGTTACGTGCGTATAAATATCGGAGCCACCACTGGCGGAACATTCCAACTGGTTTAAGATAAGATCATAAGCCTTGATATCCGAGCCACCTGAGGCGGAATATTCGCCGTTCTCCGCTTTTCCCGTAAGCTTGAGATCGCTACCTCCGCTGGCACGGCCTCGTATTATTCGGGTAGTAAGATCGTTGATGATGATATCGCTACCGCTGGTCGCCTCAATTATGCAATTAGATACGTTGACCGGTTTCTCCATTTTCACGTCGCTACCCCTTGTCGCTATAATTTCCAGATCATCTCCGGATAAAGCGCTTCTCAGGACAAAATCCATACAACCGGACATCTGGATTTTTTCCAGCTTCTTGGAAGTGCCCTCTATTTTAAATCGGGTAGGGCTTAATTGTGTACCATTCTCTGTGGAGATTGAAAGTTCTTCGTTTTTTACTTGAACGTTTATATAAGGATATAAGTTCTCGTCGATCGTGATTCGTAAGGACGCTGATTCTCCTTGCGTATATCCGAAAACGTACGACGGATTTCCCCCACGGCTGAATAGGCTGAACCAACTGTCGCTATACCCCATGGCGGTTGAGCCGACTTTTATCGCTGAATAGTCTCTGACGGAGATTTCTTTCGTGATAATATCCCCATTCCCTTTTACTTTCTTCGCCTCGATAGGCATCACGCAAAAAGCGATCAACGCAAATAAGGCCATCATTCTTGTTCTCATATGAAGTGTAATTAATTTATACTCTTTTCTTATAAGACGAATGGAGTTGAAAAAACGTTACATCTAAAATGAAAAAAAAAAGCTATCATTGACTTTTTTTGTGATAGCTTCTTTTTCTTGCCCTAATAACAGGGAGGTCGATTAATTACTTTTAGGTTTTTCAACCATATGTTCTACTCTGTCTTTGACGTATTCGACTTGATTTTTACCCGTGTCTACCACGTCCTTTACTTTTTTCTTCGCCTTATCTGTAAGACCGTGGAGTTCGTTCTCCAGACATTCGAACTGTCCTTGATCTTCCATCCTGCGAAGTACGTAACCAACAACTACACCTACGGCTAAACCGAATAATACATTTTTCATAACTACTACTTTTTATGAGTTAAAACATTATTTTTTGTAGTTATGAAACAGCAAGTCAACCAATAAGGTTGGTGTTTATTTGTTATTTTTCAGTAAATCCCTAATCTCGGTAAGTAATTGGATATCCGCAGGGGGAGCGGCCGGAGCTTTCGGGGCCTCTTCCTTCTTCTTGCTTAAAGCATTAACACCTTTGACAAGTAAAAAGACGGCGAAAGCTATGATTATGAAATCCAGTGTCACTTGTATGAAATTTCCGTAGTTAATGGAGACCGCCGGAGAGATCACCTTGTCTCCCTCCATTACAGCATGCTTCAAGGTGATTTTTAAATCCGTGAAATTGACGCCACCTACAAGTAAACCTACCGCCGGCATGATCAGATCCGCTACGATAGAAGATACGATCTTTCCAAAGGCACCACCGATAATGATACCTACCGCCATGTCCACTACGTTACCTCGCATGGCGAACTGCTTAAACTCTTGTAATATTTTTTTCATAAAACAACGCTTTTTATATTATAACAACAAAATTAGCCATAAGTTGAATATTTTCAATGCTTATAGCGAAATTTGAAGAAATTATTTTTGATTTTCATGTTTTTGTTTGACCCATTTGAGCATTGATGTGTTATATCCTCTTTCTTTGGCCTTAGTCAATAAAAAGAGAATAGCCTCTTCTGGGAGTGTAGGCGTACGACTAAGTAGCCATAAATAGTCTGAGGTATTACTGCCTACGAGAGCGTATGAGTAATTATCCTCGTCAATTTCCATAATGTTGTACTCGGCGTAGAACCGCATAAAGAAACACACTTTTAATTTACTAGGACACGTAGGATCTGTTATTTTGGCTATACCTTTCGCTCGTTTGAAGGAACCGGAAAAATTACCCCAATATCCGCTGTTAACAACTTCTATATCTCCATTCGGGAGAAATGAGTATTCCACGGTAGCCCCTACGAGATTATGCTCAAAGCGATGATCAAAGCGTGCTATTTCAAACCATTTCCCCATATAGCGGTGTAAATCCAAAGTCTGGACGGTTTCTTTGTTTATAATGTGTTGAGTGCAAGATAAATTACACTGCATTATAAGACAGATGAGGCCTATTAGTTTAAATCGCATAGGTTTTTATTTTTATCTCATAAATATTTCACATCAAATAATAAATTAAAAATTACATATAAGATTGAATTGTAGAAATCAAACCATATAAAAATGCCACTAAAGCAATACCTTTATAAACTAAAGTATTTTTAATTTGATTGCGGAATAATAACAATAATACTGTTATCATAAATGGTGGGCAAATTGTTGTTAAAATTGGTACTGCTACATTTATAATAGTAGTCAAACCTAAATTACAAAGAGAAATACTAGTTAATGTATTGATAACAACCCATACAGGATATTTGATTTTTTTGTTTGTAAAATCTTCAAAGAAGCAAGCTGTGGAACCGATAAGACCTACAGCAGTAGTCAAACAAGCAAAACCTACGATTATACCTAAAATAACCATACCTATATGACCCATTAAATGATTTGTAATAGCTACAATAAGCTGTGCTTGATTGAGATTATTATTACCTAAAACCACGCTAGAAGTAGCACCTAAATAAGCTAAGCCACCATAAATCAAAGATAATAGAATACCAGCAACGATACAAACACCAATGATTGCTTTTATCTGGGATTTACGTTCTACATATCCTTTTAAACGTAAAGTGTTGAGCATTACAAGACCAAAACCAGATACAACTAAGATATCCATTGTTTGATAGCCAGCAATGATACCATCTTCAGCAACTGTTTGGGATACTGGAGCTGCGATTTCACCAATAGGACTGAGAATACCTGCGATAATCAAAATAAATGTACAAATAATGAGTATAGGTGTTAAAAATTTACCGATTATATCAACAAAACGTGTAGGGCGAATAGTAAAAGCAAATACTATACCAAAGAAAATAATAGAGAACACAAATAAGGAAATCTTATCTGTAAATGGCGCAATACTCATTTCAAAAGTAGTCGCTGCTGTTCTTGGTGGAGCAATCAATACACCTGTACATAATACAGCTGCTATATTTAAAATCATACCTGGAATTTTACCTACAACACTTTCTAAGGCTTTAATGCCACCGCCACCATAAACTATAGTAAATATTCCGATACAAGATAAAAATACGTCAATAAATATAAAACATAAGAAACCTGTTAACCACTCTGTTCCAGAGGTCATACCTAAATATGGAGGAAATATTACATTTCCTGCACCAAAAAACATTGCAAATAATGCAAAACCCGTTACAACTACATCACTAATTTTTACTTGCATAATAAAATCCTTTCTTTTAATGTATTACGATTATAGTCATATTTTTATATTATATAGGCAAAAT
>OHKA01000723.1_pt1 | contig 11642 bp, 6 predicted proteins | sample 1568751 | NCBI WGS metagenome assembly OHKA01 (sample SAMEA3879525, study PRJEB24766) | human gut metagenome | biome: human-associated habitat; feature: feces | place: USA | collected 1985/1987 | reverse complement strand
TCCGTATATTCCGACGCCCTGAGCAGCCAGCGTGAGCCGTGGCGGCCGTAGTGGCTGATGTAGAAAGGTTCGTAACCTTCGGGCGCGGGAGTCCGGGCCGGATTGTCGTACGTGTAGGCATAGTATACCCCGCCGGCTTTGTCGGGGTCGGCATAAATCTCCTGGCGGGCGTTCTGTCCGGACAGGGGCCATGCACAGGCCGCCAGGCCGAGGCCGAGCAGCAGTTTCGTAAACCGCATGATCCGTACCGTCATCGGAGGTAGGCTCCGGTTCGTTTCAATTCGCTGCGCAGCTTCGCCACGTCGGCCTGCGACGGTTTCACTCCGTCCCGCAGGGCGATGCGTGCGGCGCGTCCGGCGGCTTCGCCGAGAGCCATGCAGGTCGACATCACGCGTGTCGAGGCCATCGCTTCGTGGGTGAACGAGGCGCAGCGGCCTGCGACGAGCAGGTTTTCGACCTTTTCGGGCACAAGCACCCGGTACGGGATGTCGTAGCAGTCGCCGCAGTATTCCAGCGTGCAGTCCCCGCCTTTGGGATGGTGCAGGTCGACGGGATAGCTGGCTACGGCAATGGCGTCGTCGAAGTGTCGGCAGGCCAGGATATCCTCGGCCGTGAGGACGTATCTGCCCACGATCACGCGGCTCTCGCGGATACCCATGAACGGTGCCACCCGATCCATCCACGCGTTTTCGAACCCCGGGACGAACTGCCGCAGGTATTTCCGGATTCCATAAGGTACGCACAATGGTCCGTTTCATTGTTGACAATGGAGTGTTCAAGGATCTTGAAGTAATAGAGTTGACAGGTTAAGAAAGCTCCTAAAAATAAATTAAATTATTTTGTACTACATTTGCTTTGCATTATCTTTGCGACTTGAATAGCAAATTGAGAGCCGTGGGGCTTGGTCCTCCTTCTTATTTTATTCTCCATTTTGAAGTATCACCGAAAAAGAACTGAAATATGAAAGGAATTATTCTTGCAGGTGGCAGTGCCACTCGTCTCTATCCGTTGTCCAAGGCTATCTCCAAGCAGATAATGCCCGTCTACGACAAGCCGATGATATACTACCCGCTCTCTACACTGATGTTGGCGGGAATTCGCGAAGTGCTTATTATCTCTACTCCACGTGACTTACCCATGTTCCGCGAGCTGCTGGGAACCGGCGAAGAACTCGGTATGTCCTTTTCCTATAAGATACAAGAGAATCCCAACGGACTGGCACAAGCCTTTGTGCTGGGTGCAGAGTTCTTGGACGGCGGACCGGGCTGCCTTATTCTGGGCGACAACATGTTCTACGGTCAAGGCTTCTCCGCCATGCTGAAGCGTGCCGCTTCCATAGACAAGGGTGCCTGCATCTTTGGTTATTACGTCAAGGACCCCCGTGCCTACGGTGTAGTGGAGTTTGATGCCAACGGCAAAGCCGTCTCGCTGGAAGAAAAGCCTGCCAATCCTAAAAGCAACTATGCCGTCCCCGGACTGTACTTCTACGACTCCACCGTGACAGAGAAAGCCGCCTCCTTGAAGCCCTCTGCTCGCGGCGAATACGAAATTACCGACCTCAACCGTCTCTATCTGGACGAGGGCACACTGAAAGTGGAGCTCTTCGGCCGTGGCTTTGCCTGGCTCGACACCGGCAATTGCGACAGCCTGCTGGAAGCCAGCAATTTTGTCGCCACCATCCAGAACCGTCAAGGCTTCCGCGTGAGCTGTATCGAAGAGATTGCCTGGCGCAAGGGCTGGATAGATGTAGACCAGCTGTATCGCTTGGGTGAACAGCTTGGCAAGACCGAATATGGCAAATACCTGATGGAACTGGCTGAATCGAAGCGATGAACTCTTTGTTCCCCAAAAAGAGAAGGAGAATAGTTCTCCTATAAAGGCCCGCTGACTTTAATTTTTAATTTATAATTTTTAATTCTCATGAAGACTTATCTCGTAACCGGTGCCGCCGGTTTTATCGGCGCCAACTATATTAAATACATCCTGGCAAAACATAATGATATTAAAGTGGTGATACTGGATGCCTTGACCTACGCAGGCAATCTGGGCACCATTGCCAATGACATTGACGATGAACGTTGCTTTTTTGTAAAAGGTGACATCTGCGACCGCGTGCTTGCCGACGAACTGTTTGCCAAGTATAAATTCGATTACGTAGTGAATTTTGCTGCCGAGAGCCACGTAGACCGTAGCATAGAGAATCCCCAGCTTTTCCTGATGACCAACATCCTGGGTACACAAAACCTGCTCGATGCCGCCCGCCGTGCCTGGGTCACGGGTAAGGACGAGTCCGGTTATCCCACTTGGCGCAAAGGCGTTCGTTACCATCAAGTGTCTACCGACGAAGTTTACGGCTCACTTGGTGCCGAAGGCTACTTCACAGAGCAAACCCCGCTCTGCCCGCACAGCCCTTACAGCGCCAGCAAGACGAGTGCCGATATGGTAGTGATGGCCTATCACGATACCTATAAGATGCCCGTCACTATCACCCGCTGTTCCAACAACTACGGTCCTTATCACTTCCCCGAAAAGCTGATTCCGCTTATCATCAAGAATATTCTCGAAGGCAAGAACCTCCCCGTCTATGGCGACGGCAGTAACGTGCGTGACTGGCTCTACGTGGAAGACCACTGCAAAGCTATCGACCTGGTTGTCCGCGAGGGTGTGGAAGGCGAAGTCTACAACGTAGGCGGTCACAACGAAAAGACCAATCTTGAAATCGTGAAGCTGACTATTGCCACCGTCCGCCGCTTGATGGAGGAAGAACCCCGTTACCGTGCAGTGCTGAAGAAACAAGTAAAAGCCGCCGACGGCACGATTGACATCAGCTGGATAAACGAAGACCTTATCACCTTCGTCAAAGACCGCCTAGGTCACGACCAGCGTTATGCCATCGACCCCACAAAGATTACCAATGCCCTGGGCTGGTATCCGGAGACGAAGTTCGAGGTCGGCATCGTCAAGACCATTGAATGGTACCTGAACAACCAGCCGTGGGTGGAAGAAGTGACCAGCGGTGATTATCAGAAGTATTACGAACAGATGTATGGAGGTAGAGGTTAAGGTTTAGGGATTAGGGTCTAACCGCTAATCCTTAACCTCTAACCTCTCAATTCAGCGCCACCGCTAACAGTAATCCTAAGAACAGCATATTGCGCGACGTCTCGCCCAGTATGCTGTTCAGCTTTTTACCGCTACCTATCTGTATCATTTTGCGCCACGTCAGTGCGTGCATATAGAGATAGACGCAGGGAGCCCAGATAAATTCCAGCGGAGTCAGCTTGCCCGTGTAGACAAACCAGAAGCAGAGCAGCACGGCGGCGATGCCCAGTGCCAGATACATATTCTCACCGAACTTCTTGCCGTAGCGTACCACCAGCGTACACTTGCCGCTCACGGCATCCTGCTCGCGGTCGCGATAGTTGTTCACCATCAGCAAGGTGTCTATGGCGAGGCCACTGACGAGCGACAGCACCACCACATCCATATTCAGCGTATAGGCCTGCACGTAGTAGGTGCCGCATACGGGCACGAAGCCGAAGAACACCAGCACCAGTACGTCGCCCCAGCCCCGATAGGAGAGCAGCGTGGTATAGAGGAAAGCAAACAGTATGCACACCACGCCCAGCACCACCAGTTCCCAGCCTCCGTGGGGCAGCTGCCCCCAGACGGTGAACAGCACTGCCAGCCCTGCCAGGCACGACAGTGTCAGTGCGATGCCGATGCCGGTTTTCATGGCTGCCGGCGTAATCCAACCTTCGGCGCAGGCGCGCTGCGGCCCCAGCCGGTCTTCCCGACGGTCGGTCCCTTTCTGGAAGTCGAAGAGGTCGTTGATAAAGTTGGCGGCAATCTGCATGCCGCAGGCAAAGAGGGCGCACAGCAGGGCGGGTGCGGTCTTGAACTGTCCGTCGCTGAAGGCAAGGGCACTGCCCAGCAATACCGGGATGATGGCTCCCGTCAACGTCTTGGGGCGGGCGGCGAGAAACCATGCGTAGGGTGAATTCTGTTTAATCTCGTTCATCGTAGTTCCAATTTAGTTCGGCATCTGCCAGCAAAAATACTGAAAATCCCTATATTTGTACCCACTTATGATGAAGAAGTTAGTCTACATATCCATTCTTTCTCTGCTGCTCTTGTCTTCCTGCCGTTCCAAGCGGATGATTACCGTGTCGTTGCCGCAGCCAGTCATGCAGGCAGACAGCACGCAGCTTGGCGATACTATCGGGTTGCCTGCCCGCCTTTCGCCGATGTTCACCTTTGACCAGTCTGATTTGCGTAATGTCCGCCGCCAGCCGGCGAAGGGCGAGGTAAAGAAACAGCAGATAAAGAAAACGGCACCGGTACAAAAGGTAATTGTGCAGCGAGGTACAAGAATCACATCGAAAACCACCCACGTAGGCTCGGCCTATAAGGGCGTCAGCCGCATTAAGACGTACGACTTCACGCATCGCGACGTGCCTGCCGCCTTCGAGGGCTTCCGCATCGCCTTTGTCTCCGACCTGCACTACAAAAGCCTGCTGAAGGAGGAGGGATTGAAGGACCTGGTCCGCCTGCTCATAGACCAGAAGGCCGACGTGCTGCTGATTGGCGGTGACTTTCACGAAGGCTGCCAGTACGTGCCGCCCGTCATGGCTGCCCTGGCGCAAGTGAAGACGCCGTTGGGCACCTATGCCGTGCTTGGCAACAATGACTACGAGGCTTGCTATGACGACATCGTGCGCGAAATGAGGCATTATGGCATGCATCTGCTGGAGCATAAGGTGGACACCCTGCGGCGTGGCGGTGAGCGGATTCTTGTGGCGGGCGGGCGCAATCCTTTCGACTTGGGCAAGAACGGCACATCGCCCACACTCGGCCTTTCGCCCGACGATTTCGTAATCCTGCTGACGCATACGCCAGACTATGCCGAGGACGTCCCGGTGACAAACTCCGATCTCATCCTGGCCGGACACACGCATGGCGGGCAGGTGACGCTGTTCGGGCTTTATGCACCGATAGTCCCCTCGCACTACGGGCAGCGGTTCCTCTCCGGGCTGAAGTACAACTCAAAGAACATCCCGATGATTGTCACCAACGGCATCGGCACTTCGCAGAAAGCCATCCGCATGTTTGCTCCCGCAGAGGTGGTGATGATTGTGCTGCACCGGCTGACGGACTGATTTATTCTTCGGGCATCAGCACCACTCCCAGTTTCTTCTTGCCATCCATCTTTACCACCATCGGCTGGTGGAAATGTACATGCCGCAGGTACTTCGTCTCGTGTACGGCAGGCTGTGCATTCAGGAATTCCTGGTTGTATACGCCGTCATTCATAAAGGCGTTGATGGTAAAGTATCCCACTCCAAAGGAGGTCAGGTTCTGGAAGAAGTGGGTTCCCTGGCTGGGGTCTACCCGGTAGTTGGTCAGTCCGGCTTCCACTATCACGCGGGCAGCGCTGATGTGCGGCCACTTCACGGGGATGCCGAGCCAGGTGTCACTGCTACCCCAGCGTCCGGGACCTACAAGGACATAGTTGCGGCCTTCGTCCAGGAACTGCTGGTTCAGCTTCTCTATCTCCCAGGCAATCTCCTGGTTGTGGGAGGCACTATAGTCGTCTGTCTTCACATAGATAATGTCATGTATCTCGTTCATGATGCCATGTCCCAATGAGTTGTTGGAACGGAGCAGTACCTGGTCGTCCGGAATGGCGGTAAGGTCTTCATCCAGCATCTCCTTGGTGTCGACTATCGGGCGGATTTGCAGCAGGTAGAAGGTGCCGGTTTTGTCCTTCTCACGGCTCATGGTGGCGGCAAACTCTATCTCTACGGGACGGCGCATCTCCTGCTCTCCGTATTTCAAAGCCAGTTGCAGGATGCGTGGCAGGGGGAATACGTCGTGTTGCAGGATGTTGGCAAAGGTGATGACTTTGCGTCCACCGGGATAAAGCCCGTCGCGGATAATCTGGTCGTAAGGGTCGTAGGTGGAGGCTATGTAGTTCAGTGCTCCGTCCTTTTCCGCTTCTTTGACGTGCAGTTTCAGCAGGTTGAAGCCGTCGTCGATGGAGAAGTCGTGACCGGCATTGCGCAGGTCGAGGGCATAGAAGCGGGTCTGAGTCTCTTTGAGGGCAATCTCCATTTCGCTGGTTTGCAGCACCTGGTTGGGGTGATAGGGCGAGAAGCGGAGCGTCATGCCGCCGTCCACAATATATTTGCCCAAGCCGAGTGCCAGATTGACGATACCTTCTTCCGCCTTCTCGTCGCCGATGGGGTAGTAGTTGAGCGAACGTGCCACGCCGGACATGCTGGGGTAGTAGCGGTCACCATACTGGTTGCCCACTACCTCTTGTAGGATGACAGCCATCTTTTCCTGGTCGATAACATTGCTCGTTGCCTGCATGTATGCCTTCGAGTCGCGGAAGTAGACCGAAGCATATACTCCCTTGATGGCATCGCTCAGCATGCGCAGCATCTCGTACTTGTCGTCCAGATAGGGAATCATATAGGTGTTGTAGATACCGGCGAAGGGTTGGTAGTGCGAGTCTTCCAACAACGAGGACGAACGGATGGCAAGGGGCGACTTCACCACGTCGAAGAAGGTGAAGAAGTCCTCCACCAGGCGGTCGGGCAGCTTTGCTTTGAGGAAGTAGCGCAGGATGACGTCATCGTCGGCATCGGACAAGGCTATCTGATACAGATTGTTGGTATCCATAAACTCGTCGAACACATCGGTACAGAGCACGATGGTCTTGGGGATGGCGACACGGGCATTCTCAAACTCTTCGAACTCGGGGTGATGCTTCACCAGGTTGTCGATGAAAGCCAGTCCGCGCCCCTTGCCTCCCAGCGAACCGTCGCCAATACGGGCAAAGTTGGAGTATCGGTCAAAGCGGTCGCGCCTGAAGACTGCCACTACTCCCTGGTTTTTCATCTTGCGGTATTTCACGATAGCCTCGAAGATAATTTTACGGTGGGCATCCACGTCTTGCAAGCTATTCCAGGTGATGGGCCGCAGGAACTCTGCCACGGGAAACATGGCACGCGAGTAGAGCCAGCGGCTGACGTGGTTGCGGCTGATGTGGTAAAGGAATGATTCTGCCGGAACAGCAAAAAGAATGTTCTGCAGCTCTTTGAGATTCTTTACGCGGGCAATCTCTTCCAGCGTGTCCGGGTTGCGGAAGATAAAGTCGCCGAAGCCGAAATTGTCTGATACAATACGGCGCAGGTCCACATCCATCTTTTTGGAATTCTTGTCGATGAAGGCGGCATCGTATTTGGCTGCATACGCTACGTTGTCCGATTCGCTGGACTGTATGATAAGGGGTACAAACGGGTCTTCCTTGCGGATGGCGGCACAGAGCTTGATACCGGCCAGTCCGTCCTTCTCGCCCCGTTCTACGCGGGGGAAGCGTACGTCGGTGATGACACCTAATATATTATTCTTATATTTTTGGTAGATGCCAAAGGCTTCTTCATAGGTACGTGCCAGTACAATTTTGGGACGTCCCCTCATGCGCAGTGTGCGCTGGTGGGCATTCAGTGCTTCAGTAGAGAATTCCTGGCTCTGCTTCAATACGAATTTATACAGATTGGGCAGGATGGAGGAGTAAAAGCGGATGCCGTCTTCCACCAGCAGGATGAGCTGCACACCCACTTCGTTGACGTCGTGCTCCAGGTTCATCTTGTCCTCTATCAGCTTGATGATGGAAACCAGCAAGTCGGTGTTTCCCAGCCAGCAGAACACATACTCAAAGGGACTGAGGTCTTCATTGGCAATACGCTTGGTGATGCCGTGGCTGAAAGGGGTAAGTATCACCATCGGAATCTGTTCATACAGGTTTTTGATGTATCGTGCCACGTCGAAGCTGTCGTTGTCTCCCGTGCCCGGCATGCAGATGATGAGGTCGAAAGAGATGGAGGACAGCTGTGTCAGCGCCTCCTCGCAAGTGGAAACCTGCGTGAAACGGGGAGGGTAGCGCAAGGAGAGCGAAGTGTATTCATTGAATATCTTTTCGTCGATGCGGCCGTCATCTTCCAGCATGAAAGCATCGTAAGGATTGGCTATCAGAAGGACGTTGAAAATGCGCCGTGTCATGAGGTTGGCAAACTGTGTGTCCTTGAAATAGAGCTGGTTTAATTTGAACTTACTGAGCATGGCTTCTCATGATTTGTTGGTTTCGGAAGGCAAAAGTAATAGAAATCGAACCTATTCGGATAGTTTTTCGACCGTTTTTTTTATATTTATGCGTAATATTGCATCCGAAAAACAATATATGACCTATGTCTGCTCCATATCCGTTTCCATATAAATCCGTTGCATGTACATTTCTGCTGTTATGGGTGTTCGTTTTTTTGTCCGCTGACTTGTTTGCCGGTTCATTCCGCACCTTGGGTATCAAGGAGGGATTGGGCAGTCGGCAAGTATTCCAGATAAACAAGGATTCAGCCGGATTTGTCTGGGTGTATACTCATGTCGGGATAGATCGTTATGACGGGAATGAAATCAAGCATTACAAGTTGGACGGAATGGTTGATTCCAGGGACAATATCCAGTCTTCCACTACCATGATGTGTGATAAGGAGGGTATTGTCTGGGTTGCATTGAAGAATGGAAAAATCTATGCATACAACAAACTGACGGACTCTTTCCAATTGCGTGTGGACTTGGCCGATTACCTGCCTTCTCCGGTATTGTATAATATGCTGTTTGATGACGAAAACCGTTTGTGGTTGTGTATGTCAAAGGGGCTTTATTCTTGGGAAGAAAGTGCAGGGCTGTCTTTTGCCGGATTGAAGGGGCAATCTGTCCGTTGCATGGTCCAAATGGAAGATGAAGTGTTTTTTGCAGGCACCGACAAGGGTGTCTTCCGGCTGACGAAGGCAGGAGCGGCAGGTTCTTCGTCTTTTGAGACGAGGCCGGTTGACCTGCATACAGAGATGCATGTGGAATCGCTCTATGTCTTCGGAGCGAAGCTGTTCATCGGTACCTTTTCAAACGGCGTATTTGTGCTTGACGGTCCCGAAGGGCAAATACATTCCTTGAATGACCGGATTCCTCATGTACCTATCCGTTCGTTTGCAAGGACAAAGGATAATTTGCTGCTGGTGGGAGCCGACGGTGCAGGTGTTTTTTGCATGGATGTCGCTACCGGAGAACTTTTGAACCATTATATGAATAACGGGGATGATGACAAAAGCTTGAGTGGTAATACGGTATCCGATATTTGTGTGGATGAATCCGGAGTTGTATGGATTGGCACTTCTACGAATGGCATCAGCTATCTGGATCCGGAGATGCCGGATGTCTATAGAATCAGGCACGAACGCAATAATGATAATTCCCTGAAGTCGGACCATGTAAATGTGATGTTTCAGGACTCGGAGGGAGATTATTGGTATGGTACAAACAACGGCGTCAGCCTCTATCAACCTCGGTCACGCAAATGGACCCACTATCTGGACGGTACGGAATATAGTGGCAAAGTGGTATTGGCACTTGCCGAAGACTCCGGGGGAAACATCTGGGTAGGTGGCTATGGTATCGGTGTCTATTGTATTCATAAACAGACCGGACGGGTACAGAAGAAAGAGAAAAGAAATGCACATCCGGAGAAGGGAATGGCCACCGACTATGTTTATGCCATTTATGCGGAAGGGGATTATGTCTGGTTCGGTGGTATTGAAGGAGAGTTTACCCGTTACGATATACGGACGGATACTTATACATATTACCCGATTGATTGCATAGGTGACATAAAGCCGGGTAAGGGGGGCTCATTACTGATTGCCGGTTGCAGCGGGTTGGCCGTCTTTGATAAGAAGTCGGGAGACACGCAGTGGCATCAGACGTTTGGAGACATCTCTCTGCATTATCCTGTCCGTTGCCTGATGCAGTCCTCATCCGGCGATACCTGGCTGGCTACAGACGGGGAAGGCCTTATACGTGTTGGGCCGGATGGGAAAGAGGCGCATGCCTATACCGTAGATGACAATCTGGTTTCCAATTCCATCAACAGCCTGCTGGAGGATAACGAAGGGCGTATCTGGTTCAGTACGGAGAAGGAATTGTATTGCTTGGACTGCTCCCGGGATATTATCATCAGTGCCAATGATTTTTTGGATGTCAGCTGGGGATATTACAATCCGAATGCTGCCCTTAAGTTGAAGAATGGATGTCTTGCTTTCGGCACCGCAGAAGGGGTTCTTTCCTTTCTCCCGTCTTTGGACTTGGGGACTCATGCACCCGTTGAGCTGATTCTGACAGACTTTAAACTGCTTTATGAATCGGTCAAAGCGGGAATGAAAGGCTCTCTTTTGCAAACGAATATCAATGATACCCGGAAAATAGATTTGAAGTATAATCAAAACTCCTTCTCAATTTCCTTCTCTGCCATCAACTTTGCAGTCCCGCATCGTATTAGGTATGAGTATAGGCTCGAAAATCACAATGAAGAGTGGGAACACTCCAATTCAGTGCGGAACGTGAGCTATATGAATCTCTCGTCCGGTAAGTATGTATTCCGCTTGCGGGCATTTGATAAATACACCGGGCAGCAGGTGGGAGAAAGAAGTCTGGACATTGTCATTCATAACCCTTACTGGGTTTCGTGGTGGGCGCTGCTCATCTATTTCATCTTGTTGTCTGTCTTTGTGTACATGTTTGTGCAGTATAGGAGGCATAAGGTGAACGAGGGGCGTATAAGGGACAAGATACGTTCCTTTATCAGTATAGCCCATGATATCCGTACACCGGTTACTTTAATAAAGGCTCCGCTGAGCGAGCTCGAAGCGCAGGAGGGACTTCCGGAGCAGGGTAAGAAAACCGTTGCGGTGGCTATGAAGAATGTGGAAAAACTGATGGGAATGATTACTCAACTGCTTGAGTTGCAGAAAACGGAACTGCATGCCGAGGAGTGTCTGAAGGTTTCTCCATACGACATTAAGGCTTATCTGGAGGAAAAAATGGCGGAGTTTCACTTAGCTGCCATGCAGAAGAGCGTCGGGATAGAGTTGGAGGTGGAGCCGGATATGCCCAAGGTTTGGATTGACCGGGAGAAGATGGATCATATCATAGACAATCTGCTCTCCAATGCCTTGAAGTTTACCGAAAAGGGGTATGTCCTGTTGGAAGCAATATTTCATGAGGGAGAACTGTGTATCAAGGTACAGGATACGGGAACGGGGATGGAGAATGACGAGAAGAAACGGATATTCGACGCATTTGAACGGCTAGACAACGCCCGTAATATTTTCGGATTCGGACTCGGTCTTGCTATCGCTTCCCGGTTGGTTTCGCAAATGGGAGGCTCCATCTGTGTGGAGAGCAGACTGGGTGAAGGCAGCTGCTTCATTGTGTCGCTGCCCCTTCCCCTTGCCGACAGCAAGTCTTTGGAAAAGGAACAGCGGCTAACGGCTGGCTACGAGATTGAGGGGACCAGGATTCTTCTGCTGGATGACGACCCGAGGCTGCTTTCCATTCTTTGCGAAATGTTCAGGCGTAACCGAGCCGAATGTGACTACTGCGCCGATTGCCGGGAGGTGGTGAAAAGACTGAGAGAGCATGATTATGACGTGTTGTTGACGGATATCCGGATGCCTGATATGGACGGGTTCGAACTGTTGGCATTGCTGCGTTCATCCAACATGGAAAAGGCAAGGACAATCCCT
>OHKA01000718.1_pt1 | contig 11674 bp, 6 predicted proteins | sample 1568751 | NCBI WGS metagenome assembly OHKA01 (sample SAMEA3879525, study PRJEB24766) | human gut metagenome | biome: human-associated habitat; feature: feces | place: USA | collected 1985/1987 | reverse complement strand
CAACAGCTCCGTAGAAGTTTGCACCTAAGATATCCATCTTATTGATGAATGCCATACGAGGTACATTGTATGTGTCAGCCTGACGCCAAACGTTCTCTGACTGAGGCTCAACACCACCCTTTGCACAGAACACACCAACTGCGCCATCAAGTACACGGAGTGAACGCTCAACTTCTACTGTGAAGTCAACGTGGCCCGGTGTATCGATGATATTGATACGATGCTCAAGTGCTCCTGGCTTTGGTTTAGTGAACTCTTCAAGTGTCCAGTGACATGTTGTAGCGGCAGAAGTAATTGTAATACCTCTTTCCTGCTCCTGCTCCATCCAGTCCATGGTAGCAGTACCTTCATGAGTATCACCGATTTTATAGTTAATACCAGTATAATAAAGAATACGCTCTGTCAGTGTTGTTTTACCAGCATCGATATGAGCCATGATTCCAATATTTCTGGTTCTCTCAAGTGGATATTCTCTTCCAGCCAAGGTTTTTTCCTCCTATATTTAGTGTCCTATGCACAACCGGACTCTGTTACAAATCCAGTTCGCTGCATGAATCAAAAGCAAAGCTGTAAGCTTCTTACAGAAACTAGAATCTGTAATGTGCGAATGCCTTGTTTGCCTCTGCCATCTTGTGCATATCTTCTTTTCTCTTAACAGATGCGCCTGTGTTGTTAGCTGCATCCATGATCTCGTTAGCTAATCTCTCAGCCTGAGTTTTCTCTCCTCTGGCACGTGAGAATGCTGTTAACCAACGAAGGCCTAAAGCCTGACGACGATCAGGGCGAACCTCGATTGGTACCTGATATGTGGCACCACCGATACGTCTTGCTTTTACTTCGAGAGCTGGCATTACATTGTTCATAGCCTCTTCGAATACTTCAAGAGCTGGTCTTCCTGTCTTCTCTTCTACTGTAGCAAATGCTCCGTATACAATCTTCTGAGCTACGCCTTTCTTACCGTCTAACATAATGCTGTTAACAAGCTTTGTAACTACTTTGCTGTTGTACATTGGATCTGCTAATACGTCTCTTTTCTGAGTATGTCCTTTACGTGGCACGTTACTTCCCTCCTTAATCATGATATTTGTGGATTAATTCATCGGTACTCACATGTGTCTCTCTAATGTGTTCGTGCGGAATTGTATTCATATAGTGAAATCCTGCATCTGCAGGTCTAATCCCAACACTAACCTACTTTAGTTCTGTTTGTGATACACAATGTTGCTAAATTATTTAGCAGCTTTTGGTCTCTTTGCGCCGTACTTAGAGCGGGCCTGTTTTCTGTTTGCAACACCTGCAGTATCTAATGTACCACGGATGATATGGTAACGTGTACCTGGTAAATCCTTAACACGGCCACCACGAATCAGAACAACGCTATGCTCCTGTAAGTTGTGTCCCTCACCTGGAATGTATGAAGTTACTTCGATTCCGTTTGAAAGACGAACTCTGGCGATCTTTCTAAGAGCTGAGTTAGGCTTCTTAGGAGTAGCTGTCTTAACAGCTGTACATACACCACGCTTCTGTGGAGAAGAAGTGTTGATTGGCTTCTTCTGGAGAGAGTTAAAGCTTCTCTGAAGAGCTGGTGCTGTAGACTTCTTTACAGATGTCTGACGTCCTTTTCTTACTAACTGGTTAAATGTTGGCATTATTTTCACCTCCTGTTTTATTTTAAGCAGTGCAATCTTATGCACGCTAAAATATTATACAAATCCTTGTCTGTTTTGTCAAGGCCAATTTTGTTTTCAATATAATACAAGAAAGAAGTCCGGTTTCCCGGACTTCCTTGTTTTTGGTTTGTAACAGCTTCTGTAGCTTAAGTACAAACATCAGTAATTATTCTTCATCAACTGATTCAGCATCTGTATCAATGACTCCGACTGCCTCTTCCTCTGCGAAATCCGCAAAATCATCATCATCAAAATCAAGTGTATCGTCATCGTTTACATCGCTGTCAAGCTTGATATTACGATAAATCTTCATACCTGTTCCTGCCGGGATGAGCTTACCGATGATTACGTTCTCCTTCATACCGATAAGTGGATCAACCTTGCCCTTGATTGCTGCCTCAGTAAGAACCTTTGTGGTCTCCTGGAATGAAGCTGCTGACAGGAATGAGTTGGTTGCAAGAGATGCCTTTGTGATTCCAAGTAATACCTGTGAGCCAACTGCAAGCTCCTTGCCCTCTTCCTCAAGCTTCTCGTTGAGCTCTAAGAAGTCAAGGGCATCAACCATGCTGCCCGGAAGTAAATCTGAATCTCCCGGCTCCTCTACGCGGATCTTCTGTAAGCACTGACGAACTATAACCTCGACATGCTTATCGTTAATCTCAACACCCTGTAAACGGTAAACACGCTGTACCTCGCGGAGCATGTAATCCTGAACCGCACGAACGCCCTTAATCTTGAGGATATCGTGTGGATTTACAGAACCCTCTGTAAGCTCGTCGCCGGCCTCAAGCTCCTGTCCGTCTACAACCTTGATACGTGAGCCGTAAGGAATGAGGTAAGCCTTTGTCTCGCCTGTCTCGTTGTTTGTAACGATAACCTCACGCTTCTTCTTTGTATCCTTGATTGTGGCAATTCCGCCGAACTCTGTGATAATAGCGAGTCCCTTAGGCTTACGTGCCTCGAAAATCTCCTCTACTCGAGGAAGACCCTGTGTGATATCTCCACCGGCAACACCACCTGTATGGAAGGTTCTCATGGTAAGCTGTGTACCAGGCTCACCGATTGACTGTGCTGCGATGATACCGATTGCTTCACCAACCTGTACTGCCTGACCTGTTGCAAGGTTTGAACCGTAACACTTAGCACATACTCCCATGTGTGAACGGCAGGTAAGCACTGTACGGATCTTAACCTGTGTGATTGGATTACCGTTCTCATCAACACCCTCTGACACAACCTTTGCTGCACGCTTTGGTGTAATCATATGGTTGGCCTTAACAATTACATTGCCATCCTTATCGCAGATTGTATTGCAAGAGAAACGACCTGTAATTCTCTCCTGAAGGCTCTCGATTTCCTCTCGACCCTCCATGAATGCCTTTACAACCATTCCCGGAATCTCACGTCCTGTGCCTGCACAGCAGTCTGTCTCACGAACGATCATATGCTGTGAAACATCTACGAGACGTCTTGTAAGGTATCCTGAATCAGCTGTACGAAGCGCTGTATCTGAAAGTCCCTTACGAGCTCCATGTGCTGACATGAAGTACTCGAGTACGTCAAGACCCTCACGGAAGCATGACTTGATAGGAAGCTCGATTGTACGACCTGTTGTATCAGCCATGAGTCCTCGCATACCTGCAAGCTGTTTGATCTGCTTATCAGATCCACGGGCTCCGGAATCTGCCATCATGAAGATGTTGTTGTACTTATCAAGACCTGTAAGAAGTGCCTTTGTAAGGGCATCATCTGTATCCTTCCATGTCTCGATAACCTCTTTGTAACGCTCCTCATCAGTGATAAGTCCACGCTTGTACTGTCTTGTAATCTTATCTACAGTGTCCTGTGCATCAGCGATCATCTGTGGCTTCTGTGGTGGCACTGTCATATCTGAAATTGAAACTGTCATGGCAGCCTGGGTTGAATACTTGTATCCCATAGCCTTGACATTGTCAAGAACCTCTGCTGTTGTTGTAGCTCCGTGTGTGTTGATAACCTTCTCAAGGATCTGCTTGATCTGTTTCTTACCAACATGGAACTCAACCTCAAACTTGAGTGCATTCTCAGCCTTTGATCTGTCTATAAAACCAAGATCCTGTGGAATGTTCTCATTGAATATCAAAAGTCCTACTGTTGTCTCTGTAAAACCTGAAACCTCTGTGCCGTCAGCAAGCTTTACTGTACGGTGTACAAAGATATTCTGGTGAAGAGTAATCTCCTTGTTCTCGTAAGCGAGCATTGCAAGATTAACACTTCCATAGTAACGGCCGAGAAGATCTATCGGTCTGCAAAGCACACGACGGTTTCCGTCTGTGACATCCTCAAACCAGATGAGGTCATATAAGCCAAGCTCAGCCTTTCCTGTATTTTCATCAGGAGTTGTGAGCTTTCTAAGCTCCTCAATATCATTGTATACAGTGTCTGATGACACCTGTGCAACCATCTTTGGATCATCCTTGTAATCAGCGAGCTTTCTCATTGTGAGATAGTAAACTCCAAGGATCATATCCTGTGAAGGAACGGCTACAAGTCCACCATCAGAAGGCTTAAGCAGGTTGTTAGGTGACAGAAGCATGAATCTGCACTCAGCCTGTGCCTCAGCAGTCAGTGGAAGATGTACAGCCATCTGGTCTCCATCGAAGTCGGCGTTGAACGCTGTACATACGAGTGGATGAAGCTTGATTGCCTTACCCTCTACAAGGATTGGCTCGAATGCCTGGATTCCAAGTCTGTGGAGTGTAGGAGCTCGGTTAAGCATAACCGGATGCTCTTTGATGACGTCCTCAAGGACATCCCATACCTCCGGCTGAAGTCTCTCAACCATCTTCTTTGCACTCTTTATATTGTGTGCGGTTCCGTTAGCGGCAAGCTCCTTCATAACGAATGGCTTGAAAAGCTCGATAGCCATCTCCTTTGGAAGACCACACTGATAAATCTTAAGCTTTGGCTCTACACAGATAACTGAACGTCCTGAGTAGTCAACTCGCTTTCCGAGAAGGTTCTGACGGAAACGTCCTCCCTTTCCCTTGAGCATGTCTGAAAGAGACTTAAGAGCTCTGTTTCCTGGACCGGTAACAGGACGTCCACGACGGCCGTTGTCGATAAGTGCATCGACAGCCTCCTGAAGCATACGTTTCTCGTTACGAACGATGATATCCGGTGCTCCAAGATCAAGAAGTCTTCTAAGACGGTTGTTACGATTGATGATTCGTCTGTAAAGGTCGTTAAGATCACTTGTTGCAAAACGTCCTCCATCGAGCTGAACCATTGGACGAAGATCCGGTGGAATAACAGGAATAACTGTCATAATCATCCACTCAGGCTTGTTGCCTGACTCGCGGAAAGCCTCTACAACCTCAAGTCTCTTGATGATACGTGCACGCTTCTGGCCTGTAGCATTCTCAAGCTCTGCCTTAAGCTCTGCCGAATCCTTCTCAAGATCGATTGCTGCTAAAAGTTCATGGATAGACTCAGCACCCATTCCTACACGGAATGCTGAGCGTCCATAAGTATCACATGCTTCCTGATACTCTGACTCATTGAGAATCTGCTTGTATGCAAGCTTTGTCTCGCCCGGGTCAAGTACAATGTATGAAGCAAAGTACAGTACTCTCTCAAGTACACGTGGAGATAAGTCAAGGATGAGTCCCATACGTGATGGGATACCCTTGAAATACCAGATATGAGATACAGGAGCAGCAAGCTCGATGTGTCCCATACGCTCTCTACGAACGCTTGACTTTGTGATTTCTACGCCACATCGGTCGCAGACAACACCCTTATAACGTATCTTCTTGTATTTACCACAATGACACTCCCAGTCCTTCGTTGGTCCGAAAATCTTCTCGCAGAAAAGACCGTCTTTTTCAGGCTTTAATGTTCTATAGTTAATAGTCTCAGGCTTTTTAACCTCGCCATGTGACCACTCTCTGATCTTTTCAGGAGATGCTAATCCAATCTGAATCGCATCAAACTGCATTGCCTGATTATTTTCTATATTATTTGTTTCTGGCATTTTGGCACTCCCTTCTAATTATTCTTCGTCATCAAGAACTTCATCAGCAAAAATATCGTCATCCGCTGTCTCAGGAGACTCTTCCTCTTCTATGTCAACAAGCTCTTCGTTGTCATCAAATTCTTTCTTTGAGAAACCATGCTCTGCGAAGGACTCACTGTCCTCGAATGCATAGTCCTTATCGTTTCCGATAATTGAGTTGATATCTGTATTACCGTACTCACTTGTCTCGATAAGCTCAACCTCTTCTCTGTTCTCATCAAGTACCTTGACATCCAGACCAAGTGCCTGAAGCTCTTTGAGAAGTACCTTGAATGACTCTGGAATACCAGGCTCAGGGATATTCTCACCCTTGATGATAGCCTCGTAGGTCTTGACACGGCCAACAACATCATCGGACTTCATTGTAAGGATCTCCTGGAGTGTATATGCAGCACCATATGCCTCAAGAGCCCAAACCTCCATCTCTCCGAAACGCTGTCCACCGAACTGTGCCTTACCACCGAGTGGCTGCTGTGTAACTAATGAGTAAGGACCTGTTGAACGTGCATGGATCTTATCGTCAACAAGATGATGCAGCTTAAGGTAATGCATGTGTCCGATAGTTGTCTTTCCATCGAAGCACTCACCTGTTCTACCATCACGAAGCTGTACCTTTCCATCCTTTGAAATCGGAACGCCCTTCCATAAGCTTCTGTGAGCTCTGTTTGTTGAAAGGTATTCCATAACGTCCTCACGGAGTGTATCAACATATTTATCATAGAAGATTTCAGCATCTGCGCTCCAGTATGGATGCTCAGCCTGTAAATCCTTTTCAAGCTCTTCCTTATCGAACGGAAGATTTACGTAATCATTTGCAAGCTCAAGTGTATCCTCGATATCTACCTCGTTAGCTCCGTCAAATACAGGAGTTGAGATATTGAAGCCAAGTGCCTTTGCAGCGAGACTCAGGTGAATCTCAAGGACCTGACCGATGTTCATTCGTGAAGGAACACCGAGTGGGTTAAGTACGATATCCAATGGACGTCCGTTTGGAAGGAATGGCATATCCTCAACAGGAAGCACACGGGAAACGACACCCTTGTTACCGTGACGTCCGGCCATCTTATCACCGACAGAAATCTTTCTCTTCTGCGCAATGTAGATACGTACTGACTGGTTTACTCCCGGAGAAAGCTCATCGCCGTTCTCTCTGGTAAATACCTTGGCATCAACAATGATACCGTAAGCACCGTGAGGCACCTTAAGTGATGTATCACGAACCTCTCTTGCCTTCTCACCGAAGATGGCACGAAGAAGTCTCTCCTCTGCTGTAAGCTCTGTCTCACCCTTTGGTGTAACCTTTCCTACAAGGATATCACCGGCACGAACCTCTGCACCTACACGGATGATACCTCTCTCATCAAGGTCCTTGAGTGCGTCATCACCGACACCAGGGACATCACGTGTAATCTCCTCAGGTCCGAGCTTTGTATCACGGGACTCTACCTCATATTCCTCGATATGAACTGATGTATACACATCATACTCTACGAGACGCTCTGAAAGAAGAACGGCATCCTCGTAGTTGTATCCTTCCCATGTCATGAATCCGATAAGCGGGTTCTTTCCAAGAGCAAGCTCTCCCTGACTTGTTGAAGGACCGTCTGCGATAACATCGCCTGCCTTAACCTTGTCGCCCTTAAATACGATAGGTCTCTGGTTATAGCAGTTTGACTGGTTTGAACGAGAGAACTTTGTAAGGATATACTCTCTCTTGTTTCCGTCAGTCTCTTTTATGATAATGCGGTTTGACTCTGAAGATAATACCTCTCCGTCTGCCTTTGCAACTACGCAGACACCTGAGTCAACTGCGGCTTTTGTCTCAATACCTGTACCAACTACAGGAGCCTCTGTTGTAAGAAGCGGAACGGCCTGACGCTGCATGTTCGATCCCATGAGGGCACGTGTAGGGTCATCGTTCTGTAAGAACGGAATCAGCGCTGTAGCTACTGAGAATACCATCTTTGGAGATACATCCATATAATCAAATGCTGACTTATCGTACTCCTGTGTTTCCTCTCTGTAACGACCTGAAACTGAGTTACGTACGAAATGTCCGTCTGCATCAAGCTTCTCATTAGCCTGTGCTACGTGGTAGTTGTCCTCCTCATCGGCTGTCATGTATACAACCTCTTCTGTGACTACCGGGTTCTTAGGATCAGTCTTGTCAATCTTACGGTATGGAGCCTCTACGAAGCCATACTCATTGATTCTCGCATAGCATGCAAGTGAGTTGATAAGACCGATGTTTGGTCCCTCAGGAGTCTCTACAGGACACATACGGCCGTAGTGAGTGTAATGTACATCTCGAACCTCGAATCCGGCACGGTCTCTTGAAAGACCACCAGGTCCAAGTGCTGATAAACGTCTCTTGTGAGTAAGCTCTCCAAGAGGGTTGTTCTGATCCATGAACTGTGAAAGCTGTGAAGAACCGAAGAATTCTTTAACAGCGGCAGTTACAGGCTTTATATTGATAAGTGACTGAGGTGAAATTCCCTCTAAGTCCTGTGTAGTCATTCTTTCACGAACAACACGCTCCAGTCTTGAGAGACCGATACGGTACTGGTTCTGTAACAGCTCTCCAACCGCACGGATACGTCTGTTTCCAAGATGATCGATATCGTCATCTGTTCCTGCGCCCCACTCTAAGTGCATATTGTAGTTGATAGTTGCGAAGATATCCTCTTTAGTAATATGCTTTGGAATAAGGTCAGATATATCTCTCTTTATAGCCTCGATTCTGTCCTCAAGGGAATCATACTCCTCGAGAATCTGAGCGAGTACCGGATAGTAAACAAGCTCAGTAACACCGATAGACTTAGGATCCTCAAGCTCAGGAATCCAGCTTCTGATGTCAACCATCATAGAAGAAAGAATCTTGACATTTCTTGTCTCTGTCTGAATCCATAAAGCAGGAACGGCAGCGTTCTGGATCTGTGTGGCAAGCGCACGGTCAACAACAGTACCTGCCTCAGCGATAACCTCACCTGTAGAAGGATCAACTACGTCCTCAGCTAAAACCTGTCCACTGATACGGTTCTTTAAAGCAAGCTTCTTATTAAACTTATAACGTCCTACCTTGGCAAGGTCATATCTTCTAGGATCGAAGAACATTGCTGTGATAAGGCTCTCTGCACTCTCAACTGAAAGTGGCTCGCCCGGACGAATCTTCTTATATAACTCTAATAAACCAGCCTCATAGCTTCCCTGTGGCTCACGCTCTGTGATTGCAGGGTCCTTGCTGAATGATGCCTGGATCTTTGGCTCATCTCCGAACATATCGAGAATAGCCTGGTTTGTACCTACTCCAAGTGCACGTAAAAGTACTGTGATAGGTACCTTACGTGTTCTATCTACTCTTACATAAAAAACGTCGTTAGAGTCTGTCTCATACTCAAGCCATGCACCACGGTTTGGAATAACAGTACAAGAATACAGGGTCTTTCCGAGCTTATCATGAGCAATTCCGTAATAAATACCAGGAGAACGAACTAACTGACTGACAATAACTCGCTCTGCACCGTTGATTACGAATGTACCGGTCTCTGTCATTAAAGGCAGATCACCCATGAAAATTTCATGCTCATTAATCTCATCTGTCTCTTTGTTGTGAAGTCTGACTTTAACCTTTAAAGGAGCTGCGTATGTTGCATCTCTTTCCTTGCACTCAGGAATTGTATACTTTACATCATCTTCGCATAATGTAAAATCTACAAAATCAAGACTAAGCTTTCCGCTGTAATCTGTGATTGGAGAGATATCCGCAAAAGCTTCCTTGAGACCTTCGTCTAAGAACCACTGATAAGAATCCTTCTGGACCTCAATCAGATTTGGCATCTGCAGAACCTCTTTTTGTCTTGAGTAACTCATACGCATGCTTTTTCCGGATGTGACCGGACGTATTCTGTTTTTCTCCATTGACGTTTCACCTCTCGTTTTTATTTTAATCTAGCAAGTATCTAGATAATGATTCAAAAACCACCCCAGTTACTATATCTTGTGGTTTTTCTCTTGTGCACATATTTGCGAATGCATTTTAGTGTAATTTACCTATTGACAAATTTGCATCATTTAAAAAATTGCATAAAAATGCCACTGCACCACAATAGTGCAACGTATACTATACAACAAATCTGACACGAATGCAAGTGTTTTTTTATTTTTTCCCAAAATCCCCAAAAGTGATTGTGCTGTCGCGCAATCATTTCGCCGTCGGATAGGCTACGAGCAGAGGTCCCAAAAATGCTCAGGCATTTTCGGGACGCGCTCCGACTGTCGCGCAATAAAAACATAAAAAAGAGCCAAGGCGCAAATAGAATTTGCCCTTGGCTCTTTTTTATGTTTTTACTCCGCTCGTAGCCTATCCGACTATTTAAGAGTAACCTTAGCGCCCTCTGCCTCAAGTTTAGCCTTAGCATCCTCTGCTGAAGCCTTGTCAAGCTGCTCTTTGATAACCTTTGGTGCGCCATCAACAGCGTCCTTAGCCTCTTTAAGTCCAAGACCTGTGATCTCACGAACAACCTTGATAACCTTAACCTTGTTTGGTCCAACCTCTGTAAGCTCTACGTCGAACTCAGTCTTCTCCTCAGCTGCTGCTCCGTCAGCTCCTGCTGCTGCAACTACAACACCTGCTGCTGCAGAAACACCGAACTCTTCTTCACAAGCTTTTACTAAATCATTTAACTCTAATACGCTTAACTCTTTGATAGCATCAATAAACTCTGCTGTTGTTAACTTTGCCATTTTAATTTCCTCCTGTTTATTAATGTTTTAAAATATGGTTCTGCCGGCTTTCCCGGCTTCTTTCTGATTCTTACGAAAAATCAGACGGCTCTTTCTCTATGCGGCTATGCAGCCCATATCATATGAGAAATTAAGCCTCCTTTGCCTCTGCGATCTGGTTGATAACGCGTGCAAAGTTTGCGATTGGGGACTGGATGCTTCCAAGCAGCTTGCCAAGAAGTACCTCTCTGGATGGGATTGTAGCGATCACCTGAGTACCAGCCTGATCGTAGTAGGTTCCTTCTACTACGGAGCCCTTCAGTTCCAGATTTGGAGCTGTCTTTGCGAACTCAGCAAGGATTCTTGCAGGTGCAGTAGCATCATCCTTGGATACTGCAAGAGCAGTAGGTCCTTCCAGATGTGGATCCAGAGCTGCGAACTCTGTTCCTTCTGCGGCACGCTTGATCAGGGTATTCTTGTATACCTTGTAAGACACGCCAGCTTCTCTTAACTGCTTACGCAGTCTTGTATCCTGCTCAACTGTCAGGCCGCGGTAGTCAACAACAACTGCGCCGCATGCACCGTCCAGCATAGCCTTGATCTCGTCAACGATTGGCTGCTTTAATTCAACTTTTGCCATGAATGGTTTACCTCCTTATAGTATTTGTGCATTGAAAACCATAGCATGGGAACGGATATAAAAAACCTCCCTGCCACATGGACAGAGAGGACGCAAAATCTCGATCAGAGTTTTGTATGTTCCTCGGCAGGCGTTAAACTTACACCTTACGGTACCTGCTGTCTTCGGGCATTCAACACTTGTACTAAAATATCACAATTTTTTTGAAAAGTCAACTGGTTTTTAAAGAAAATATAAAACAGCGGACCCGCAAAAATGCGCTGTCCGCTGTGATTCTATATTCTGGACTCCAAATTAGTTGGAAAGCTTTGCTACGTTCAGCTTTACGCCAGGACCCATAGTAGAGGTAAGAGCTACGCTCTTTAAGTATGCGCCCTTTACAGTGCTTGGCTTTGCCTTTAAGATAGCGTCCATAAGCGTCTGGAAGTTGTCCGCTAACTGCTCCTCGGTGAAGGAAGCTTTTCCTACTGGCACATGGATAATGTTTGTCTTGTCAAGTCTGTATTCGATCTTACCAGCTTTGATATCGTTGATAGCCTTGGTTACGTCCATGGTTACGGTACCAGCCTTTGGGTTTGGCATTAA
>OHKA01000715.1_pt1 | contig 11715 bp, 9 predicted proteins | sample 1568751 | NCBI WGS metagenome assembly OHKA01 (sample SAMEA3879525, study PRJEB24766) | human gut metagenome | biome: human-associated habitat; feature: feces | place: USA | collected 1985/1987 | reverse complement strand
GGCGGCGCGCGTTGCGCTGCTGATACAGCAGCGACTGCTGCTCCGGCCCTGCGTACCGGTACAACCGGCCATAGCTGTCCTGTCCCGGGATACATACCGCCTGCCAGGTCTGATGCAGACCCGTAAGCGGACGGTTCCGGCAGTCATAAAATCCGCCCCGGGGAGCAGGCAGAGCCAGTGTGACCTGACTTTGGGCTCGGGCACGGGCCGCGTAAGTCTGGTTCTGCGCCAGCCAATACAAACGGCACACGACCACAAAAAAACAGGTAAGCATCACCCCATACAGCGCCAAAACACGGCGTCCAGACACAGCAGACCTCTCCTTTCTGCAGGGGGGCATCATCCCCCCCTCCTGCAAAAGTCTGCCCCATTTTTTCCGTGCGCATACAAAAACACGGTGTGCATCCGGGTCTCCCCCATGCACACCGTGCTGATAAAACGGATCGTTTGGTTCCACTTTGAGCAGAGCTGCCTGCCATGGGGGCTGCCTTCCCCCACGGCCTCTGCCAAAGCGAAGTTTTTTGTTTTTGTGTACTGCCAGCAAATAAGCGGCCGTCTCTGTCCAGCGCACGGGGCGGCGGTTGATGTGGTTGCCTACCCCTTAAAGGACCGGTCTTGTCAGGGCTGCCTGCCGCAGGGGGCTGCCTTCCCCCCACGACCCCTGACAGTGCATGGTCTTTGCTGCACTTCCGGACGTTACAGATCTGCCAACAGCGGTGCCCGCAGCTCCTGCCAAAAAACAGGCGGTTGATGTGGATGCCTGCCAGCAAGACGGGCTTTGCGCAAAAACGCAAACACCGTTCTGTATGATCGTATTATAATAAAGGTATTCTGGTTACTTTGCAGCCTTTGCTGCCTCGATCTGCTTGACCAGCTCCGGCACGACCTTGAACAGGTCGCCCACGATGCCGTAGTCAGCCACACCGAAGATGGGAGCGGATTCGTTCTTATTGACTGCGATGATGCACTCCGAATCCTGCATACCAGCAGCGTGCTGGATCGCACCGGAGATGCCCAGGGCCACATAGATCTTGGGATGGACCGTCTTGCCGGTCTGACCCACCTGGTGGTCAGCGCCCAGCCAGCCAGCGTCGGTAACGGCACGGGATGCACCCACAACGCCGCCGCCCAGCGCAGCAGCCAGCTGCTCTGCCAGCTCGATGCCCTTGTTTACGTCCTTGCTGATGCCGCGGCCCACTGCGACCACCACATCTGCGCCGATCAGGTCTACCAGCTTGTTGGCAGCCTTCTCCACACTGAGCACCTGGGTCTGGATATCCTCAGCGGTCAGGCTGAAAGCAGGCTTAACGATACGGCAGGCCTCGGCCTTAGCTGCATCGTAGGGAGCCTTCTTCATGACGCCAGGACGCACCGTAGACATCTGGGGACGGAAACGGGGGCAGATGATGGTAGCCATCAGGTGGCCGCCGAAAGCCGGACGGGTCATCTTCAGGTTGCGATCCTCGTAGTCGAAGGTCTGCTTGGACAGGTCGATGGTAGAGCTTTCCTTCAGGAACTCCACATACTTGCCGGTATCCACATCCAGGTGGGTAGCGTCGGCGGTCAGGCCGGTGTGCAGACGGGCAGCGCAGCGGGGGCCCAAGTCACGGCCGATATTGGTAGCGCCGATCAGCAGGACCTCAGGCTTATACTCGTTGACCATGTCGCACAGGACCTTGGTATAAGCGTCGGTGGTGTAATCCTTCAGCAGGGGGCTGTCGCACACCAGGACCTGGTCAGCGCCATAGCCGCCCAGTTCCTTGGCAATGGACTCCACATTATCGCCCAGCAGCAGGCCGGTGACCTCGCAGTGCAGCTCGTCTGCCAGCTTGCGGGCCTCGCTGACCAGCTCAAAATCAGTGGGCATCAGTTTGCCCTGGCGCTGCTCACAAAAGACCCAGACGCCCTTGTATTCGTTAAAATCAGCCATTGTAATCCTATGCTCCTTTCATCAGATCAGGTGCTTGTTGGCCAGGATGCCAGCCAGCTGCGCAGCGACGTCGTCGCCAGCCAGCATGGTGCCTGCGCCCTTCTGCGGAGGAGTGAAGGACTTGAACACGTTCGTCGGAGAGCCCTTCAGACCGATGGTATCCACCTCGATCAGCGGGTCGTCCTTGAGGGCGTTGTAGTCAAAGACCTCCATGGGCTTGTCGTAGCAGGTAAAGATGCCATTGACGCTCATGTAGCGGGGCTCGTTCAGCTCCTTGATGCAGGTCACCAGGCAGGGAGTCTGGACCTTGATCATCATATAGCCGTCCTCCAGCATCCGCTTGACGGTGAGGGAGTTGCCCTCCTTCTGGATATCGGCTGCATAGGTCACCTGAGGCAGGTGCAGCTTCTCAGCGATCTGGGGGCCTACCTGAGCAGTGTCGCCATCGATCGCCTGACGGCCGCAGAACACAACGTCCTCGGGGCCAACGCCGATCTTATTGACGGCAGCAGCCAGGATCTGGCTGGTAGCAAAGGTATCGGAGCCGCCGAACTCACGGCCGGACACCAGCACTGCACGGTCTGCGCCGCGGGCCAGCAGCTCACGCAGCATCCCCTCGGCCGGCGGGGGGCCCATGGTGACCACCACGACCTCACAGCCGGTGGCGTCCTTCAGCTTCAGAGCAGCTTCCAGAGCGTTCAGGTCATCGGGGTTGGTGATGGTCGCCATCGAAGCGCGATCCAGGGTCCCGTCGGGTTTGACGGCCACCTTGCCGGAGGTATCGGGGACCTGCTTAACACAAACAATTGCTTTCATTGTAAACTCTGCCTCCTTACTTCAGCATCGCGCCGGAGATGACCATCATCTGCACTTCGCTGGTGCCCTCGTAGATCTCGGTGATCTTGGCGTCCCGCATCATGCGCTCGATCGGGTAATCACGGGTGTAGCCGTAACCACCGAACAGCTGCAGGCAGCGGCGGGTCACGTCGCTGGCAGTGCGGGCGGCGATCAGCTTAGCCTCGGCAGCCTCTACGCTGTAACGCACCTTGGCGCCGTTCATGGCCTGCTGCTTCTTTTCTGCAGCGGCATAGACCAGGTACTTGGCGGCATCCACACGGGCCTTCATCTCTGCCAGCTCGAACTGAGTGTTCTGGAACTGAGCGATGCTGCGGCCAAACTGCTTACGCTCCTTGACATAGGCCACCGTCTCATCCAGAGCGCCCTCGGCAATGCCCAGTGCCTGGGAAGCGATGCCGATACGGCCGCCGTCCAGAGCAGACATCGCCAGCTGGAAGCCGCGGCCCCGCACGCCCAGCATACGGTCCTTGGGGATGGTGCAGTCTTCCATGATCAGCTCACAGGTAGAAGAACCGCGGATGCCCATCTTGTCCTCCGGCTTGCCCACGGAGAAGCCGGGGTCGGTGCGCTCCACGATGAAAGCAGAGCAGAGCTTCTGGCTGCGGCCGCGCTTATCCACCACCTTATCGGTAACGGCGATGATAACAAACACGTCTGCGTAGCCTGCATTGGTGATAAAGATCTTGGAGCCGTTCAGCACCCAGCAGTCATCCTTTTCCACTGCGGTGGTCTGCTGGCCCTGAGCGTCCGTGCCGGCACCCGGCTCGGTCAGGCCAAAAGCGCCCAGCCACTCGCCGCTGCACAGCTTGGGCAGGTACTTTGCCTTCTGCTCGGGGGTGCCGTTCTCATAGATGGGGGCAGCGCACAGGCTGGTGTGGGCCGACAAGATAACGCCGGTGGTGCCACAGACCTTGCTCATCTCCTCCACAGCCATAACGTAGGACAGCACGTCGCCGCCTGCGCCACCCACCTCAGTGGGGAAATAAATGCCCATCATGCCCAGCTTTGCCATCTTCTTGACGGTCTCAGCGGGGAAATACTCCTCTGCGTCCACCTTTTTGGCCAGAGGCTTGACTTCGTTTTCAGCAAACTCGCGGTACATCTTCTGTGCCATCTGCTGCTGCTTGGACAGAGTGAAATCCATCGCTATATCCTCCTAAAGGGTCCTTTTCAGATTGCCGCACCCCACTGGATGCGGTGCAAACAAATTCCTCCCGGCAGCACCTGCCGCCGGGAGAAATGGGTATGCCAGCTTACAGCTCGTCTACCGGGGTCTTGGTGCGGTCTGCGTTGTAAACGTAGAAGCCCTTGCCGGTCTTGCAGCCCAGGTTGCCGCCGCGCACCATCTTGCGCAGCAGCGGGCAGGCACGGTACTTGCTGTCACCAGTCTCATTATACAACACATCCATGATGGCCAGGCAGATGTCCAGGCCGATGAAGTCGCCCAGCTCCAGGGGTCCCATGGGGTGGTTTGCACCCAGCTTCATGGCGGCGTCGATGCCAGCAATATTGGAAACGCCCTCCATCTTGATAAAGGCAGCCTCGTTGATCATGGGGATCAGGATGCGGTTGACCACAAAGCCAGCAGCCTCGTTGACCTGGACCGGCTGCTTGCCGATCTCCACAGAGATCTTCTTGATGGTCTCCACGGTCTCAGCGGGGGTGTTGCAGCCTGCGATGACCTCGATCAGCTTCATGCGGTCAGCGGGGTTGAAGAAGTGCATACCCACCAGCGGGCGGCTCAGGCCCTTGCCGATCTCGGTAATGGACAGAGAGGAGGTGTTGGAAGCAAAGATGCACTCCGGCTTGCACAGCTTATCCAGCTCTGCAAAGGTGGTCTGCTTGACCTTCATATCCTCAAAGGCAGCCTCCACGATCAGATCGCAGTCTGCGCACAGGTCTTCCTTCAGGCCCGGGGTGATAGCGCCCACGATAGCATCTGCCTTCTCCTGGGTCATCTTGCCCTTAGCCACCAGCTTGTCGTAGCCAGCCTTGATCTTAGCCAGGCCCTTCTCAGCCCACTCCTGCTTGATATCGCACAGGGCAACGGTGTTGCCCTCCACCTGAGCAAATGCCTTTGCGATGCCCTGGCCCATGGTGCCAGCGCCGATAACACCGATCTTCATAGAAAATCTCCTTTATTCTATCTCACAGTTTATAAAAAACAGTACAGCTTAGTTGTTGGTGAACACAGGCTTCGGCTTCGGTTTCTCGCGGGAGAGGAAGCAAGCCATGCCCTCCACCTGGTCGTGGGTCTCAAAGCAGTCGCCAAACAGCTTTTCCTCCACTTCGACCGCCTTTTCGATGGGCAGGGAGATGCCGTCGTTCATGGCCTTCTTGCAGTTGCGCACAGCGATGGGTGCGTTCTTGGCGATCTTGGAAGCCAGCTTCAGCACATTGTCCATCAGCTCTGCCTGCGGATACACAGCATTTACCAGGCCGATGCGCAGTGCCTCGTCTGCCTTGATGTTCAGGGCAGAGTAGACCAGCTGCTTTGCCATGCCCATGCCCACCAGACGAGCCAGACGCTGGGTGCCGCCAAAGCCCGGGGTGATGCCCAGACCCACTTCCGGCTGACCAAACACAGCATTGTCAGAGCAGATGCGGATATCGCAGCTCATAGCCAGCTCGTTGCCGCCGCCCAGAGCAAAACCGTTGACCGCAGCGATCACCGGGATGGGGAAGCTCTCGATCATCAGGAACACATCGTTGCCCAGCTTGCCGAACTCCTCGCCCTGTGCCTTGGTCATCGTGCTCATGGAGCCGATGTCTGCACCAGCCACAAAGCTCTTATCCCCCTCACCCGTGAGGACGATGCAGCGGATGTTCTGCTGATCCACCGCCTCAAAAGCGGCCTTCAGATCTGCCAGGACCTCCGGGTTCAGTGCGTTCAGTGCCTTCGGGCGGTCGATGGTGATGATCTCCACAGCGCCCTGCACTTCGGTTTTTACAAAAGCCATTGTAAAAAACCATCCTTTCTATCTAAGAAGGCTCCGGGCAGCGGCTACCCGCCGCCCGGAACGATCATTCAGTCTGCTTTATAAAGAGGAATGTTTAGTCCATCTCAACGATGGTAGCGCAGCCCATGCCGCCGCCGATGCACAGGGTAGCCAGGCCCTTCTTTGCACCGCGGTGCTTCATAGCATACAGCAGGGTGACCAGGATACGAGCACCGGAAGCGCCCACCGGGTGGCCCAGAGCAATGGCGCCGCCGTTGACGTTCAGCTTATCCAGGTCAAAGCCCAGGGACTCGCCCACAGCCACGGACTGAGCAGCAAAAGCCTCGTTGGCCTCGATCAGGTCCATATCGTTGACGGTCAGACCGGTCTTGTTCATGACCTTCTTGGTAGCAGCGATGGGACCCAGACCCATGACCTCCGGCTCCACGCCTGCCAGAGCACCTGCGACCCAGGTAGCCAGCGGGGTGACGCCCAGTTCCTTAGCCTTCTCCTCGCTCATCACGACCAGAGCAGCTGCGCCGTCGTTGATAGCGGAGGAGTTGCCAGCGGTGACGATGCCGTCCTTAATGAAAGCGGGCTTCAGCTTTGCCAGCACCTCGGGAGAGCTCAGACGGGGGCCCTCATCGGTATCGAACACGGTGTCGCCCTTCTTGCCCTTGATGACCACGGGGACGATCTCGTCCTTGAATGCGCCGTCCTCGATCGCCTTGGCAGCCTTGACCTGGCTGTTGTAAGCGAACTCGTCCAGCTGCTCACGGGTGATGGGGCTGTAGCCGTACTTCTTCTGATAGGTCTCGTTGGTGCAGACGTTCTCAGCGGTCATGCCCATGTGCTTGTTGAAGCCGCAGGCATCCCACAGAGCATCGTTGACCATGGTGTCCACCAGCTCGCTCTTGCCCATGGGTGCGCCCATGCGGTAGCCGTAGCGGGCCTTCATCATAGCAAAGGGAGCCATATCCATGTTCTCGGTGCCGCCTGCGACCACGATGTCAGCATCGCCGGCCTCGATCATCTGAGCAGCCATGTTCACGCAGTTCAGACCAGAGCCGCAAACCACGTTGACGGTAACAGCGGGGGTCTCGATGGGCAGGCCAGCCTTCAGGGCAGCCTGACGAGCCACGTTCTGGCCCAGGCCGGCCTGGATGACGCAGCCCATATAAACGTGATCCACCTGCTCCGGGGTGATGCCAGCGCGCTGGATGGCCTCTTTGATGACGATGGAGCCCAGCTCAGCCGCCGGGACGTTTGCCAGGGTGCCGCCAAACTTGCCGATGGCGGTACGGCATGCGGACGCGATAACTACTTTCTTCATAAGGATAGCCTCCTGACTAATATATGTGGGTTACGTTCAGATCACATTTTTATCAAAACGCCGGAAAGGCGTTTTCTCATAGATCGGGGTCTGTCTGCTGCCGGAGCTGTGCAAATTTATCGTGCACGGCCTTTTCCACATTGGGGGTGACGAACTTGGAGATATCGCTGCCGTAGCGGGCAGCCTCCTTGACCACCGTGGAGGACAGATAACTCCACTTGATGCTGGTGGCCAGAAACATCGTCTCGATGCCGGGCATCAGTGCGTGATTGATCTGCGCAAGCTGGATCTCGTTTTCAAAATCCGTCACAGCCCGCAGGCCCCGCACCATCACGGAAGCACGGCGTTTTTTGGCAAAATCCACGGTCAGCCCATTAAAGCTTTCCACTGTAACATTGGGCAGCCCCTGGCAGCACTCCCGCAGCATCTCCACCCGCTCCTCTACGGTAAACAGAGGATGCTTTGAGCTGTTGATCAGCACAGCCACGATCAGCTTTTCGTGGATCTTGGCGGCCCGCTTGATGATATCCAGGTGACCTTTGGTCACCGGGTCAAAGGAGCCGGGGTAAATTGCAATCGGCATTCTAAAATCTCCCTTTCACACCGGGGGTTCGGTAGGGCCGGGCCGCAGGGTCTCGCGCTATCGTTAATTTTTAGACAATCCCTTGTGGGGATGTGCCCTGTTCCCTGCAACACTATAAGTAAACCACATCGTCAAAATTTTATCAAGTCCTTTTCTTGAAATTCTTCTCCTGTATGTGCCAAACAATCCCAACGAATTTCTGCTGTTTTTGTCCATTCTGCTAATCACGGAGTTTTTACAGTTCAAAGCCTTGATTCTATACATTGTTAATGTTATAACTAAGTTAATGTCGGCCCATCCGGCAGTCCCGGGTCTTTTTTGTATGGACATAGCTTACCATAAAGATGTGTGTAAGGTATGTTGGCCTTGCAAAGCTTATGCAAAGGTCCAGCAAAGATTTGCCTGGCTTTGGCAGAAAACCGAGAGTTTACAATTCTTCTATATTATTATTGGAGAGGATGGTTTATAATGGACTTCAAGGCACTGTATGCAGACAAGCAGATGACCGCAGCCCAAGCTGCCGCCCTGGTGCAGAGCGGCGATTGGGTGGACTACGGCTGGACCGCCAACACCCCTGTGGCGGTGGATGCAGCCCTGGCCCAGCGCCTGCCCCAGCTGGAAGGGGTCAATTTCCATGGCGGCATCCTGATGTGGGTGCCCGAGATCTTCCAGATCCCGGACCCTGCTGCCCATATGACCTGGAACAGCTGGCACATGAGCGGCATTGAGCGCAAAGCCATTGCACAGGGGTTTGCGTTCTACTGCCCCATCCGCTACTCGGAGCTGCCCCGTTATTACCGGGAAAGCCCGGACCCCGTAGATGTGGCGGTGTTCCAGGTAGCCCCCATGGACGCCCACGGTTACTTCAACTTTGGACCCAGCGCCTCCCATCTGGGGGCCGTGTGTGAAAAGGCCCGCAAGATCATTGTGGAGGTCAACACCAACATGCCCCGCTGCCTGGGCGGCAGCGAAAACAGCGTCCACATCTCGCAGGTAACGGGTATCGTGGAGGGCGATAACCCCCCCATCGGCCAGATGGCCGCTCCCGGTGCCGCAACAGAGGTGGACCTGAAGGTAGCAAACCTTGTGGTGCCCCAGATCCCGGACGGCGCCTGCCTGCAGCTGGGCATTGGTGGGATGCCCAACGCCATTGGCGGGCTGATTGCTCAGAGCGACCTGAAAGACCTGGGTGTACACACAGAGATGTATGTGGATGCCTTTGTGGACATTGCCCGTGCAGGCAAGATCAACGGCAGCCGCAAACAGCTGGACAAGGGCCGCCAGGTGTACGCCTTTGGCGCCGGCACCCAAAAACTGTACGATTACCTGAACGACAACCCGGAGTGCATGTCTGCTTCGGTGGAGTACACCAACGACATCCGCACCATTGCTGCGCTGGATAATTTCATCTCCATCAACAATGCGGTGGACGTGGATCTGTTTGGACAGGTAAATGCAGAGAGCGCTGGTGTCAAGCACATCTCGGGCGCAGGCGGACAGCTGGACTTTGTGCTGGGCGCCTATCTGTCCCACGGGGGCAAAAGCTTCATCTGCCTGTCCTCCACTTTCATGAACAAAAAGACCGGCAAGCTGGAGAGCCGTATCCGTCCCACCCTGGTGAACGGCAGCATTGTGACCGATACCCGCGCCAATGTTCACTATCTTTGCACCGAATATGGCTGCGTCAACCTGAAGGGCCTGTCCACCTGGCAGAAGGCCGAGGCCCTGATCAGCGTTGCTCACCCGGATTTCCGGGAGGAGCTGATCGCTCAGGCAGAGCAGCTGCACATCTGGCGCAGAAGCAACAAACGTTAAAAGCACCCGCCGACGCGCCAGGCTGGCGGGCACGGAGGAGCCATGATCGACAAAAAGCCACACATCAAACCCTATCTGTATGGGATGCTGGCTGGGTTTGGAGCCATCAGCCTGAGCATTGCCTTCTTCTTCCTGATCTATCGTTTCCAAGGTTTTGGGGATGCGATCTCGGTGCTGACCGGCATCCTGATGCCGTTCATCTACGGCGCAGTGATCGCCTACCTACTCAAGCCGGTGTGCAACACCGTTGAAAATTTCCTGCGGCGCAGCTTCCCAGAGAAAGCCCACAAAGCGGTGGAACCGGTTGCGATTTTGCTGACCATGCTGTTTGGGGTGCTGCTCGTCTATGCACTGCTGATGATGATCATCCCGCAGCTGATCACCAGCGTCACCACTCTGTACTATACCGCCCAGCGCAACATCAACCGGTTTGTGGCCTGGATCTCCACCCAGGAGTTTTTTGAGGGGAACCACGATCTTTTACTGATGATCGAATCCGCTTACGATAAAACCTGCTGATCGGCATCATCGTGGCGGTCTATCTGCTGGCCAGCCGCAAGCGGTTTGCACAGCAGGCCAAGATGATCCTGTACAGTGCAGTCCCCAACCCTTGGGCACAGCGCATCCTGGATGAGGTAAAATACGCAGACCGGATGTTCGGCGGTTTTATCAACGGCAAGATCCTGGACTCGGCCATTATTGGCGTGCTTTGCTATATCGTCTGCCTGATCGTCCGGTTCCCCAGCGCTCTGCTGGTGTCGGTGATCATCGGTGTCACCAACGTGATCCCCTTCTTCGGGCCTTTTATCGGCGCCATTCCTGCCACGCTGCTGATCTTGATCCAGGACCCCATCAAAGCCATCTGGTTCGTTTTGTTCGTCTTTATCCTCCAGCAGCTGGACGGCAATGTGATCGGACCCAAGATCCTGGGCAACTCCACCGGACTCTCCAGCTTCTGGGTGCTGTTTGCCATTCTGCTGTTTGGCGGCCTGTGGGGTTTTGTGGGCATGATCGTAGGCGTGCCGCTGTTTGCCGTGATCTACGATGTAGTAAAAAAGCTGGTGTTGTTTGGCCTGCGCCGCAACGGACAGACGCAGATGTACGACGCCTACCACGACGCCTTTGGAGAATCCTGCGAGGGAACGCCCCCTTGTCCCCCAGACAGTCCTGCAGCACCTGAAGTGCAGCCGGAACAGGCGGAATAAGCGCCTCTCCCACACACATTTCGTTGGCCTATGCATTGCGCATAGGCCAACTTTTTTATGCCCAAACAAAAAGGACGCGATGCTTTGCATCGCGTCCAAAAATCCGCTCCCGGCTGGTCAGCTGTTTTGAGCCACCATGTGGATCAGAGCAGCGCCCTTTTCCATGGGAACCCGGTAAGACGTATAGTAACGGCCGGCATCTGCGGCCAGCTTCGTCTCCGTGCCGTCCTCTGCCACCAGATACAGGTCGTAGCCCTGCACCGCCTCGTTGGCAATGCGGACCCGCGGGTCGATCTCATCCATTGCGCCCTGCCCGCTGAGGCAGGTGACCGTCATCATCTTTTCCCCATTGTCCAGGGTCCCCGTATAAACGTAGAGCTGTCCGTAGGCCGAAAAGCTGTCCGTGATCTCCGTCATCACTGCCTTATCGTTCACCTTGCCGCACTCTGCGCAGAAATCGTAGCTCTTGACCGTGCCATCCGGTGCTGTATAGTTTGCCGTTACCACCGCATTATCGCAATGGCCGCCATCGTACAGGCCGCAGGTGCTGGCCTTATAGCCGGTGATCCGGTAGGGAGATGCCTCCGCTGCAAAGCTGGCCAGTGCGCCGCCAGTCATCACACACGCCGACAGAGTAACCATTGCAACCGCTTTCATGATCTTTTTCATAGTAACCGCCTTTCTTCCTTTGATCGCTCCAACGATCAAGGAACCTGTTCTAAATTCCGCAGCCGGGTCTGAAAAGAAGCGCAGGCGCCCCTTCCGTGCTTGCTTCGGTACCTGTATTGTAGCAGCACAGCCTTGTACCCCGCTGAAGATAGGATGAATTTTAGCTTAAATCTCTGCCCTTTGGCAGAGAACAGGGGGATTTTGCTGCCCGGCCGAGGACGTCACTGGCGCGGGGGAGTTTTGCATCACCCTGTTATCTTTTTATACGGCATAGCCGCAGGCGCTCCTGCAAAGAGGCGGAATATTTTTGCGAAATTTTCCCGATGTTTAGTCCCCCTGACCAAATACAGGCATAAAAACACCCGCACGCTCTGCAAAGGGAA
>OHKA01000713.1_pt1 | contig 11734 bp, 5 predicted proteins | sample 1568751 | NCBI WGS metagenome assembly OHKA01 (sample SAMEA3879525, study PRJEB24766) | human gut metagenome | biome: human-associated habitat; feature: feces | place: USA | collected 1985/1987 | reverse complement strand
CCTGACAAAGCTAAAGTATCTCTCCTCCTAATCACAAGAAAGGGCGCAATCTTACGACTACACCCTTACTTTTATCAATAGACTTATTTTCATAAGATGAGGTTATTATTATAATAAGTAGGTACGCGCGTGTATCATATATAATCCAACTTAATCACAATCACCCTTATATCCTGATCTTCCTTATCCGTAGCTATCTTTGCAATATGCCAGTCGGACGGGAAGAACAAGAAAAACTCACCGGGAACAGAGTCGATAAAGGTAGTTTTTTCCGGATCAAAATCATAGTGAATAACATCCTTTTTCTCACTATATTCGCAATTAGCCTTTGAAGACTCATGATCCAGCAATGCAAAACGCTCCGTTCCTTTCACCACATACTGCAAATCTATATGTTTCCGGTGTGATTCGGATGTCCGCTTCTCTAACGGTTCATTCTTACTATCTTCAACAGAAACCACAAGTGACGTTCCTTCTATTGGATGTTTTCCCTTCTCGATAGTAGTCAGGTCGTGCGACGCCAACCAGCGAAAAGCCGCCTTCCATTGTTCCGGATTCGCTTCGTACTGCGCTTTGAATTCCGCTAAATTCGTGGAAGAATGAGGCTTCGCCTTCAAACCTTCACTCCAGACTTTCGATTTTACCCATTTTTCAGGCGAAATACTTTTTACTTTCTTGCCACTTTGGGCAGATACAGACAGACAAACCGCAAGCATACAGGCAGTTGCCAATAACCATTGTAAGTGTTTCATGTTAATGTTTTCTATAATTTCGTTTACTGACTACAAAGATATAAATTATAAATCGTATTAAATTGAAACATCTGTCTACCTATATTGAATTATTTGTGGAACATTAAATGATAAGTCGTTCTTATCTTTGCAACAGAAATTAATTCGTAAACTAACAATAAACCATTCAAATCATGAGAAACATTTTCTGGAGTATGACATTAGTTGTTGCCTGTTTGTTTGGAGCTGCTACAGCGCAAGCCCAAAAACAAGTAACCACCAACAATGCCATCGTGCCGGGTGAAGTATGGAACGACACCGACGGTAACCCCATCAATGCACATGGCGGCGGTATCCTCTACCATGAAGGAACGTACTACTGGTACGGTGAGTACAAAAAAGGTAAAACCATCCTGCCCGAATGGGCCACATGGGAGTGTTACCGCACGGATGTAACCGGCGTGAGCTGCTATTCATCCAAAGACCTGCTGAACTGGAAGTTCGAAGGCATCGTGCTTCCCGCAGTGAAGGACGACCAAGGCCACGACCTGCACACCAGCAAGGTACTGGAACGTCCGAAGGTGATTTATAACCCAAAAACCAAGAAATTCGTGATGTGGGCACACGTGGAAAGTGCCGACTACAGCAAGGCATGCGCCGGAGTAGCCATCAGTGACTCCCCTACCGGAGAATTCACTTATCTGGGCAGCTTCCGTCCCAACGGTGCCATGAGCCGCGACCAAACCGTATTCGTAGACGATGATGGCCGTGCCTACCACTTTTATTCGTCAGAAAACAATGCAACGCTGTACATCAGCGAATTGACTGACGATTATCAAAGACCGAGCGGACGCTATACCCGTAACTTCGTCAAGGAAAGCCGCGAAGCTCCCGCCGTCTTCAAGCGTAACGGAAAATACTACATGCTCTCTTCCGGCTGTACCGGTTGGGACCCCAACCAGGCTGAACTGGCAGTAGCAGACTCCATTATGGGTGAATGGAAAACAATTGGTGATCCTTGTACCGGAACAGATGCCGACAAGACATTCTATGCTCAAAGCACTTACGTGCAGAAAGTTATGGGCAAGAAAGACATGTACATTGCCATGTTCGACCGCTGGAATAAGAAAGACCTGGAAAACTCACGTTATGTATGGCTTCCATTCTCCTTCGAAGGTGATAAAATCACCATTCCCTGGCGTGACAAATGGAACTTCGACAGCTTTGCCGACCAAGGCCGTTTTGAAGCCGGCAAAGGAACTTTCCTGCTAAATGGCAAACCATTTGTGGTTAAAGCTGCCGAACTGCACTACCCACGCATCCCGAAACCTTATTGGGACCAACGCATCAAGTTGTGCAAAGCACTGGGTATGAATACCGTTTGCCTCTATGTATTCTGGAACTCTCACGAACCGCAACCCGGCGTATATGACTTTACAGAGCAAAACGACCTGGCTGAATTCTGCCGTCTGTGCCAGCAAAATGATATGTATGTCATCCTCCGCCCCGGACCATATGGTCTGCCGTGGTGGCTGCTTAAGAAAAAGGATGTCCGCCTGCGCGAATCCGATCCTTACTTCATTGAACGTGTAGCTCTGTTCGAAGAAGCCGTAGCCAAGCAAGTGAAAGACCTGACGATTGCCAATGGCGGTCCCATCATCATGGTACAGGTAGAAAACGAATATGGATCTTACGGAGAAGATAAGGGGTATGTATCCCAAATCAGAGACATCGTACGTGCCAACTTCGGAAATGACATCGCCCTGTTCCAATGCGACTGGGCCTCTAACTTCACCCTGAACGGACTCGATGATCTGATCTGGACCATGAACTTCGGTACAGGTGCCAACGTCGACCAGCAATTTGCCAAACTGAAACAACTTCGTCCCAACAGCCCGCTGATGTGTTCTGAATTCTGGAGCGGCTGGTTCGACAAATGGGGTGCCAACCACGAAACCCGTCCTGCCGCTGATATGATCAAAGGTATCGACGATATGTTATCGAGAGGCATTTCATTCAGCCTGTATATGACACATGGAGGTACGAACTGGGGACACTGGGCAGGCGCCAACTCTCCCGGCTTTGCTCCCGATGTGACGTCTTACGATTATGATGCACCTATCAGTGAATCCGGTCAGACAACTCCTAAGTATTGGGCGTTGAGAGAAGCCATGGCGAAATACATGGATGGTGAGAAACAGGCGAAAGTACCTGCACTGATCAAACCTATCAGCATCCCTGCTTTCAGATTCACAGAAATGGCACCATTGTTCCAGAACCTGCCCGCAGCAAAGAAGGATGAAAACATCCGCACCATGGAAGAATACAACCAAGGCTTCGGAAGCATCCTCTACCGCACTACCCTGCCTGAATTGAAATCGCCCGCTACCCTCACAGTGAACGATGCGCACGACTATGCTCAGATATTCGTAGACGGGAAATACATCGGCAAACTCGACAGAAGAAACGGTGAAAAGCAATTGGTACTCCCCGCCTGCGTCAAAGGTTCCAGACTTGATATTCTGGTAGAGGCCATGGGTCGCATCAACTTCGGTCGTGCCATCAAAGACTTCAAAGGAATCACGAAAAACGTAGAACTTTCTATGGACATCAACGGATATCCTTTCGTTTGCGACCTGAAGAACTGGGAAGTTTTCAACATTGAAGATACCTATGAATTCTATCAGGGCATGAAGTTCCAGCCGATAGAGTCATTGACAGACCGTCTCGGACAACGTATTCCGGGTGTTTACCGTGCTAAATTCCAGGTGAAGAAACCAAGCGATACTTTCCTGAACTTCGAAACATGGGGCAAAGGACTGGTTTATGTGAACGATTATGCATTAGGCCGTATCTGGGAGATCGGTCCTCAGCAGACTCTTTATGTACCGGGATGCTGGTTGAAGAAAGGTGAGAATGAAATCGTAGTTTTCGATATCGTAGGCCCTAAAGAAGCTAAGTCCGAAGGTTTAAGTGAACCGCTCCTTGACCAGCTGCTTATACAGAAACCTTTGACACATCGCAATGAAGGCGAGAACTTGAACTTGTCAGGTGAAAAACCTGTATTCACGGGAAGTTTCAAACCGGGTAACGGCTGGCAGGAAGTTAAATTCAACAAACCTGTTACCGGACGCTATGTTTGCATTGAAGCATTAAACTCACAGGATGGAAAAGACTTGGCTTGTATTGCCGAAATGTATTTCTTGGACAAGGATGGTAGCCGTCTGTCCCGCGAGCCTTGGATTGTGAAGTATGCCGACAGCGAAGACGTAGCTCACGTCAACCGGTCTGCCGACAAGACATTCGACCTTCAGGAATCCACCTATTGGAGTACAGAGAAAGGTAGTCCTTATCCGCATACGATTGTAATCGATCTGGGCGCCAGTCATGCCGTGACTGGTTTCCAATGCTTACCCCGAATGGAAAGCGAAGTACCGGGTGGCATCAAAGATTTCAAGACTTCAAATACTAATCTGAATTTCTATAAACAAAAGAGACGGTTACTATCATAAAGATTATAACCGTCTCTTTCGTTGGTATATATTACTCAAAGATATTTCATCCTATTGAAAATCATCACTGTACGATTGTAGTTTCAGGTCCAAGATAAGAGCGTTTCATCCCTCCCAGATCTATTACAACCTTTTGTATAATCATACCAGGATCAGAACATATTAACTTCAGCGTATGCTTACCCGGCTTATCGATGTTTAAAGTTACAGCATTTACTGTACTGTTGCGATACACATTTTCCCTCCACTCGCCTGAATATTCTTTTGCATTGTTCGAAGCATACTTCAGCAGACCATCATCTATCATTATACCAAAGTTAGTTCCACGTTCCGAATTAACAGGGAAAACAGGCAAAGCATAAGTATAGACTGTTACTGAACCGGCATTAAAGGTATAAAAATCATATTCCACTTTAGCAGCCTTCTTTGAACGACGCGGATTTTGGACAGGTTTTGTAGGTTCTCCTAATCGTATACACTGATTTTCATATCCCAATCCCTCTATAACTTTCATCTTTATATCCTCATTCTCCACTTTTCTATGATATTTTCCCGGATTAATAGATACGCATCCATTATCTTCCACATACCATCCCTTCAACTCGCTGACTGTGGGATAAACAGGATTGAAAACAGGTAAGTAAACTTTTTCTATATTGTTGCCGGATACTATCTCTATCTCACCTGTGATCCTTTCTCCTATCGGAACTTTATCCCAGTCGACGGATATAATTATTCGTTCTTGCAGTAAAGTTGTCCCACTCTGCTTGCTGAGCCTAATCCAGGAATCTGAGACTTTAGTACTCCAAGCAAACTCCTGATTTCCCACATTATACAATTCTATAAAAGATATTTTCCGCGTATAAGGATTTACGCAAGGAAGCACGTTCAACGTAGTCTTTCCCAAGGGAGAATCCTGTCCCGGAAGAAAGACTCTCATTTCGGCTTTCTGAGGTACATCTATGGTCACCACAGGAGGCATTTTTTGATAAGTAGCAGTCCAACCAGGCGCTAAAGCCATCATATGATTCCACTTGCCATTAAGTAGGGAATTATACTTATTAGTATAATAATCTATACTGTCATGATAAGCCTTCGCCCTATCAGCCATATAGTTAGTCGCTGCACGCCCCTGACGCGCATACCACCTGTTTTGTTGCGCAGTCAGCATTTTCTTATTCATAAGTGCCGCCCCTTTCACTGGATAGAAAACCAATTCATAAAAAGCAGGCTTATAAGCTTCCGGTAAGGCATTCCATAACTTTTCACTCTTATCAGCAATACGATCATACTCCTGCATTCTACCTTCCGCCTCACTATAATTTGTAAAAGAAAAATCTGTATCCGTCACTCTCTCATTAGAATGTTCATTATTCCATTCATATCCCCATCCCATTGCCTCCGGTTTGTGTTGAAAACCTAAATGGTAATAACTATTCAGTATATCATCAATATCTTCCCTATATTCTTCACCGAAAATGGAAACCAGAAAGTCTACCTGATGATTGTTTATATTATCAAAACTAAGCTTGTTGATATCCCAGGCCATATCCAGAAAAGTTTTCATTCCCAATTCGCCCGGTTTGATATCTCCCACATTCAATAACCAATAGCGCTTTGCTCCGGTATCATAGGCCTTTCTCATTTCTTCAAACATCAATGCCGGAGGAGTTGTATTCAGCCATAAATAATCATGCGGTTCACCTAAGTATGAAATATGATAATATACACCCGATCCTCCTTTACGATTCCTTTCTTCCTTATTATTCAAGCGCTTAATATAGCCGTAATTATCATCCGGCCAAACCAACATAATATCTTCAGGTAGCCTTAATCCTCTTTCATAAATATCAAGCACTTCTTTATAAGGAACAAAAATTTGTGGAACAGAATCAAGAGGAGCATCAATGTGCTTTTTCAGAATCTCCCTTTGGTCGGCAATAACTTCTTCTACCAGACTGACTTCCTTATCCTTAGGAACTCCTACAAGCCCAGCGTCATGAATACCACGCATAGCAATCGTATAAATGTTTTCATATGGAGCATTCCCAGATACCCGCTGGTCGAGTATCTTATTGATTCCTTCTTTGTTGGTCATGTAATTCCATTCTCCCATTGTTTTCTTATCCCACTCCGTTACATTATTAAACAGTAACGGTTCGCAATGGGAAGAACTCATTATAATTCCATAACTATCTGCCACCATTTTATTTTCAGGGTATTTATTAAAAGCTCCTGATGAAGGGTGCATCGCAGGGGCAAGTACATTGCCTTTCATGCGGAGAATCAGTTCGCACACCTTGGCATAAGTTTTGGGTCCAATATCTCCCAACTCTTTATCAAAAGTTTTTCCGGCCCACGGAGTTATTCCCCAGCCTTCATCATTAATAAAGATCCCCCTGTACTGAACAGACGGAGCCTGAGAAACATAGTTTACTTCCTCAACATATAATTGAGATAACTTTTTAGTAGGGACATCGGCCCACCAATACAAAGGAGATACCCCCATAGCCTCCGACAATGTGAACACACCGTAGGCTGTACCCCTCCTGTCACATCCTGCTATAACAAGTACTTTTTTCACCCCTTGAGCAGGTGCATCGATTGTTTTAATTACAAACTGTTCCCAACCACCACGAATGGCAGACACATCCAATTTACCTTCTTTCACCAATTGATCAATAAAAGCATTATGTCCCACTGTTCCCACGACAACAGCAGACTCAGAAGCTATTTTCTTCGAAGAAACAGATATCTTCTTATTAGTCACTCGCTTTATATCTTCCGCCAGAAGATAAGCCGCTTTTTCTACCACGCCATAATCTCGGGTATCATAATAAATCACCGCCTTACTAACGGGAAAGTGGTTCCATTCCCGGTTTCTTTAACTTTAATCTGTCCCCAGGATACCGCGGGAAGAAACATAAACATGAATATTAACCAGAATCTCATCATAACACAAACTTTATTTTATCTTTATTACTACTTATTGTGTGCCTGCATATGCAGGCACACAATGACTAAAAACAATATAACCTCTATTTCTAATACCTGATATTATTCCTATCACTCTTATTCATATCCAGGATTTTGCTCCAGTACAGCTCCTCTATTAGCTTCTATTTCCTTATAAGGTATTGGCCATAACTCATAATGTTTTTCCATTTCCTTAGCATAATAAGGATTACATTTCATCACACGGTCATAGAGTTTTCCCATTCTCATCAACGTTATCCTACGCCTTTCTTCTACGCCCAACTCTCTCATTCTCTCATCCAGAATATAATCCAATGTAACCTGAGATGATAATACAGGTTTTGCGTGAGCTCTGTCGCGAATAACATTAATATCAGCTGCTGCTTTATCTTTATCATTCAATTCCAGATAGGCCTCAGCACGTAACAAATATGTTTCGGCAAGTCTGAACATATATTGGTCCGTATATGTAGCACCGGCTCCACTATTCAGCGCATAGGTCTTGGCATTGGAATACAAACCTTCTGGATGATTATACGGAGTAGTGCACTTTGATTGATAAGCATAAAGTGGACGGGATGGAACCGTAACCCCTACCGGCGGATTCTGAGTGTCAATGGTGTCTCCATAAAGTTTGGCATACTCTTTATTATGAACTGCAAACTTTCTCACAAAATTATGATTTGCGTTTCTCATGTCTCCATAGAAATCATCTTTCCATATCTCATCACTGAAATATTGGGTAGAAATGGCCCAACCAATACCACGACCTCCGGTATAATCACCAATCGGCCAGCTAAAAGGATTCATTCCATGTGCTTTCACGTCACGAACCATCGGAGCATGATGCCTTTCCAAAGTGTATGTTTGGTCTTTGGCCGTCAAAGAGCCACTTCCACCGGGAGTGTCAGTTTCAATCTGAATAACCCAGATTCCTTCTGTATTTCCGGAACCTCTGTTTTGATTATTTTTCCGGAATAAATCCCAATATACATCTCCCGGTACCTCATTGGCTCTGGAACCAAAACGAGTATACATTAGTCCGGTAGCCGGATCGTCTATAACCGTTGTAGCAGCATCCACCGCTTTCTGATATTGGGCTGTTGCCAGATAAAGTTCTGAGAGTAAATGATATGCCGCCGCATTAGAAACTTCTCCAGCCTGCACACTGGACAAGCTGGGTAGATGAACAGCCGCAAACTCCACATCCGTAAGTGCCTGCTTCAACACCTCTTCTTTGGATGCCCTGACATAATCAAACTTGGGTTCAACGACTTCCGTCAATAAAAGAGGAACTCCACCGTACAGATAGGCCAAAGTCCTGTATGCAAATCCTCTAAAGAAACGGGCTTTGGCTTCGGCAATCGTCTTTTGCTCTTCTGATACTTCAGAAACAGGCAGACGGTCGATAATAGTATTAGCAGTTGATATGGTATGATAAAGTAATGACCAGTGTACCGATGCAATATTACCAGTTGAATGATAAGCTGAAATCATATTGGAATGTCGCTCCGTACCATTCGGTTCACCATCATAGACAATATCCGTGCCGTAGAGGTAATCCATCGGACGATTTTCATCCCTGCTATAAAATTCTCTTCTTATCAGATAATAGAGATTATTTATTGAACAATTGGTTGCACTCATGAAATCCAAAGGCTTTTCATCCAAAAAAGAACTGCTGCACGAACCCAGCACTGCTGAAAGCAACAAGCTAATAGTATATATTTTTATTTTCATAATAAATCAGATTAATAAGTAAGACTAACGCCAAAAGAAAAACTTCTCATTACCGGTCTGCCCGAATAAGTACTTCCGGCTTCCGGGTCCCAACCATGCCATTTTGTGAAAGTCAGCAGGTTTTTTCCACTGAAAAACAAATCAATTTCACTCAAACCAACCTTGTTCGTAACAGACTTCGGAAAGGCATAAGACAATGAAACATCCTGCAAACGTACAAAGCTCCGGTCTTCATATACCGTAGGAGTTATTTTCGGGGTACTTATGGAACGCGCATAGACTGCATCCGGATTGCGCGGTGACCAATAATCCCATGCACTTATACGATTCCAACGCAGATTATTCTGATCTCTGACTAACGAAGAAGAGTTGGCTGCCAAGTACCCATCCTTTCCTCCTTGAACAGAATTGATAAAGAAACTAAGTGTGAAGTTCTTATACTCCAACGTATTCATAATACCAAATCTGTAAGCTGGATCTCCCTTACCTAAAATGACACGGTCTTCAGGGGTTATTTCTCCCTCTCCGGTCATATCCACAATGCGATAATTGCCCGGATAGAAACCGGCAGGTATATCATCACCCAACTGATAAATGCCATCTACTACATACCCATATACCGCAGAAATGGGCTGGCCTATAAACAGATTACTGGATATGTTATCATCCTCTATGCCATCTCCATCATTATCTTCTCCTGTCAAAGTTACGATCTTATTGGAGTTTGTCGAAAAATTGAGTGAGGTAGTCCATTTAAAATCAGAAGTTTGTATATTCTTCGAAGTAAGAATAAATTCGAAACCCTTGTTTTTGATTTTTCCAAGATTAGAAGCAATCTTGGAAAATCCCGTAATATCTGGCAAAGCCACATCATACAACAAATCTTTCGTAGTTGTCGAATAATATTCAACGGAACCGGTGAGTCTCTGACCCAAAATTGTGAAATCAAGCCCTAAGTTTATCCCTGCTGTTTTTTCCCATTTCAGATTATTATTTCCCAAGGCTGAAATTTCCTGTCCGATTACAGGCTTTCCGCCATCACCAAAAATATATCTGATCTCAGAAGTCACTGTAGACAAAGATTTATATCTGCTGGTCTGATTTCCACTGATACCATATCCTCCGCGCAGTTTCAGATAATCAATCCAAGGTATTTTAAAGAAAGACTCTTCTGAAATAATCCAGCCTAAAGCTATAGAAGGAAAAGTTGCATATTTATTATTCGCCGCAAATCCTGAAAAACCATCTCTACGCACTGTACCCGTTATCAAATACCGGTCCATCAAACGATAACTGACTCTGGCCATCTGATAGCAAAGGGCTTCTCTCCAAGCATCTGAATATACATAGCGCGTTGTTGCCTGTTCCAGACTATTATAGCCCAATGTCATGCGTGTAAATCCTTGTCCCAAAGCCTTTGTATAATCGTATTTACGCTCTGAAGCTCCATATAATAATGTAGCATCAATATGATGTTCACCAAATGTAGCATTGTAAGCCAGAATATTGTCTATAGTATAATCATAGTAGCCGGTATGTTCTTTATAAGCCTCTCCTTGCAGATTATATCCATACTGACTGGCTTGAAAATGATTGTCTATCCTATAGTTATTTCCAAAATTCAACCGATACACTAACCCTTTAAGAGGCAACTTTATTTCGGATGATATATTACCGAAAAAGTAATTATGACGTTCATAATCATCAATATCCGATCCCATAAAAGGATTGGTATCCAATGTATTGAAAGGATATGGCTTTATCTTACCATTTGCGTCATAAGGTTCAATCAATGGAGACTGGGTTATCAGATTCCATAATCCAGGCTCCGCACCATCCTGATTCACAAACGCGCCAAAAGTCTGAATTCCTATCTTCCACCAAGGAGCTACTTCCGCATTCAGATTCAAACGAACACTATTTCTTTTAAAATCATCATTCACGATAAATCCACGTTGATCCGTATTGGAATACGAAAGCATATAGTTGATGGATTTACTGCCACCGGATATATTAAAACGGTTTTCAAACAGATGTCCGCTTTGTGTTCCTTCATCCCACCAGTTATAATTATAAGGACTGACATTTCCATTTTCATCCCTTAACGGAGCATCCGGCAATTTAGACGCGAGATCAAAATCCGGATTAGGGGTAGTATAATCAGGGCCCAAGAAAGCCTCCGTATAATAGAAGTCTCTGACATTATCCAAATACTCTTCACGATTCATCGGACGATAATTGTGGGTCGGGTTGGAAAACGTATAACTACTGGAGAAGCTGATTTTCGGTTTCCCTTCCACACCTTTTTTAGTGGTAATCATAACTACTCCATTGGCCGCCTGTGCACCATATACAGCAGTAGAACTTGCATCTTTCAGGATATCAATAGATTCAATGTCATCAGGATTTATTGAAGATAACGAACTTGTATAAATGATGCCGTCCAGAATGACCAGCACATCCTTATTTCCTCCCAAAGTATTTGTACCACGGATAGACATCGACGGAGTACCTCCCGAATTGGTGACCTGCCCAATATTAAGTCCCGGAACATTCCCCTGCAAAGATTGCAACACATTTGAATTGGGAGACCTTTTCAACGTTTTAATATCTGCACGTATAACAGCACCTGTCAAGTCAGCCTTGCGTTGTGTTCCATACCCCACTACTACCACTTCATCCAATGCTTTCACATCTTCTATCAAACGTATATCAACAACCGGTCTATTTTTCACAGGCACTTCCTGAGTAATAAAACCTATATAAGAAACAACC
>OHKA01000695.1_pt1 | contig 11955 bp, 10 predicted proteins | sample 1568751 | NCBI WGS metagenome assembly OHKA01 (sample SAMEA3879525, study PRJEB24766) | human gut metagenome | biome: human-associated habitat; feature: feces | place: USA | collected 1985/1987 | reverse complement strand
AGGAATGCCACAAATATGATGAAGAATGGCGGATGATCGCAAATGCTAAGATGAAGCTTCCAGCAATGATAGAGTGGGTTCCGAAAGGCGCCATTATTGGGTTGAGAACATCCCAAGTAGATAAAAATCTGATTATTTCCATGGCCAAAGAAGCTGGAGTCAAAAATATCTATCAATCCTACATTGATGAAACAAATAGCTTGAACGCATATCTGCTTACGGATGTATAAGAGATCGGATAATGCAAAAACACGGATGATCGCCCAGTGGCAAGTCATCCGTGTTTTTGTCATCAGATCATTTGAAAATGTTTCAGTGCGTCCATAATCGCCGCTTCCTTTTCTGGCGGACACTTTGGCACTTTCGGGTTTTCGGATTTGGACAGGTTATAATTCTGACCAACCTCTAATCCACATTTGCGCTTAATCTGAGAGACATACAGGTTAGACACCTTCAAATGGCACTTCTCCCAAACATAAGCTTTGATTTCCTCGTAGGTTGCCTTGGTCTCAGCGGCAGTAGCGTCCAGCTCATCCAGGTCCAGGTCGATCTCTATGGTGTCATCCGGCTTTTGTTGGGACAAAAGAACAACCGTCTCGACCATTGTTTCATTTTCCAAGGGCAATTCTTTCACTTCTGCACCATTGACAGGAACGGGGAAGTTGAAGATAATCTTCCTGATCCAGTTGCCATCCGGCTGTTTTTCCGGGAATAACTCGATCCGCTCAATAAACGCCCGCATGAACTCCTTCCGTTCCACCTCGGAGGCGGCTTCATAGACCTGATCGAATGCCAGCAGCAGGCGATAGATATTGTCGCCCGAAATCTTCTCCTGCCGGATGCTCCGTATTTGGCTTTGCACATCGTCAATCTGAACTTCAATCTCATCTATTTTACCATACTGCTCATCATAGCGGCGCTGTAAATCCGAAATTTTCCGGTCATAATACGGGTCATTCACATCCAAACCGTCCATCTGCCGTTCCAGGCGGGCCTTTGTGCCCAACGTCTGCCGAAGCTGCGCCTGCAATGCTTCCAGCTGCTTCTCTAAGTCGTTCGTATCAACAGCGGAGCCGATTTTTGCCTTGATTGCATCCGCAAAACGCGGATCACTAACCATAGCAGAGATAATTGACGCTACCATGCGGTTCATCTCTGTCTGCTCAATATTCAGCCGGAAAGTACACTCATGACCAGTCGGTGTAACTGTGTTCTTGCAGTAATAGTAATAGCGGGTCTTTTTGTCCTTGCTGTGGGCTTTCGCAATATTCCCGTACAGGCTTTTGCTGCAGCAGGGGCATTTCAGAATACCGGACAGGATATGTGCGTGGGTAGGGTCATTTACTTTCTCACGCCGGTAAGCATTGACTTTCCGTTTCTCCTGCGCGAGGTTCCAATCTTCTTCTGAAATAATAGCCTCATGCTTCCCCTCATACACGGGGAATTCCGATTGCTCAACCACGTGCATCTCATTCCGTGTGCCGATCTTCTTCTCTGTCCGGCGTCTGCCATAGGCGATTTTCCCCATATATACCGGATTATCAATGATACTTTTTACAAAGCTGGCGGAAAAACCGGGAATGGTGCCGTTCTGCCGTAACTTCTTCACAAAGCCCTGCCGGTTCAGATACTTTGCCACGCCGCTGACACCATCGTTGGTGTGAATATAGCGGTCAAAAATGGTGCGGATCACATCCACTTCATCCTCAGCAATCAGTAATTCGCCTTTTTCAAGGCAGTATCCATAAGGAGCAAAGCCGCCGTTCCATTTTCCTTCACGGGCTTTCTGCTCCCGTCCGGCCATCGTCTGTGTCCGAATATTCTCACGCTCTATCTCTGCCACCGCAGAAAGGACAGAAATCATCAGCTTGCCGGAATCTTTGGAACTGTCAATGCCATCTTCCACACAAATCAGATTGACACCGAAATCCTGCATCAGCTGCAAGGAATTCAGCACATCAGCAGCGTTTCTGCCGAACCGGGACAGCTTGAACACCAGCACATATTCTACGCCGTCTTTGCAGTCCTGAATGTCTTGCAGCATCCGCTGAAATTCATGTCTGCCCTGAATATTCTTGCCGGAAAAGCCTTCGTCAGAATACTCGCCAGCCACTACCATATCTTCGTATTCAGCGTATTTCCGCAGCTTGTCGCGCTGAGCATCCAGACTGTATCCGTCCACCTGCATGGAAGTAGATACCCGTGTGTAGAGATAGCATTTTGTTTTAGTTTTCTTCATGCAGGCCGCTCCTTTCTTCCATCTCTGAACATTCATCCGTTACTTTCTGCTGCGCCAGACCTTCATTCTGAATGTAGTACTCCAACAAACGGAGCACATATTCCGGCGCATGACGGTTATCCAGTTCCCACTCTGTCACAGTCCGATAGGGAATCTGAAAATATTTACAAAATTCCTTGCGGTTCATGCCGGTGCTTTCCCGCAGTTCTTTTATTTTGGTTTTGCAGTCCATTTCCTTTACCCCATAAAGCAAAAATACACGTTACGTATTTATTATAGCATACGCCAAGCAAATACGCAACGTGTAAATTCGGTTTTTATCAAGCGGCTTTGTCAAATTCCTGATACACAGGAACGGGTTGCTTTCCTGATACCGCAGACCGTGTGCAGCCATCCTTCGCAGTCTCCTGCATCTGCCCCAACAGCTGCGGCCCGTACTTCTGCAACAGCCGCGCCATCACATCAACACAGCGGTCAAATGCCGCATTATATTTCGGATCATCATAAACTTTGCTCAATAGGCCGCTCCTTTCCTCTATGGCTGCTCTGCGCATAGATGTTCAAAACTTCTGCTGGTATCTGTTCCAAAATTGCCACAGCACTGTCATAGTCGCGCCGCAGCTTGAGGTCTTCGATCTGCTTTAAGGTGCTGACTTTTTGCGCCGATGCGAGGGATTCTTCTAATTCAGAATTTTTCCTTTTCAGCTTTTTGTTTTCGGATGCTGTTTTGGTAAAAGCCACGCCATATTTCCGCAGCAGCGTGTCCATCTTCTCCACGCTGGGAATATAGGTATCCAAAATTTTGCAGATTTCCTCCACCCGGCTTTTTGCATTAAATGGAGTAATGCCAGTGAGCAGCTGCCCCAGTTTGTCCTTCTGTTTGGTCAGTCTGGTCATCTCCTTGAACACACGGGGCGGGATGTGGTCGCGTCCGGTCAGACTGGCGCTTTCGCCGCGCTCCAAATCTGGGAACTTCTTGACCATGTGTTTCCAAAACTCATCCTGCCACCAGGTCAGCTTCTTTTTGTTGCCCATAATTTCTTTGGCGCTGAGCCTGCCATCTTCCGTCAGAGGGACAAAACAAAGGTGCATATGAGGCGTTTTCTCGTCCATATGCACCACAGCGGATATAATTGTCTCTTTGGATTGATGCTGTTCCAGAAAGTGCAGGGCTTCCTCGAAAAACACCCGAATCTCCGCCCGTTTCTTCCCCTTGAAGAACTCCGGGCTGGCAGTGAACAACGTCTCGATCATACGGATACTGTCTTTCCGGGTACGACATCCGGCAGCGGCAATTTGCCGCTCTGATTCCGCCCGGTACTTACCGGGCGGTTTGACTAGATGGAAGTTGTACTTGCTTCGGCTGCTATCCACATCGGGATTGCTGGCGTAGTTCTCCTTTGTGCGCTCATTGTGGGCCTCGATATTTCCTATTTCTGGCCCCTTGTACTTTGCAAATCGCATAATCGCGTACTGTGCTTTTTCCATGCTCAATCCCTCCGTTTCTGCCAGACCAGTTCATAGCCCAGCACATCGGCCAGCTCCACAGCCTCCCGATACCGCAGCGACTCCCGCTGCAATTTCCCGGAAAGATTGGATACGCTGTCGCTCCAGCCATATTCGTCATGCAGAAGATCAACGACTTCCTGCATGGTGTACCCGGCGCGGATGATCTGCGCCTTGATTTCGTTTCGGATATTTGATTTCATGGTAATCCTCCAAATTTTCTTGCCCATAAAAAGAACCGGATGCGCTGGATAGCGTACCGGCTTCTTGGGATGATAAAATTATTATAGTTGCTGTTTTGCGATAGAAATGCTTCCCCGCGTATCATTGGTCAACGGCAGAATATTCGACTTCACGGAAATGTGGGGCTTTTCATCGTTCGGACTGTATCTGTACGAGATGGCGCAACGTGTACACTGTTCCGCGAGCCGTTATTCTGTGAACTGTATGCGGATAATCGAGAAACATTTCGCCGTTTTGAGATTACTCTAAAATACGCCTGCAAAATCACCTCTTTTGCTGACCGCTTTAGCCGTAGTCAAAATGACCACACCCACTTCATCTCGCTAAAGTAGTCGGGTTCAAAATGACCACGACTACTTCACATCACAAAAGCACGAATAATTTCACGGTTCAGGTGGTGGACACAATGTCCACCACTTTAATCGCATGAAATATTCCTGCAATATATGAGGTAACAGGGTTAATCGCTGCGTACATACGTACCGGCGACCAGAGCGGAAATCAATCCCGCCAGTCTTCCGGTACGTACGTACACTGTGAAGCGTCCGTAAACTCGTTTATATGCGGCCTTGCCACTGCCTCGATGCCCATAAATCCCCACACCCGGCGTCCTGCCGAATTAGTGATCGTGTTGCAGTGTTCCAGATTGTACTTGCCGCAGGCTGCCACCAGCGCATCGCTGAAACTGCGGCGTTTGAGTGCAGTCAGACTGTTTTCCTCGCACCACATCCGGTAAATGTCGTAGCAATCCTTTGAACTGATGGACGCATCGGCTTTCAGCCGGATATAACCTTCGGATTCCAGAAAATCGAACACATTGTTGTTGTCACGCTTGACGGCCTCCCGGTTCTCTCTGGTGCGCTGGCTCTCGGTGAACTTGAAGTTATTGGCGACCAGCCGCTGCAATCCTACAAAAGCCCATAGGAAGATGCCCTCGATCTCCGCTTTCATCTTCTCGGCCAGATCGGGATCATCCACACGGTCAACAGGCTTCTTTTTGGTGGTCAATACCAGCTGCCGCCGGTAAAAGCCGTCGCTGCGGTCAAAGAGGGCCTGCAAGTCACCGTTGCTGAACGCCAGAAGCCTGGCGCACATCCAGCCCTGATAGCTCTGCTTGCCTTTGCGCTCCAAATCCATCTTGCCCTGTGCAGTAACAATAGATTTGACGTAGTTGGTCTGACGCAACGCTTCCATCCGCATATCGTCATCCACACAAAGAAGAATGTGTTCCAGATCAGCGCGGGCAAAACGGTTCTCGGAGATTTTACCGATGCTGCCGTCCTTCATATTGCTGCCGAACAGGGCGGACAGCACCGCACCGATCTGGCTCTTGCCCTCGCCGCCATTCCCCTTAATGACCATCATCCGCTGGCCTTTGTTGCTGGGGATCAGACAATACCCGACGAACTCCTGCAAGGTGGGAATGTCCTCCGGGTAAAGCAGCCCATCCAGAAAAGCCAGCCAGCTGGCCGGTGTGGGGGCGTTGGGATTGTAGGCCACCGGCAAACGACAGCGCACGATCTCCGGTTTCCCCTCTGTAAAGGTGCCATTCAGAAACAACGTGCCGTTTGCCAGATGGATACGGTCAGCCTGCGGTGGGAAGTCCTCCACCAGCGCCGCCAGTTTTATCAGTTCTACAATATTGCTGATTTTGCGGGGGATGTTGCTCACCGCACAGCAGCGTAGCTTGTCAAAAATTTCGCTGCGTAGGGGCAGATCATTGGTCACACGGCCATCGGGCGTGAAAAAAGCCTCGTTTGTGTAGATGATTTTGTGTCTGCTCAGAAAATCATCACAAAACAGGGCTTCATTGATACTCTTGCCGTCAAACCAGACTGGCTGGTTGACCTCACGCGATTGCTCGTTCTTCGCCACGGTGCCGCACCTCCTTTTCCAGACGTTTGAGCCTCTGCTCCAGCGCGGCGATGGTGCCGTCCTTCAGCAACATATCCACCACCTTCACTCGTTGCTCCAGTTCCGCAAACATGAGAACGTCCAGCAAATGATCTACATACTCAATCATATGGCACGCCTCCACAAAACGGTCATCTGGATTGTCCTCCGGCAACTGTGGGGCGTACTCGACCTTCCAGCGTTCCAACAGGTGCAGGTAGTCGCACAGCACCCGCTGACAGTGCATCTCATTGTTGCGGAAGGCCCGCGCCAATGGATAGGGCTTTTTCAAGGCCATCGCTGCCGGGGGCTTGTCCGGGTCGATGCCGAAGTCATAGGCCAGCTTCTTTGCGGCCTCGTAGCTGCTCAGACCGAATAGTCGTGCCACAAAGTCGATCACGTCCCCGGTGGCCCCGCAGCCAAAGCAATAGAAATAATCCCTGTTCAGCTTCATGCTGGGATGCCGGTCGTCGTGGAAGGGACAGCAGATCATATCGCCCCGGTTGACCTTGCAGCCGTAGTGCTCGGCGGCCTGTTTCATAGTGACAGCGGATTTTACAGTTTCAAACATATTCATAGGCTTTGCCCTCCATAATTTATTGACGGTATCTGCCCGTCTGCCTGAATATACGGGGAAAAAGCCTATAGACCGAAAAATCCGCTAAAAGTGCAAGAAACGAAAAAATGCCGCTCTGAAATCTTGCAAAAATGCAAGACCTCTGAGCGGCGAAGCCAGCGGAAAGCATTTGCCCGCGCTGGTTTTATAAGGTATAATGGATAAAGAAAGTTTTCAGAAAAGAGGTGCGTCACATGGAGGGAGCCTATCTGCCCGGAAATATCCGGCAGCGGATGCAGGAGCTTATGAAGGAACATAAAATTACCCAGGCACAGCTGGCGACCCGCATCGGCAGCACCGAGAGCGCCATCAGCCGGTTTGTCAGCGGCAAGACCGATAAGATCAGCACAGAACATTTGCTCCGCATTGCGAAAGTGTTTGAAGTCTCCACAGATTTCCTGCTGGGGGAAGTCAACACGCCTGACCGGACAAACTTCGATATTGAAGAACTGGGCCTGTCGGTACAGGCAGCGCGGAATTTGTACACAGGAAAAGCCAATGCGGAGATCGTCAACCGTCTGCTGGAAAGCCCTCGCTTTGCAGAAGTCACCTACATGATCGAGCAATATTTTGACGATACGCTGGCCGCCGGTTTTGCCGGACAGAATCAGATGCTTGCCACCCTCAGCGCCATGCTGCGCCGGAATGTGAAAACGGATGCCGCTGTGCAGGCGGCCAGAGCTGTCAACAGACAGAAAGTCCCTGTATATCAGGCCGACCTGACGATGATACAGAACACATTTATGGCGGCGCTGCGGGAAGTGAAGAAAGAGATCGGCAACGATTTCACAGTGGCGCAGTCTTTGACCAAGGGCATCACCCAGCAGATGTTCTCCGAGTTGACAAAAGGCCAGGATGTCCAGGCACCGACCATCACGCCGGAAATGATTTCCGCCGCCGTCACCCAGAGCGCGGCAGGAATGGACGGCGTGCAAAAGGAAGCGTTGGACAAGTTTGGTCAGGCGCTGACGGATTTTCTCCAATCCACCTTAGACCACGCGCAGGAGAAGCAAAATGCCGACCCGGAGCAATGAGCAGCTGTGCAGGCTGGCGCAAGCAGGGGATACGGCTGCCCGTGACATTCTGCTGGAAAGTAATCTGGGATTCATCCGAAAAATCGCGTTGGAGCAATACCGAAGCATGGGGCTGGATGAAAATGATATTGGAATTGATTTAGATGATTTGGTGCAGGAGGGAAGTATCAGCCTGCTGAACGCGATCCCTTTGTTTGATGCGGAACGCGGCATGAAATTTCTAACCTATGCAACACCGGCAATCCGCAACGCCATGACAGACTGCATCCGCGCCGCCCTCGCTCAATTTGAACAACGGATGGTGGATAAGAGAGACGGCCCCGGTTTCCAGAGGGTATATCTGGATGACGTTCTCTCAGATGATGAACGGATGCTGCGAATCGAAGCTATAGCCGACCCTCACACCAAAACCCCGGAACAGATCTACATTCAAAAAGAACAGCTAACAGAATTGTATGCGGCGCTGGACAAGCTGACTGCCAGAGAGCAGACCTATTTGCTGTACCGCTATGGGTTTACCGATGGAATCGAGCACCCGCTGATCGGTGCGGCGCTCCATTTCCATCTGAGCGAGAGCCGGACAAAGAAGGTGGAGGGCAAGGCGATGGACAGCCTGCGCGAAAAGCTGCCGTGGTGGTTCTGATATGATGGTAAGCAGCGGCTGACGGGGCTTTGATATACCTTTGTTTCGCAGATGACACGGCTGACAGACAGTGCATATCCGCACCGCCTGCCAGCCTTTTTCTGTCGCTTATGCTGCCCCGCAAGGGGCAACCTTTCCCGCCAGAACGCCGCAACTGTAGCCACACTTTCCGGGGTGTGCTACATTTCCGGCTGCCATCTGCTCCACAAAGGTATAACACACTAGACTTTCCTACGGAAAATCGTGTGCCACGAAACCGCCGGTTTCTTTGGATTCTGCCGGTCAAAGGGGAATTCTATCCTCTCTGAACACCCCAGACAAAGAAGAACACTGTTCCCCTTTGAAATCCCTTTGCCAACAGGGATGCTGCCTGCCCCTATTGGCTGACCCAGAGCCAAGCCTCCTCTGGACACCCCATATATTTTCTTCGCCTGTGCATATACAAATCGGCAATCTTATTTTGTACCTTATCTCTCTTGTATATATTTCACATTCTCCGAAAACAAAAAAATCCCACAGACTTCATTTTTAATGGGAAAATGAAGTCTGTGGGATTTTTAGACCATTGTGTCGAGATGTGTATTGCTGTTCACATCATTAATCTCTGATACAATCAATCAGCTCAACTATCACATTTCGGTACAGCTCCAAGATATTTTCATACTGCTTGAACTCCTAAATCCAAGAGACTTCTTCCTCATTCTCCTGAAAAGCCTGAATTAAGAGGTCCTTTTGCTTTGAATTCCTTTAACGCGGCAAACGAGTAATTCTTCCAAAGAACGGGGCATCCACCATAGCACACACTAAAATGCTCGCAGGCGGTACACTCGTCAGATGGCAACTTGCGTATCTCGTCCATCGTTTTGTTATAGTTAGCACTTTCTGTTAATGACAGAAATCCTTGGTAGGAAGAAAAATCTCTACCGAACTTTCCTAACTGCTGGTAAATGTACATGTCGCATGGAAGCAATTCCATCTTAGTATTGAATGTCACGGCATTTTTCAGGTGAATCTGGCAGGGTGTAGCCAGCCTGCCCTTTAGAAGTTTCAGCTGCTCCTCAGTATACACACACATTGGGAAGCTGTATTCAACCCACCAATCGTCAGTAATGGCGCTCAATTTATCGATTTGAGATATAAAACCACTGACTAATTTTACGGGATCATGTTTTTGCAGATAAGCCAGATCTTTTTCCTCTGCACCATCATTGTCGATGATGAACGTGAACGAAAACTGCTTTGCACCATTATCATGAGCAATTTGGACAGACTCACAGAAGTATTGAACATTCTCAGGTGTTATCACCATGGAACATGTAAAATCTATTGGCAATGAAGCCAAATTACGAATGGCCTGATGTTGCGCTTCAGAGCCATCATACCCCGTCATTTCACACCATTCCCGCCGATCCTTTCCCTTCATGGACACATCAATGTATCCAAGACCGCTATCAATTAACGTTCTGCACAGATCCATATCTTTAAGCAATACACCGTTTGTTGCGATTGCGGTTGTCATGGGATGATGCCTTGTTTTGACATATCGCAAGATTTCCGGAAGGTGTAAGTATGTAAGAGGTTCTCCTCCAGTAAAGAATATGTATTTTACTTTTGCTTCACAGCAAAAATCAACTATGCTTTTGAGATCATCGTATTCGATTCTATCATCCTTTATATATCCTGCACTCTTAACATAGCAAAAGTTGCAGCGCAAATTACAACCACGTGTAAGTACAATTGAGCATTGCTTGATAATTCCTTCAGTAGGCATTAAATCTCTCCTCTCATAATTGACCGGCACATTTAATATGTCAGTTTGTCCAGACAGTACAGCGAAGAAGCCTCATTGGCAAATACTACTTCAGGTAGACCCTGCTCGACAATTTTTCCACCGGCTTCACCGCCGAATATACCAAAGTCAATGATATAATCCGCAACCATTGCGATGAATTCAACATTGTGCTCGATAATTATGACTGTTTCCCGATTATGCTGTAATGAAGACAGAACCTGAATAAACTTATCAATATCTGCATCATTCAAGCCGGATGTCGGTTCGTCCAGAATATATAAATTTCTGCCGTTAGACGAAGAACTTAATGCCTTCGCCAATTTTACGCGCTGTGCCTCTCCACCAGATAAATTCATGGACATCTGCCCCAACTTTAAATATCCTAAACCCAATTCGATCATACTATTCAAAGTTGGGTAGACTTTTTTGGTTCCCTTAAACACGTCAATAATATCAGCGATAGGTATTTCCAAGATATCCTGAATTGTTTTCCCGCAGTATTTCACAGATAATACTCGCTCGTTGAATCTCTTTCCTCCGCATTCAGGGCATGTTATGTAGGAATTAGGCAGATAGTTAAGTTCAATTTTCTGGAGGCCTGTGCCTTGACAGCACTCACAGCGTCCACCTTTAACATTCATGCTGAATGACGAGGCGCCAATTCTCATCTGTTTGGCAGTGTCTGTCTTTGAAAACAATGTGCGAATCTCATCAAAAATTTCCAGATAAGAAACGATTATTGATCTTGGTGTTTTCCCTATAGGGGCCTGATTAACTTGTATTACCCGCCAAATATTCTTTCCGCCCTGAACAGTGCCGTAGATATTATCGGATTTTTTGGAGAAACATTTTGCAACGACCGATGCCAATGTTGATTTTCCGGAACCGGAAACACCGGTTATACAGGTAATTCCACCTATAGGGAAGCGCGCGTTCTGCCCATGTATGTTTCTGAAGTTGATATTATTAACTTCAAAATAGTCTCGAGCCTTCAATGTTTGTTTAAAAGCAAGCTGATACCCGGTGTTTTGGGGTGTACTTGACTGACTGATCAAGTATCCTCCATCGGGCCCCCCAACAGGCCCAAGCTCTACTATACAATCTGAAGATGCGATGTATTGTTTATTGTGTTCTATTGCAATGACAGTGTTTCCACGGTGAATCAAATCCCGGGTGGCTTTTACGATTTTAGTTATATCCCTATAATGCAGCCCTTTACACGGCTCGTCTAGAATATAGATCAATCCCTTCAGAGAACACGTAAGTTGAGTAGCAATCCTAACTCGCTGCCTTTCGCCGCCTGAGAGAGTAGGAATAGGCCTGTTAAGGCACAGATAACCCACATCAAGCTGTATTAATGCTTTCAATTTGCAAAGAATACTGTTTATCAGTTGCCCAACGAGTTCCTTTTTGGACAGTGAGATTCGATCGTCGCTAAACTTTCTCATCCAGGAATACAACACTGTCAGTTCCATACTTTCTACATCATCATAATTTAGTCCGTCAATCTTGTATTCCAGCACTTCTTTACGCAGCTTGGCACCGCCACATACATGACAAGGAATTTCTTCCATGTACTTGGCATAGACAACTGAGGGGGCGGAGGGATCGCCACCTGATGTTCGTTCTAATATGGCAGGTACAGCTCCGCGAAGCATCACATAGTGCTGTTTTCTTCTCCTGCCCTCCTTGTATGCCAATTTATATCTGATCTTGTCATCGGCATAAAACAATTGATAAAGCTCGTCATTACTGAGTTGAGAGACCTTTTTATCTATGTCAATTCCATAATGTTCGCACAATGCCTCCAAATATTTTTGTTCCTTGCTTTCTGGTGAGCCTTTAAAATACAAAATCGCACCGTCTCTCAAGGTAACATCGCGGTCTGGGATCAGGAGAGATTCTGATACTACAGTTTCCACACCGAGGCCGGCGCAGTGAGGGCAAAAAGACTTTGGATTATTAGACGAAAACAATTTTTCCGAAACA
>OHKA01000691.1_pt1 | contig 11982 bp, 8 predicted proteins | sample 1568751 | NCBI WGS metagenome assembly OHKA01 (sample SAMEA3879525, study PRJEB24766) | human gut metagenome | biome: human-associated habitat; feature: feces | place: USA | collected 1985/1987 | reverse complement strand
GAGCTTCACAGCAGCGGGACTGTCCGGGATTTACACCCGATTCCCTTTTAATCCACATACCCGAATGGTATATGCGGAACCGATTCGGGAACAAAGATAGCATGTTTTCCGTATATATCATATCTTTTCGCTTTTTTGTTTACTTTTATTATCCAAATAAAAAAATCCCGGGACAAAACAATTGAACCGGGATCTTTTAACCTCTAAGCTATCCTCCCGACAGGAAGAGGCTTTGATTTTCCTTAAATAATAATTACTACAAGGGAATATTTCCATGTTTTTTAGGAGGATTACTCTGGCTCTTATTTTTCGCCATTTCCAACGCCTGAATCAATTTAAAACGTGTGTCTCTAGGTTGTATGACTTCATCTATAAATCCTTGCTCGGCTGCCCGGTAAGGATTTGAGAATTTCTCGGTGTATTCACGAATTGCTTGTTTCTTCTCCTCATCGTTGGCTTTCCGGTATAATATATTCACGGCACCTTCAGCCCCCATCACCGCAATCTCAGCCATCGGATATGCCAAGTTTATATCGGCACCGGTAGGCTTACTTGCCATTACGATATAGGCTCCCCCGTAAGCCTTCCGGGTAATCAACGTGATTTTGGGAACCGTGGCCTCCGCATAAGCGTAGACAATTTTTGCCCCGTGGCGTATAATTCCCGCATGTTCTTGCGTACAGCCCGGCAAGAAGCCCGGCACATCCTCGAACGTGATCAATGGAATATTGAAGCAATCGCAGAAGCGAATGAAACGTGCGGCCTTATCAGAAGCATCGATATCCAAGACTCCCGCTAAAAAGGCAGGTTGGTTCCCTACGATACCTATGGTACGGCCTCCCAAACGAGCGAATCCCACTACAATATTGCGAGCGAAATGAGGCATAATCTCGAAAAAGTAATGATTATCCACTATCGGCTCTATAATATCCTTGATGTCATAAGGGACATTAGGATCTTCCGGAATCACATGCTGCAACGACTCTTCTACCCGACGCACATCGTCAGCACAAGCTATAACTGGAGCGTCTTCCATATTATTAGAAGGCAGGAAACTCAGAAGTTCCCGGATACTCATCAAAGTCTCCTCTTCCGTATCACACACAAAATGTGCGACCCCGCTTTTTCCGCTATGTACCTGCGCCCCGCCCAGCTCTTCCTTATCGATCACCTCGTGAGTCACCGCCTTTACGACATCCGGCCCCGTGATAAACATATGACTTTGCTCTTTGACCATAAAAATAAAATCGGTCAAAGCCGGGGAATAACAAGCGCCCCCCGCACAAGGCCCCAAAATAGCCGATAATTGGGGAACGACTCCCGAGGCCATCGTATTTTGGTAAAAGATAGAAGCATAACCAGCCAAGCTATTCACCCCTTCTTGAATCCGGGCACCCCCCGAGTCATTCAAGGCGATGATCGGCGCTCCGTTCTTTAAGGCTAATTGTTGCACTTTCACGATCTTAGCGGCATTCGTGGCACTCAAGGTCCCACCGTATGCGGTAAAATCATAAGCGTAAACAAATACCAAACGACCATCGATCTTTCCATAACCACTTACCATTCCATCACCGGGAATCTTATTCTTATCCATCCCGAAGTTTGTACACCGATGCACCACGAATTTATCCAGCTCATTGAAAGTCCCTTTATCCAACAGCATCTCGATTCGTTCACGGGCGGTCATACGCCCGCAAGCATGTTGTTTCTCAATGCGATTCAATCCTCCTCCCAACGAGGCCTCTTTATTCAAAGCCTCAAAATCTTTATATAATTGCTCGTTATTCATATGAATCATCTTTTAATAGGTCTAAAGTCATAAGCACTTGATTGTTATCAACGGAATCTCCCTCGGATACCAATATATCTTTTACCACGCATGCTGAGCTTACCTTATAGTTACTCTGCATCTTCATCGCCTCAAGTACGACCACGGTATCCCCCGTTTCCAAGCGATCTCCTTTCCGCACAGGTATTTTCACGACTTTACCCGGCATCGGGGCGACAATCTTGTCATCTTGCTTCTCTTCCGCACTTTTACGCATACGCAAATATTTCTTTTGGGTATCTACGATATCCACATGATAGGAACGGTAGAACATATTCACGTCATAACTCCGATGATCTTCTCCGGAGATGATCTCCGCGTTAAATGAGTTCCCATCGTGCAAGACAGAACAACTGCCGTTCTCCGTCATCACGATATCCACATCATACGGCTTCCCGTCGATAGAAAGCCGGACTTTATTCCCTTCTTTACTGACCAATGTCACATCGGCCACACGATTTCCGATATGTATTTCCATAACCAATACCCGTTAAATCCGTAAGACACCTTTTTGTAAACCAAACTCCCGCCAACGGCTGATAGGACGTGTATCCACCAATTGGGTAGAAGTATTTTCCTCTAAATTCATCAAATAATCCATATAAGCGGCGATCATGGCGATATTCTCGATTTCCTCGTTATTACCGTTAGACCGTTGTAGCATCCGGGCATTCTTAGCGATAAATAATGTATTATATTCCCCTTTCACGAAATCAGGATTATGCATGATACGTTTCAAATAACTGAGGTTCGTCTTTAAGCCCGTGATTTTATATTCATATAGAACCCGGCGCATACGCTCGATCGCATACGCACGTGTCGTTGCCCATACGATTAATTTACCGATCATAGGGTCATAATAGACCGGAATCTCATACCCTTCATATACATAGCTATCGATACGTACCCCGATACCATTCGGTTCCGTTAATTGCCGGATAATACCCGGGGAAGGCATGAAATTATTTTCCGTATCCTCCGCACAGATCCGGCACTCGATGGCATGTCCTCGTTGGAAAAGATCTTCTTGACGAAGATGCAAAACCTCATTATTGGCGATACGGATTTGTTCCTTTACCAAATCCACCCCTACCACTTCTTCCGTGATAGGATGCTCTACTTGTAGCCGGGTATTCATTTCCAAAAAATAAAAATGGCGGTCCTTATCTACAAGGAACTCTATCGTTCCCGCTCCGGAATAATGAACCGCTTTAGCCGCAGCCACAGCCTTTTCCCCCATTTCTTTACGTAAGTCCGCTGTTAGGAATGGAGACGGGCTTTCCTCTACTATTTTCTGGTTACGACGTTGAACCGAACATTCCCGGTCAAATAGATGAATGACATTACCATGGTTATCTCCCAATATCTGGAATTCTATATGATGCGGCTCCTCTACGAATTTCTCTATATATACCGTATCATCACCAAATGAGGACAACGATTCTGAACGAGCCGTATGATAAGCCTCGACAACCTCGCCCTTCTCATGTATCAGGCGCATCCCTTTTCCTCCACCTCCCATAGAAGCTTTCAGCATAACAGGGAAACCAATTTCTTCGCAAACCCGAAGCGCTTCTTCCGCACTTTGCAACGGTTGCTCCGTACCGGGAACCACAGGAACCTCTGCGGCGATCATGCGTTTGCGTGCGGCGATCTTATCTCCCATCGCTTCCATCGTCTCCGCTGACGGGCCGATAAATATCAATCCTTCTTGCTTACAACGGCGTGCGAAGTCCGCGTTCTCCGACAAGAAACCATAACCGGGATGTATCGCATCGGCATGGTGCCGTTTCGCCGCAGCGATCAGATTGTCTATATTCAAATAACTTTCCTTGGAAGCCGCCGGGCCTATCAAGGCTGCCTCATCCGCATACATTACATGCCGAGCGGTACGATCGGTCTCCGAATATACGGCAACAGTGCGAATCCCCATCTCCTTACATGAGCGCATCACACGGATAGCGATCTCACCTCGATTCGCAACAAGCACTTTACGGATCATGTCGCCACGAGGACATAAATTCTCCATAAATCATTAACTATTGATTCTTATTCTTTTCGTACTGCTTTCCTAATCCCTCGAGCAAAAACAGCCTTTAATGAATGGCAGGTCTTCTGACTGACTCCCATCTTGAGGCCTTCCCGGTCGCTAGAACCAGTGGCGATAGTGTTGTTTCAAGATGTTCTTCGGAGCTTCACAGCAGCGGGACTGTCCGGGATTTACACCCGATTCCCTTTTAATCCACATACCCGAATGGTATATGCGGAACCGATTCGGGGGCAAAGATAGTATTTTTTATTTAACTATCCACTTCAGCCAGGCCGGAATATACGGAATACACGGATCCCAAGTAAAATTCCGTACAATAAGCTCACAAGAGAAGCTTATGCATAAAGCATTAAAAATCAACATTAAAAAAACAGGATAATCTTTCTGCGAAAACACATACATGTTTTTGAAAAAAGTCGTACGTGTTTTCTGGAAAGGTCGTACGTGTTTTCCTGAATCCTTCCACCGAAAACAATAGCGCATGCTAAAATTTACAAGAAGCTCCACTTAAATGAGATGTTAAATGAAAAAGCCTTACTTTTTGTAGAGTCAACAGGCAAGTACAGTTTTTATACATTTCGTTTGTTCGTGTTCTCAGCTATTTTGTGTAACTTTGCGTATGCTTGAAGGCATATCAATTTGAAGCTGCCTATTCTTGCTTGCGTTACCTTGTCGTAATAATTGGCTCAAATAAAGAATAAGACTCTACAATGAGATGAATTGAACACATGAAAACTGAATATCAAAAATGTATGGATGAGGAGCCTTTCGACGGCTCATCGCCCGAAATAACGGAAATGACTGTCCGTAACAAAAGGCTACTACACCAACTCAGAGAAACGGATTATGCCGACAATGAGGCAAAGCAGCGCATCTATCGGCAGATGTTCGGAAGTATCGGCAAGGATGTTTACATCGACATAGACTTCCGATGCGAGTATGGGAAAAACATCTATTTCGGGAACAAGGTGATCGTGAACATGAACTGTACGTTCCTCGATAATAACAATATCATTATCGGTAACAACGTGATGATAGCCCCCGATGTGAAAATATATACCGCAACTCATTCCGTTCACCTTGCGGAAAGGATGCCGGAAAGGACACATCCCGGAGCGTCCATCTGCGACACAATTGCCCGACCTGTCCTTATAGAAAATGGTGTATGGATAGGAGGCGGCTCTACAATCCTTCCGGGTGTGACCATCGGTAAAAACTCTGTCATCGGAGCAGGCAGTGTTGTCGTGAAAGATATTCCTGCCAATTCCATAGCTGTCGGCAATCCTTGCCGTGTAATTAAAAATATCGAAGATAATGATTAAAAACCTCATTTTTGATTTTGGCAAGGTCCTCGTAAATCACGATTTGCAACCCTTGCTTGAACGACATTTCGGGGATGATGAAGTGTCACTAATCGGTTTTCACAAAATTCTATCAGATCCGAAATTTATAAACATGTGCGACCGTGGAATAATCCCGTTTGATAAAATGATTGACGGAGCGATAAAAAGGTATCCTGAATATAGTGATGCCTTCACGTTTTTCAAAGATAATTATCTAGAAGAGATAACAGGAGAGATTGAAGGTATGCGTGTACTTCTAAAAAAGTTAAAGCAATCTGGATTCAAACTATATGGGTTGACGAACTGGAGCGACACAATCTACCGGGTCATGGAGAAATTCGACATATTCCGGTTACTTGACGGTATGGTAATATCATGTGAGGAACACTTCATCAAGCCAGAAAAGGAAATTTATCTTCGCCTTCGTGACAAATATGGCCTTAAACCGTCGGAATGTTTGTTTACGGATGACAGAATGGTGAATGTGTTGGGTGCAAAGGCGATTGGAATGGAAGCTGTATTGTTCACAACACCCAAAGAATATATTTTTGAAATAGAGCGAATTTGCGGTATCAAAATTGAACAATGATGAATACCAGAAATTGCAACAGCCGGAGATGCGTTTAGAGAATAGCGAATATCGCACCATTGATTAACGACAAATAAAACAAAGAAGAATATGGGTATCGGAAAATGGATAGGCGGTGTCTTGGGGTTTATGGCATTCGGACCACTGGGCGCTTTAGCCGGTATTATATTAGGCTCTTTCTTTGAGGAAGAGGCAAACATGACGGGACAGCCCTTCGGTGGCAGAACCAATTACGATGATCAATATACACGAAGAGACCCATACGCCGGGGAGCGTAACAGTTTCCTTTTCTCCATGTTGGTAATGGCCTCCTATATCATCCGTGCCGATGGGAAAATCATGCACAGCGAGATGGAATATGTCCGTCAATTCCTCCGAAGGAACTTCGGCGAGATCGCCGTAGGCCAAGGTGAAGAGATATTGCTAAAGCTTTTCGACCAAGCCAAACGCATGGAGCAAGAGAATAGCATAGGATTCAAGAATACCATCCGGGAATGCGGAACCCAGATCGCATACAACCTAAGTTATGAGGAGCGGCTGCAACTGCTGGCGTTCCTCGCCGAGATCGCTAAGAGCGACGGTAATGTTTGCGCCACCGAGATCAACGCTTTAAAAGAGGTAGCCATAGCGATGGGAATGTCTGAAAAGGAAGTTGAATCCATGTTAAATCTTCAGGAAAACTCCCTAGATAACGCCTATAAAGTATTAGAGATAGAACCCACGGCTACGGACGATGAGGTGCGTGCCGCTTACCGCCGCATGGCTATCAAACATCATCCGGACAAAGTAGCCAACCTTGGTGAAGATATCCGCAAGAGATCAATGAGGCTAAGGAGCGTATCTATAAAGCGAGAGGCATGAAGTAAATAAGAAAATGGAAATATTTTCTCAATGTCTGTATTATTTAATTAAAAAGACCTACCTTTGCCCACGATTTTAGTAACCAAGCTATCACATAGTTTGGTGAGAGGGAATCCGGTGTGAATCCGGAGCTGTTCCTGCAGCTGTAATCCTCATTAAGTTGGTTAGAAGTTCAAAAGCCACTGTTCTTGAATTGGAATGGGAAGGTTTCTAACCAGAGGAGAGCCAGAATACCTGCTAAAGTCTTACAATAACATCAAGCTTCCAGGATAGAAGTATGTGTCATACAAAAAACGATTCAATTTATTTTTTGAGACATAACCAGATAGAGGCTTGTTGTTTTATTTCGTGTATAAATAAAACACTATATGAGGCTTTTAGCATTCGCTATTCTGGTGGCATGCGTACAATCCGTATGCGCCCAAAGCATATTGAAAGATCCGAAGGAACTTTCCGTGCTATTGAACGAGGTCGTGGTCACCGGTACGGGTACCGAACACTATCTGAAAGACGCCCCTGTGCAAACAGAGGTAATCACCGGCAAAGCCCTTGACAGTTACCAAGGACGTAGTATGCAAGATATTCTGGAAGGGCTGAACGCTTCCATCACCTTCAATCCGAGCGACATGGGTAGTGGCATCCAGATGAACGGATTAGGCAACGATTACATCTTGATCCTTATCAATGGCAAACGGATCAACGGAGATACCGGCGGACAAAACGACTTGAGTATTATCAACCCCGCCAATATCGAACGTATCGAGATCGTAAAAGGTGCCGCCTCTTCCCTGTATGGCTCGGACGCTATCGCCGGTGTCATCAATATTATCACGAAAAAGAACCGGGATAAAGTGAGCCTATCGAATACGACTCGTGTCGGATCATATGGAGATATATTGGAAAGCGTACAAATCGGCTTTGGGCATAAGAGAGTGAATTCCAACACCTCACTTAGTACGACCCATACGGACGGCTGGCGAAATACGACCCAAGAATGGGACCATCACGAGGTAATGAATGGAACCGTGACACGAACCGTAAACCGATCCACGAACTTTACGTTAAGGGAGAACTTAACCTACAAAGTGAACGACCGGCTGAGCCTTTCGGCCGATGGCTCTTTTTACCAGAAATGGAATTATCGTCCGCACGGCGCATTCAAGTATTATACCTATGATCAATTCTACCGGAACTTCGATGTAGCCGGAGGAGCTAAATACGCATTGGGAGGGCAGAACTTCCTTTCGGTAGATCTAACGTATGGTAACTATAGCTATTTCTATAATTACCATCATAAAGATGTCACGAACTTCTTCGATCCGAAGACGGATTTACGTATCACTCGTTATCCCGGAGAACATATTCTGGAAACCTCTCAACAACGTTTCCTAGGACAAGCCAAAAGCGTATTCCACCTCGGTGAAAACAATATCCTAAGCGCCGGGCTCGAATATCAATACGATCATTTGAAATCCCCCCGGCGTATCGAGAACGGGAAAGCCTCCGTATTTACGGCTTCCGCTTATGTACAAGACGAATGGAACCCGACGGATCGGTTGAATGTGACGGTAGGTGGGCGCTTCGTCGTGCACCAAGAGTTCGGGGCTACGTTTACCCCTAAAGTCTCCGCCATGTACAAACTAGGCGACTTCAATATCCGAGCCACATACTCAAATGGATTTAAGGCTCCTACCTTAAAGGAGTTGCACGATGATTATATCACGCAGATCGGCGGCGGCCCGTGGAAACATTATTATGGTAATAAGGATTTAAAACCGCAAAAGTCCAATTATTATTCGGCGAGCGTAGAATATCATGCGTCGAACCTGCAGATCACGGTAACAGGATTCTACAACCGTATCAAGAACATGATCGCCTTGACCGAGATCCCGACAAGCGCCGAAGACCGATTGGATGAGATCGAGGCCAGCATGCAACACAAGAACTTATCCAAAGCCCGCTCTTTCGGAGGAGATATATCGCTCACCTATCAAATCCTATCTTCCTTGGCTATTGGTGGAGGCTATAGCTATACGGATGCCAAAGCGCAATATACGGATGATCCAGCCGACCCGAATTATATGCTCTACACCCCGATCAACGGAACCTCATTCCATAATGCCAATTGGAAACTGGCATGGAACCATGCGTGGAAAAAGTATAAATTGGATGTCACTTTGTTCGGCCGATACCAATCTACCCGCTTTTATATCACGGACGGTGATGGAAAAAGTTATCAGCTATGGCGATTGAATACCCGTCATAACGTATTGAAAAAGAAAAAATGGAACCTAGATATCAATGTCGGTATCGATAATATCTTCGATTATGTGGATCGTACCCCGTTCGGACGCCATCGTGGAACTACGTCTCCCGGACGGACTTGGTACGCCTCTTTTATCGTGAAATTTCAGAATAAACATAAACTATAAACAATCTTAAAAGTTAAATGCGATGAACAAATTTAAGTACCTTTTGCTTGCGGCGAGTCTATTTGCCTCAAACGCAGTTTTTACCTCCTGTGATGATGGAGACGACGACAATACCGCAAACCCGGCGGAAGAAGTCGTAAAGGCAAGTAAGAAACATGACACGGCGATCTTGTTGTGTACATTCGGTAGCACATTCAAGGAGTCTATCAAGACATACGACGCTACACTAGCCGATTTCCAAAACGCATTTCCCGATGCGGACATCTATTTGTCATTTACCTCCCGTACTTGTGTGAATCGTGTAGAAGCAGAGACAGGTATCGCACGTTACCAACCGGACCTTTGGTTACAAGCCCTAGGAAATGCCGGTTACAAGAAGGTTGCGGTACAGTCCTTACACATCATCCCGGGTGAGGAATACCTAAGCTTGATGAATACGGACGTGAAGAAGAAATTCATGATCGAGTCTTTCCCGAGTGTTCAAGTCGTAAAAAGCCCTTGTTTGGTGTACAACGAAGAGGATGTGGAAGCCGTAGCAAAAGTCCTATACAGCCACTACAGTGATAAATTGGCTGATAACAAGAACGTCCTTTTATTAATGGGACATGGTAACCCGGATAAAAACTATAACGCAAATACGAAATACACGGAAACAGAAGAGGCTATGCAAGCCTTGGCCGCTAACAAGAATGTATTCGTAGGTACCGTTGATTACGGAGATATGTTGTTCTGGCCGGAAGAAGGCGAACCAAATGAGGAATGTGTCTATTCCAAACTTACCAAATACCGCGAGGATCATAACTTAAAACCGGAAGAGATCACGATCTCCTTAGCTCCGTTCATGTCTATCGCCGGAGACCATGCGCATAATGACCTTTGGGGTATTGAGGAGGGTGATGATTTCAGCGCTGCCGCTCCTAACGCCGACGCTTGCTGGAGACTAAAACTTTTGAAGATGGGCTTCAAGATCGACACGGAAGAAAGCCATAACGGAAGTTTAGAGAACTGTAAGATCATAGGCTTAGGCGATTACGACGCTGTTCGTCAGATCTGGGTGAACCATCTAAAAGCATTATATAATGATGCGGAGGCTTGGGAAACCGGAGAAGACTACCAGTAAATAATTGAGAATTGAGAATTGAAAATTAGGGAGTACTTACTGAACCAATTTTCAATTCTCAATTTTCAATTGTTCAGTGTGTATATAATTTCTTTCGATCAAAAATCGTCGCCCGTTTATATTTCATGGCGAAACGGATGTGATCGATAAATAAAGACCGGATCGCCGGATTCTCACCTAGAGGCTTTAAATAAATATCCACATCGAAACCCTGTTGACGTAGCCCTTTCTGCCAGAAATCCGTAACCGTATTTTCCGTACCTCGAATCAGTACGAACATAAAAGGAATCAACTCCACACGCTTATGACCGGCTTGGCGCATTTGCTCACCTACATCCTCGATCGTAGGGAAACCCTCACGGGTTCCGGTATAATAATCTTTCATTCCTTTGGTCTGGAACATATACCCCAATTTCGCGTAAGCCGAGTTACTGGCATGATAAGTTCCGTGCGCCACCAATAACTTAGCCCCATTTTTAGTCACTCCAGAAGGTGAGGAAACCGCTTTCATCACCGCCTCATAATCGGTATCATCATATAACAAGGGATTACCTACACGCAAATCCTTAAACAAACCTTTTCGCTGTTCCGCCTCTTTGCGGATCGCTTCCATCTCCACACCCTCTATAATGATAGTCGGTTGGATTATCACATGGGTAAACCCTTGATCACGCAACTCTACCAAGGCGTCCGCCGGCAACTGAACCCAAACACCTTGCGCCCTCAACCGACTCACTACGCTACGGGCGCCATAAGCCTGCCGGACTTCCACGTCTGGGAAAGCCTCCTTGACACGCTTGTTCATCACATCGAGTACTTGGGTACGAGCTTCCGGGTAAGCACTCCCGAAATGTACCATCAAGATCGCTAACTTATCTCCCTTTTCCATGCTCTCCCGGATATCGGAAGCGTAAAACTCCCGCCCGGGTTTCGCCCATAATGAACAGGCGAGCCCGAGCAGGAGTGAACAAACAAACATGGATCGTAAAAATCCCCTATACATTATTATATTAGTTAATAGTTGACATGTGACAGTTTACTGCTTGAAACGGACCAGAAGGCTGACGTAATAGGTACGGCCCGGGGTCAATGTAGCGTAATTGTAATTAAAGGGACGATCATCTACATAATCAAAAAGGTTCTCGATACCTACTCCCGGTTCCAACAAGAAATCGCCGGCTCTAAACGTATGGCTCGTATTGAGATTCCACAAGGAATATTTCGGTGCGTATCCATAAGAAGTAGAATAACGTTCCCCTTGGATACGTCCGTTAAAATTCACGTTCAGCTTATACTTATTCCAAGTATGAGACCACATAGCCGCTACCGTACCACTATGCTTAACGGTCTTATCCAAAGGCTCATCCTCATATACGTTTTTTCCATCCATGAAACTATAGCCACCATTCAAGGTAAAGCCCGCTCCCAGATAACTATTGAAGGCCACGTTAATACCTTTGATCTTCGCTTTATCGATATTCGCACGCATCTGTATCTCATCATAGTACGTACCATGGGCGGTGTTATAAGCATCCCGTTCCGCCGTATCCAACATCTTATAGTTAATCATGCTACGTACGTTATTCATAAAAGCGGACACGGACAAAGAGAAATACCGCATCGTATATTCTGCGCTCAACGTAAAATTGTCGCTCTTCTCCGGGTCCAGATCCGGATTACCGATCGTAAGGCGAGTCGCTCCGGACGCTTTCTTCTCCGATTCCGTATACAACTCTTTCAATTCAGGTGTACGGAAACC
>OHKA01000675.1_pt1 | contig 12163 bp, 10 predicted proteins | sample 1568751 | NCBI WGS metagenome assembly OHKA01 (sample SAMEA3879525, study PRJEB24766) | human gut metagenome | biome: human-associated habitat; feature: feces | place: USA | collected 1985/1987 | reverse complement strand
AAAGAAGCCGCAAAACTCGGAACGGACACACACTACTATCCAAGCTTTGCAGAGATCGAGGCATTTCTGAAAGAGAACTGCAAGTCCGGTGATCTGCTGATCACCATGGGTGCCGGAGATGTAGTGAAGATTGGTGAAGACATCTTAAAATAATCCCGCCCAGGCGGATATTCCCCGGCAGAGTACAGGATCTTCGGACTGTAGCTTCTGCCGGGTTTTGCTTGTCCCACTGGCTTTCAACCGGAAATGTCCGCATTTTGCACCTGCCACACTGACTTTTGATCAGAGATATTCACATTTTCTACGAGTTTTCCCCCGGTTTTCCACATAGTTATCTACAAAAAAGGGGGATTTACCCACTTAAAAGTCCTTTTTAACAGTTTCGGAAAATGCTATAATAATCACACCTATAAGATGTCGGAGCAGTTTGACAAAAGAGATAAAATAGAAAGTGGGATAACGTCATGAAGAGATTGAAGTTAAAGAATCGGTTTCAGGCAAATGCAACCATCTTGCCGAATGAATTTATAGATCATTATATGGTCAGTGCCAACGGGGAATTTGTAAAAGTATATTTGCTGCTTCTTCGTTATCTGAACGAGCCGGGTTCTGTCCTGACGGTTTCCATGATCGCTGACTGCCTGAACAATACGGAGAATGACGTCCTTCGTGCTTTCCGTTACTGGGAGTCCACCGGACTGCTCCGTCTCACGAAAGATGCGGATGGAAGTATTTCAGGAATCGAGCTTTTGTCCTCTGATACAGAAGATGCATCAGCGTTTTCTCCGGGTTCCTCTTCACAGGAACTGACAGACAGTATGGAAGAGCCTGCTTCTGTTATGAACGTTTTCGGAACAGTACCTGATGAATCTTCCGGAACTTTCGAGTCTTCCCCGGATTCTTCTTTCTCCGGTACTTCCTCTGAACCGATCGCCATGGATGCGTTCCGTTCACAGAAAGAATTAAAATCTCTGTTCTTTATTGCAGAGCAATACCTCGGAAAGACGCTTTCGCATACGGATGTCGATATGATTACATATTTTTACAATGAACTTCATATGTCCTCTTCCCTGATTGAATATCTGCTTGAGACGTGCGTGGAAAGCGGGCATAAAAGTATGCACTATATACAGAAGGTTGCCATTGCATGGGCAAAGGACGGGATCAGCACGGTCTCACAGGCAAAGGAACAGTCTGCCGTTTATAACCGCAACTGCTATACTGTCCTGAATGCCTTCGGAATCAAGAACCGCGGACCGGCAACTTCTGAGCTTGCTTTCATTAATAAATGGGCAGAGCAGTACTGCTTTGAAGCCGACATCATCCAGGAGGCCTGCCGCCGGACGATTTCTGCAACGCATCAGCCAAGTTTTGAATATGCAGACCGTATCCTGACCCGCTGGTATGAGCAGGGTGTCCGCCATCTTCAGGATATTGCCGCTTTGGACGAGCAGTATCAGAAGGAACGCAGCAGCCGCAGAGCTGCTGCCCCAAGGCAGCCAAATACAAAGAACCTGAATAACTTTGAACGCCGGAGTTATGATATGGACTCTTTAGAAGCCCAGTTGCTGAAAAGTAATTAAAGATTGGAAATACCACCTGGTTTTGAAACCTTCAACCCGGTACCAGGAACCAAAAGCAATTTAAAAGGAGACATCCCATGGGATTAAGAAATGCACAGTATCATGCCATCATGCGTGAATATGAAAAAAGACAGTTGAAGAGCCACGACATCCAGACTGCACGCTATGAGGAAGTCTATACAAAGCTTCCTGAGTTCAAGTCACTGGATGACTCTATTTCCATTCTTTCTGTCCAGTACGGAAAGAAGCTCCTCAACGGAGATCCCACTGCCCTTTCTTCCCTGAAAGAAGAACTTGCCCTTCTTCGTGCAAGTAAAAAAAAGCTTCTGACATCTGCCGGCTATCCGGAAAATTACCTTGAACCGGTTTATGAATGTCCCGACTGCAAGGATACCGGTTATATCGGTAATGAAAAATGTCATTGCTTTAAAAAAGCCATCATAGAACTGCTTTATGAGCAGTCGAACATAAAAAAAATCCCTGAAGATGCAGATTTTTCAAATTTCAGGCTTGACTATTACTCTCGTTCACATTACGATAAAAAAACCGGACGTTCTGCCCGGGAGGCGATGGAAAATACTTTAGAGATCTGTCGTCATTTTGTTGACAGCTTTGGAACAGAATTTCACAATCTCTTCCTTTATGGGGATGTAGGTGTCGGAAAGACTTATCTTTCCACCTGTATTGCCAAAGAGATCATCAACCGTGAATTTTCAGTGATCTATTTTTCTGCTCCGCAGTTGTTCAATACGCTGGCTCAGAATACCTTCGATAAAAAAGATGTGGATGCCCGCAATATGAGTGAATACATCTTTGAGTGTGATCTGCTGATCATCGACGATCTGGGCACAGAATATACAAATTCTTTCATTGCATCCCAGTTTTTTACCTGTATCAATGAAAGACTGTTACACAGGAAATCAACGATCATCTCAACAAACCTTTCTCTGGAATCTCTTGCGGATCTGTATACAGAACGCTCTTTTTCCAGGATTACAAGCAGTTACAGTCTGTTGAAGATCATCGGTGATGATATACGAATCAAAAAGAAGTTAGAACATTAGGAGGATACTCATGTTAACTCGATCAGAAAGAACCTTAGAAAATATCCCTGTTGGAAGTCTTGGAATTATTTCCCTTAGAGGCTGTGAAGAGCTGGGACAGAAAGTGGATGATTATCTCGTAAAATGGCGTCATGAAAGTGCTCATCAGTTTAAAGGTGATGCTGCCTTTTCCGGCTATGAGAAAGATACTTTCCTTGTCGGAGCCAGTGTTCCGCGTTTTGGATCCGGTGAAGCTAAGGGCATCATCGAAGAATCTGTACGTGGTAAGGATCTGTACCTGATGGTGGATGTCTGCAACTACAACGTCACGTATTCTCTTACCGGCAATACAAACCATATGTCACCGGACGATCATTATCAGAACCTGAAGCGTATCATTGCTGCAATCGGAGGAAAAGGACGCCGTATCAACGTAATCATGCCGTTCCTCTATGAGAGCCGCCAGCATAAGAGAACTTCCCGTGAGTCTCTGGACTGTGCCCTTGCACTTCAGGAGCTTGTGCGGATGGGTGTTGACAATATTATTACATTTGATGCTCATGACCCTCGTGTACAGAATGCGATTCCGCTGAGCGGATTTGAGACAGTTTCCCCTACTTATCAGTTTATCAAGGGACTGCTTCGTACTTATAAAGATCTTCAGATCGACAGTGACCATATGATGGCAATCAGCCCGGATGAGGGCGGAACAAACCGTGCCGTATACCTTGCAAATGTCCTCGGTCTTGACATGGGTATGTTCTATAAACGCCGTGATTATACACAGGTTGTAGACGGACGTAATCCAATTGTTGCTCATGAATTTCTCGGTTCTTCCGTAGAGGGAAAAGATGTGATCATTATTGATGATATGATTTCTTCAGGAGAAAGTATCATTGAAGTTGCAACCGAACTGAAACGCCGAAAAGCGAACCGCATTTTTGCCGCTGCTACATTCGGACTCTTCACAAATGGACTTGAGAAGTTTGATAAGGCTTATGAAGAGGGTGTTCTGACAGGTGTTCTGACTACAAACCTGATCTATCAGACACCGGAGCTGCTCTCCAAACCATATTATATCAACTGCGATATGAGCAAGTATATTGCACTGATTATCGACACTCTGAACCATGACGGTTCTTTGAGTCAGATTTTAAGTCCGAATGAAAGAATCCAGAATGTTCTTCGCAAATACAAAAATGGAGAGAAGATCTGATCTTCTGATTGATCTGATCTTCTGATTGATCTGATCTTCTGATTCCCGCAGGATCTCTGAAAGATTATTTTAGCACAGCCTATGGCTGTGCTAATTTTTCAATCAGGATGATTCATTTTTAAGAGGAGTGATTCTTTATGAAAAAAATACGATGGAACCTGGCAATCACGGTCCTGCTTCTGGCTGTAACGACCATTATTTCTTTTTGCTTCTTTCATTTTGGAAATAAATATACTGCCAATATCACAGTCCTCTATACACTGGCACTGATCCTGATCGCATTAAAGACAAGTGGTTATATTTATGGGATCATCGCTTCGATTTTCTGTGTATTCGCAGTAAATTACTTTTTTTCATACCCTTATTTCCGATTAAATTTTACATTGGACGGATATCCTGTCACTTTTGCCGGAATGCTTACGATTGCACTGATCACCGGTGCAGTAACCACCTCACTCAAGCAACAGCAGCAGGCTATCTCCGAACGTGAAAAGCAGCTTGCTGAAGCAGATAAGGAAAAACTGCGTGCCAACCTCCTCCGAGCCGTCTCCCATGACCTCAGGACACCTCTTACCAGCATTATCGGTTCCGCCGACTCCTACCTTGAGAACCGGGAAGAGCTTTCCGAAACCGAATGTACAGAGCTGGTTTCCAATATCCGGGAGGATTCAGAATGGCTTTTAAATATGGTTGTAGAAGAAGTGGTCTCTGAGGCGATCCTGAGGCTTCAGAAACGAATCCCTGATGCTGTGATCCATGTATCAATGCCAAATAATTTTCTCATGATCCCTATGGATCCTACCCTGATCGAACAAGTGCTGATCAATCTGATGGAAAATGCCCTGATTCATTCAGGAAGCACAGAACCAGTGGATCTGATCATCCGAGAACTGGATGATGCCATTTCATTTTCAGTCCGGGATTACGGCCGTGGACTTTCCGAGGATCTTCTGCCTCATATTTTTGAAGGCGGACAAGTTTCGTCCGGCTCCAGTGACAGCCACAGAGGGATGGGAATCGGACTTTCCATCTGCCAGACGATCATACAGGCACACGGCGGGCAGATTACCGCTGTCAACCATACCGGTGATCGTACAAAGGGAGCTGAATTTACTTTTACACTTCCAAAAGAAAAGGAGAGCTGACAATGCCTAAATTTTCGATACTGATTATTGAAGATGAAAAAAATATCCAGACTTTTATGCGTAAAATCCTGATCCGTCATGACTACCGGGTTCTTTGTGCCGATGCCGGTACGGAAGGGTTAAGTCTCATCCGTTCTCAATGTCCTGATCTTGTCCTTCTTGATCTCGGACTTCCCGATATGAACGGAAATCAGATCATCCAGGATGTGCGGACATGGTCGAGTATCCCCATCATCGTGATCTCCGCCAGAAGTGCGGAACGCGAAAAGGTGCAGGCTCTTGACCTTGGTGCTGATGATTACATAACCAAACCTTTCGGCACTTCCGAACTGCTTGCCAGGATCCGTACCTCCCTGCGGCACAGCAACCGGATGCATACTGATCAGGAGTTATATATCAAAGCCTACAGACATGACAAAATGACACTGGATTTTTCCAAAAGGCTGCTCACCCTGGAGGATGAACCCGTTCATCTGACACCTGTTGAGTATAAGATTGTTGCCTATCTGGCACAAAATTCTGGAAAGGTTGTTACTTATGCCTCGATCCTTTCCAATGTCTGGGGACCTTATGCAGATGATGACAATAAAATCCTGCGTGTAAATATGGCGAATATCCGTCGCAAAATTGAGCTTGATCCTGCCCAGCCACATTATATCTTTACAGAAGTCGGTGTCGGCTACCGCATGGCAGAAGATGACGGGCAGGTCTGATATCAGGCCTGCTAAAATTATGCTAAAAAGACTTTCTTTTTATTCCTTTTCACATTCTTTTTTTCTAAAATAGACACTGTTCAGAATACAAAAAGGAGTGTGCAACATTATGAATATCGGCTTAATTTTACTTATGATTATCGGTGGGGCTGTCGGTGTCTTCTCTACACTTTACATCCTGGTTTCTTTACCTGCGACCATCATCTTTAAGATAATCCGCAAGGTGAGTCATGGTACGCCACTGATGATGTAAACAGCTTATATTAATTAACAATACCAGATACCTCTTTCCTATTTCCCCGGAGCAATTCATTTTCACGAGAAAAACGGTTTCATAATGGACTTGGGTTCATAAATAACTTTATTTCGCAAGAAACTCATTTCCATGACGGATTATTTTTTCAGAAAATGTTCTCTCTGGGGATATTCCTGTCTGAAGGCAGCAAGAGCTGCTTTTTGAAGCAGTTCAAACTCCTTATCCATATGCAGCATATGTGGAGCGGCAAATGCGATCATACTGATCTGATCGGCAATTTTCTTTGCCACACTTTCTTCTGATAACTGTCCCATTCCAAATACGATTGAAGTGAATCCTCTTCCTTTCCGGCTTACATCAATCAGCTTTAGAAAAGCATTTTTCAGTTCCTGCAGTAACAGTTCCTGTTCCCATACATTTCTCTTCTCTGCATCAAATAAGCAAAGCTTCGTAATAATTTCTATTGCAAGCTTTCTCTTTTGCCCGCCAAGATCTACAGAGCCTCCTTCTGCAATATATTTTAATTCCATAAGACTTCCTACAAATGCATCTTTTTTTGGTCTTCTCTTCCCGTATCTTGCAATCCACAGCTTTTCCATAAACCGGATTTCCGCGGTAGTTCTATCTGCATTTTCACCAATGTTTCTTACTTCTTCCCTCTCTTTGAGCATCTGCTGCCTTTTTACTGCATCCAGCTCCTGATAAAATGCCTCTCTCCACAATTTCTCTTCTCGGTCTTCCTGTCTGTCAGTTTCCAGTCCGGTTCTTCTTTCCAGACCATTTCTTCCTTCCTGCCCATTTCTTCCTTCCTGCCCGATATTCTTTTCTCTGTGTTCTTCTTTCTTTTCTCTGTCCTGCATTTTCTTCTCCGTCTTCTACTTATATTTCTGTTTTCCTAAAAAGATCTATTTCTCTAAAAATTCATCTACATTCCCGGTTTCTACTTTCTGATATAAAGACATATAGTATCTTCCATCTTTCAGTTTATGCTTACTGATATCATTTCCTTTAAAAAGATCAACAGCAAGCCGGGCTATCTCTCCTGCCTGGTCTACATTATCGTTGTATACTGTTCCCTGCATTGTTCCTTCTTTTACTGCCTCCAGTGCATCCTCCAGTCCGTCTATTCCGAAAATAACCGGTCTTTGTTCCTGACTGTATCCTGCATTTTTATATGCCTCTACTGCACCAAGTGCCATCTCATCGTTATTGGATATAACCAATTCGATCTCGGTCCCATAATGGTCGATCAACTGGCTCATACGATTCTCTGCCTGCCCCCTGTTCCAGTCTGCGAACTGATAACTTAATTTTTCAAGCTCTATGCCATTCTCAATCAGCGTTTTTACCGAGCAGTCCGTCCGGCTGATAGCATCCTGGTGTCCCGCTTCTCCCTCTAAGAGTACATACTGGATCTTGCCATCCTGATTCTTATCTGCTCCCGGATGAGCTTTCAGATAATCTGCTGCAATTTCTCCCTGCATTTCTCCCGACTGCTTTGCATCGCACCCTACATAGTACAGTTGATCCCACTGCATCAGATCTTCTTTTACAGGTTCTCTGTTAAAAAAGATCACCGGAATCTTTTCCTGTCTTGCTGCTTTGATGATATCTGACGGTGCGGTTCTGTCAACCAGATTCACGCACAGCACATCACACCCTGCTGCAATCATTTCTTCCACCAGTTCATCTTGGTCTCTCTGATCATTATCACCATTCTTTACAGAAACAAGAATCTTCATATCTTTTGACTCTTTTAATTTGAGATCCTCCCGGATCTGCTCTGTCATGGTATTGATAAAAGGATCGTCCTGTGTATACGTCACAATGCCTACCCTCAGTGTCCGGTCTGAGGTATTTTCTTTTTTTCCACACCCCGGAAATGACAGAGCAAGAACGGACACCGTCAGAAATATCATTGCTTTTCTTCTCTTTTTTCTACTCATAAGAATACAAAAACCTTTCTATATCTTCCGAAAATAAATCTTTTTTGTAAACTACCTGTATTTCTGTTTCATGACTTTCCATCTGATACCAGGAATTTTTTAACTTACTGGCAATCTCATTCATGCTTTCATATCCGACCTCATACAGATCCGGCACGATCAGGCATTGTATCTTTCCTGCATCCAACAGCGAAAAGGCTTTGATACTTGTCCCAATCCCGTAAATTTCTGCTCCGCTATAGAACCCATTTTCTGCCTTTTCTCCTACTTCATCCAGAATATATGGATCGAGGACTGCCAGATAATCTACTTTTTCTTTCGCTTTCAATATTTCACCGGCATCTTCCTTGCTCTCCTGATTATACTTCCATATGATCCTGCCACCTCCGGCTTCCATCACCTCACAGAATCCTCTGACACGGTTCCTGCTTTCTTCAGTCCTTGCATTTCCTGCTACAACTCCGATTCGCTTTCCATTCATAAGACCGGATGTATTTTTCAACATCTGCTCTGCCAGTTCCTGCCCCATTTTATAGTTATCCGGCTTGACTGTTACAAATGAAGAGGCGGCATCCGCTTCATAACTGTAAATATCCTGCGTGATCAGCACAAACGGTTTCGTTCCCTGCAGCTGCTCTAAAACCTGCTTCGTATCCTGTCCCGGAGCAGGGTTGATAATAAATGCATCTACGTCATTCTCCAACTGCTCCTGGATCATCTCCTGCTCATCCTCAGAGCTTTCCTGTTCGTCCGTATTACAGATAATCAGCGACAGATTCTGGACTTTGGCCGCCTGCTTCATTCCGTTAAGCAGGCTGTCCCATCTCTTGTCTCCTGAATTTTCTACGATCACCGCCACTTTTTTAGGTGGCACATCTCCATGAAAGATACTGTAGAAAAAATAGGCTGCAAGAACCGCAAGCAACGCTTCTGCTATCAGGAAAGTTATTTTATTTCTTTTCGTCATATGCTTCTCCTTTCCTGTAAGTCTGTTCCTCCAGTTTTTTTCTGTTCTCTTCTGAAAATGGGATTGCAGGAATATGGATTACAACTTCCGTTCCCTCGTCTGGCTCACTGTATATTTTCAAACCATATTCTTTTCCATACATAAGCTGGATTCTTGTATGTACATTGATCAGTCCCACGCCCGAACCATGCTTTGGTACCTTTCCATTATCCAAAAGAAGATTCTCTACAATCTCCTCACTCATTCCCATTCCATTATCAATAACAGAAATATAAATATCATTTCCGTCCTTTTTTCCTTTGACTGTGATCTTTCCGCCGTCATCTTCGTCCATATTTCCTACTCCGTAATAAATGGCATTTTCCAGAATTGGCTGGATGATCAGCTTAATCGTACAATATTCTTTTATCTCTTCCTCTATAAGGAACTCTGTCTCAAAACGGTCTTTGTAACGAACTTTCTGAATATTCATGTAACTTGTGCTATGTTGCAGCTCATCTGCGATTCTGATGACGGTTCTTCCCTTCGACAGACTAATCCTGAGCAGCTTCGCAAGCTCTGATATCATAAAGACTGCTTCTTCATTTTTGTTAGCCTCTACCATCCATGTGATTGATTCCAGCGTATTATACAGGAAATGTGGATTGATCTGACTCTGCAGGGCATCCATCTCACTTTTCCGCTTTTCATTCTGCTGCCGGATGATTTCTTCCATCAGGACTTCTATCTGCTCATAGGATTTTTTCACAGAATACCCAAGGTGTCTGATCTCAGAGAATCCTCCGATATAAATATCTTTTGTCTTTCCCGTCTCGTAAGCTTTTACAGATTCATTCAGTTTAAAAATCGGATTTGATATTTTCCTTGCTACAATGCGGTTCACTCCCAGAAGCATCATGAAGAAAATGAGAGTCGTCACGACAATATAATACCGGAACTGCTGAATTTTGGATGTCTGAACACTGTCAGGAACTACTCCTACCAGTCGCCAGCCCGTATAAGAAATACTTCCAACTACAACCGAGCCCTTCTGCCCATTGACCGGCAGTTCATACGTCCCATCCTCATATTCTTTGATCTGTCCACTTTCCTCTGTCAGAAGTCCTCTGTCAATTTCTGCCTGTCTTGGATGATAAATCATTTCGCCATCCCGGTTGCAGAGATAATAATAGACTTCATCCGAAGACTGGTTGATACGTTCCAGAATTTCACGGATCATGGAATATTTCATATCCACCAGTAACACACCGCTTACCGGCTTCTCCCCATCGTTAATATCCACCGATCTGCTCAGAGAAATGACCCAGTAATACCGATACGTTCCATCCTCGAACAGATTCTGGATATGTGGGGAGGAAAAATGAATATTTTCGATCTCATCCGCTGCATTCCGATACCAGTCCTGCTGTGCTGCCCCGGCATCCGCTTTCTCGTTGACAAGTGGTTCTGCCGCCACCAGATTGCCTTCATTATCATACAGTGCCATGCTCTGGATCTTGTCTGTATTAATCTCATAAAGCAGACTAAACTGTCGTTCAAATTCCTGACTGGATATATCATATTCCTGAATGATATTATAATTGACTGCATTGGAAATCTGTCTGACGTTCAATAAATCTGCCTCCAGCCTGTCTACCGCACTCTCCACAACACTTTCCGTGTTCGCAACCGCTGTCTGCCGAATTGCCATTTTAAATCTGCTGTAGATCAGGAATCCCATCAGAACCGTGGTTACGATTGTCAGTGCAGTAAGTACAGCCATAATAATTGACTGAATATCCCAACTGATAAACCTTCCCCGACAAAACCATCTCTGCATCCGCAATTTTATTGAATATCCATAATTTTCCTTTCTCTTCGTATCGTTTCTCTTCACTTCGATCCCCTTTTACCACTTCATTCTGCTTTTTCTTATCTCATTTTTTATGTGATGTCCGATACTTGGATGGTGACATCCCAAACCGTTTCTTAAAGACATAACTGAAATAGTTTGCATCCTGATATCCCACACGTTCCGCAATTTTATAGCTCTTCTCATTGGTTTCAAGCATAAGATCTGCTGCATGATCCATTCTGTAATCTGTCAGCCAGGAAATAAATGTCTTTCCCGTTTCCTTTTTAAAAAGTGATGAAAAATACGAATTTGATACTCCCAGCTCCGAACATACTGTATCCAGGGAAAGATCTGGCTGCATATACCGGTCTCTCACAATTCCTTTTGCCTCTTCCACGATACGTCTTGAAGTCGTATTTCTTGCATTTTTCAGTTCTTCACTGATCGCCACTGCTGAATTTACAAGCCAGCCCTTTAGGGTACTTTCATCCATCTCCGGCACTTTTTCATAAGGATTTTCTACCTCTGCACAATAATCTTTAAAGTCAATAAAATTATTTGCACAGAAACGATAAAATGCCCCAACCATCTCCATCGTTGCCAGCTTGTACTGGCTCACTGTCTTCGCATTCCGGTGCAGCTTTTCGATCTCACTCTGAGCTGCCTTCTCGATCTCTTCCCTGCTTCCAAGGTTGATCGTCTTGAATAAAGCATGCATCTTGGTATCCTCGGACTGAACCGAGATCTCCTGCTCTGTCGGAGCGATCTCACCAATGTTGATCGCCCTCTGTGTCCCGTACAGCACCCGGTAAGACACCGCTTCTCTCGCTCCTGCATACGACTGGTTGATCGTAAACAAACTGTCGCAGGCTCTTCCGATCCCGGCTGTCACAACCGCTCCCATCACTCTGTACGCCCATCTGCAAAATCTGTCGCAATCATCCGTAAACGCAACCGCTTCCTCTTCTGAATTTAATTCCATCACAAGCACTGTATTTCCAAGATAAGTAAACATCTGGCTTTTCCATTTCTCTGCGATCCTTTCCCGGATCTCCTGCTCTACCGACATGGATAACAGCAATGCATTCATCCCTTCCGGCACATGATGTTCGGAAGTATGAAAGACGGCACATCCAAAAAGTGGCCCGGTCATATGGATCTGATATGCTGCAAGAAATTTTTCACAATCTGCCTCCGTAATCCGTCCTTCGATCAATGAGATAAATAAATTTGTCTGAAACATCGGCAGTGATGCATTAAAATAATGCTCCAGCTTTTTTACATTCAACTTTTCTTCCCGTTCATTATCCAGCGTCTTTTTCAGCCTTTTCAGGCACTCCGACAATTCCTGGGAATTGATCGGCTTGAGCATATACTCTTCAATCTCCAGATGAACGGCTTCTTTGGCATATTCAAATTCATCAAATCCGGTAAACAAAAGAATCTTGGTAGCAGGAAAA
>OHKA01000669.1_pt1 | contig 12248 bp, 10 predicted proteins | sample 1568751 | NCBI WGS metagenome assembly OHKA01 (sample SAMEA3879525, study PRJEB24766) | human gut metagenome | biome: human-associated habitat; feature: feces | place: USA | collected 1985/1987 | reverse complement strand
TTGTCGCCTCGTTTATCGGCTCCCCTGCCATGAATCTCGTGCAGGGAACCTATGAAAACGGCGTGTTTGACCTATGGGTCAATGAAACAGATGTAATCAGCCTTGCAAAAAAGGACACTGTCTTTGTAAAGCTTGATGATTTTGATGATGATTTTGGAGGAGCAGAAGAATGAGCAGCGAAGTTTTTGAGGCCTTAAGCTTGTTGGAAAAGGAAAGAGGCATTCCGGTGGATTTTATGCTGGATAAGATCAAAAAAGCGATTCTTACCGCTTGTAAAAGCAGCTATAACGGCAACGACGACGCGATTATCAACATGAATCCGGATACGGGCGTGTTCGAGGTTTATCTACAGAAAACCGTTGTGGAAGAGGTAGAGGACAAGGGCAGGGAAATTTCCCTGCAGGATGCCCGGGAGATCGATCCTAATACTGCCGTAGGCGAAAAGGTAGGGGTTCAGCTGGATACCAAGCAATTTGGCCGGATCGCCGCGCAGACCGCCCGGAATATTATCCGTCAGGGCATCCGTGACGGCGAACGGGGACAGATGATGCAGGAATTCCAAAGCAGGCATCAGGAACTGGTTACCGCTACCGTGGAACGGATCGACCCCAGAAGCGGGGCGGCCACCCTGAAGATCGGAAAGGCCGAAGCCGTGTTGCCTAAAAGTGAACAGGTCGGCGGCGAGGAACTCCGGGAAGGCGACCATGTCAAGGTTTATGTAGTGGACGTAAAGGAGACGGAAAAGGGCCCCAGGGCGATGATCTCCAGAACCCATCCGGATCTGGTAAAGCGTCTGTTTGAGGAGGAAGTATCCGAGGTTCATGACGGTACTGTAGAGATCAAGGCAATCGCCCGCGAGGCAGGCTCCCGTACAAAAATCGCCGTTAAGTCCAACGAGGCCGGGGTCGATCCTGTAGGCGCATGCGTAGGTGTAAACGGAGCCAGAGTCAATGCCATTGTAAATGAGCTGAGGGGCGAAAAGATCGACATTATCAACTGGGACGAAAATCCGGCCTATCTGATCGAAAATGCCTTAAGCCCTGCAAAGGTTATCTGCGTAGTGGCAGATGAAGAGGCAAGAGAGGCTCAGGTGATCGTGCCTGACTATCAGCTGTCCTTAGCGATCGGTAAAGAGGGACAGAACGCCAGACTGGCAGCCAGACTGACTGGCTTTAAGATTGACATTAAGAGCGAGACACAGGCCAGAGAGTCAGGGGACTTCATGGATTATGAGAATGACTATGAAGAGGATGATTATGATGACGATTATGATTATTCGGATGATGAGCTTGCTGAGAACGAGAGATTAGCTGATACAGAACAGGCAGATGTACAGGCCGAGGCTTTTGATACAGAGGCTGACGAGAACGAAGCAGCAGATAGTGGTGATGAGCAGTAATGGCAAATAAAAAGATTCCAATGCGCAAATGCGTAGGCTGTCAGGAGATGAAGGAAAAGAAGTCACTTATTCGCGTGGTAAAGACTGCGGAGGGCGACATAATTCTCGATGACACCGGCAAGAAAAACGGCAGGGGAGCTTATATATGTAAGAGCCTTGAATGCTTTAAAAAGGCTAAAAAGACAAAGGCACTTGAGCGTTCCCTTGGCGTTAGTGTATCAGAACAGGTATATGAGGAGCTTGAAAAGGAGATGAACCAAATTGACAGATAGAGTACTTTCTATGCTGGGATTAGCAGCAAAGTCAGGCAATGTGGTTAGCGGAGAGTTTTCTACAGAGAAAGCTGTAAAGACAGGAAAAGCATTTTTAGTGATAGTTGCAGATGATTCATCAGACAACACAAAGAAGCATTTTTCGGATATGACTGCTTTCTATGAGGTTCCGATTTATTTTTATAGTGACAAGGTGGGGTTAGGGAATGCAATAGGCAAAGAGTTTCGCGCTTCCCTTGCAGTAACGGATGAAAACCTTGCAAATGCAGTGATAAAAAAGCTGCAGTCGAATAAAACTGAATAATGGAGGAAAATAGATATATGGCAAAAATGAGAGTTCATGAACTTGCAAAAGAATTAAATATAAAGTCGCAGGAAGTCATAGACACATTAAACGGCACACAGTTTGCTGTCAAAAATGTGCAGAGCGGTCTTGAGGATGAGGCACAGCAAATTGTACGAAAGAAGTACGCGAAAACAGAAGTAAAAAAAGATGCACCTAAGAAGGAAGAACCTAAAAAGGAAGAACCTAAAAAGGAAGAACCTAAAAAGGATGAGGCTAAGGCAGCCGACAGACCAAAGAAAAAGGCAAGCATCACAGCAGTTTTCAATGCCCAGTACAGTAAGCAGGGTAGGAAAACAAATGGTGGAAACGGCAGCGGAAATAATGGAAATAACAGTTCGCAGCGCAGGAATGGCAATGGCAGACGCGATAATCAGTCATCACGTCCTGAGCAGCACAGCATTATTAAGCCAAGACCTGTCGGAGAGAGAGCTATGCGCCCTATAAGTGAGCGTACAGCGGATCCATATGCAGATATGAAGGCAGCCAATTCGCGTCCGGCACGTCAGGCTGACGCTGATAGAAGAAGCGACAGACGTCAGGACAATGGCGAGAAAATCAACAACAGAAACACTGACAGAAATGCCGACAGAAGCAGAAATACGGACAGAAACAGCGATAGAAGAACAAACAATCGCGACAACAATAACCGAGATAACAGCAGAGACAATAATAGAGACAATAACAGAGGCTTCAGAAATGACTCCAGACGTCCTGTAGAGGGTGGCAGAAGCTTTGACAGAAATAATGATAGAAGCAGAAGCAATGACAGAAGCAGAAGCAATGACAGAAATAACGATAGAACAGGCAGCAGAGGTGATGACAGAAATCGTTTCAGAAAAGAAACAGTTGCAGTTGCAGCTCCTGATGATGTAAGAGGAAAGGAGAGCCGCGACAGAGGCAACGATAGAAAGAATAAGCATAATCACAATCAGAGCCAGAAGCAGGATAAGCTCGGAAAGAAGCAGGAGAATTACATCAATCTCGAGAAGCATGGCGGAAAGAAAAAGCCACAGCAGCCGAAGGCACAGCCAAAAGAGGATGAGAACGAGATTAAGACAATTTCTCTTCCGGAGAAGATTACAATAAGGGACTTAGCTGATAAGATGAAGGTTCAGCCTTCAGCCATCGTAAAGAAGCTTTTCATGAAGGGCGAGATGGTAACAGTTAACTCTGAGGTTGATTTTGCAGCTGCCGAGGAGATTGCTTTAGAGTTCAATTTCATATGTGAGGAAGAGGAGAAAGTCGATGTGATTGCAGAGCTTCTCAAGGAGGATGAAGAGGATGAGAGCAAGATGGTTCCTCGTCCACCTGTAGTCTGCGTAATGGGTCACGTAGATCATGGTAAGACATCACTGCTTGATGCCATCAGACAGACACGTGTTACAGACCGTGAGGCAGGTGGTATCACACAGCACATCGGTGCATCTGTTGTATCAATCAATGGCCAGAACATCACATTCCTTGATACACCGGGACATGAGGCATTTACAGCAATGCGTATGCGTGGTGCAAACTCTACTGATATCGCAATCCTTGTTGTTGCTGCAGATGATGGTGTAATGCCACAGACTGTTGAGGCAATAAACCATGCAAAGGCAGCCGGTGTAGAGATTATCGTTGCAGTCAACAAGATAGATAAGCCAAGTGCCAATATCGACAAGGTTAAGCAGGAGCTCTCAGAGTATGAGCTTATCCCGGAGGATTGGGGCGGAAGCACAATATTCTGTCCTGTATCTGCACATACTAAGGAGGGTATCGACAATCTCCTTGAGATGATTCTTCTCACAGCAGAGGTTCTCGAGCTCAAGGCTAATCCGGACAGAAATGCAAGAGGTCTCGTAATCGAGGCGCAGCTTGACAAGGGCCGTGGTGCGGTTGCCACAGTGCTTGTACAAAAAGGAACACTCCATGTCGGAGATCCTATCGCATGCGGAAGCAGCTATGGTAAGGTAAGAGCCATGATTGATGACAAGGGCCGCAGAGTAAAGGAGGCTAAGCCTTCTACACCTGTAGAGATACTTGGACTCAACAGTGTGCCTTCAGCAGGAGAGACATTTGTGGCATGCGATTCAGAGAAGGAGGCAAAGGCATTCTCTGACACATATATTTCAGAGGAGAAGAATAAGCTCATCGAGGATACAAAGGCAAAGATGTCACTTGATGATCTGTTCTCACAGATTCAGTCAGGCAACATGAAGGAGCTTGATATCATCGTAAAGGCAGATGTACAGGGTTCAGTTGAAGCTGTTAAGCAGAGTCTTGTCAAGCTTTCAAATGAGGAGGTTGTGGTCAAGGTCATCCATGGCGGCGTTGGTGCCATCAACGAGTCAGATGTTATCCTTGCATCAGCATCAAATGCAATCATCATTGGCTTTAACGTCAGACCGGATCCTGTTGCCAAGGCTACAGCAGACCGTGAGGGCGTAGATATCAGACTTTACAAGGTCATCTACAATGCAATCGAGGATGTATCTGCTGCCATGAAGGGTATGCTTGATCCTGTATTTGAGGAGAAGGTTATCGGACATGCGGAAATCAGACAGATTTTCAAGGCTTCAGGCGTTGGAAACATTGCAGGTTCATATGTGCTTGACGGATTTATGGAGAGAGGCTGCCGTGTCAGAATTAGCAGAGAGGGTGAGCAGATATTCGAGGGAGACCTTGCTTCACTCAAGAGATTCAAGGATGACGTCAAGGAGGTCAAGACAGGCTACGAGTGTGGTCTTGTATTTGACGGATTTAATGATATTCAGGAATTCGATATAGTTGAAGCTTACAAGATGGTAGAGGTTCCGAGATAATCATATATTGGTTATCTTGAATTAATGCAGCTATTCGGATAGTTACGGTTTAATATAAAAAGAAAGCGGGATTATATGAGAAAGAACAGCATAAAAAATATTCGTATCAACGAAGAGGTAATGCGTGAACTGTCAAATATCATACGCGGTGAGATAAAGGATCCGCGTATCAATCCCATGACAAGTGTTGTTGCTGTCGAGGTGGCACCTGATTTAAAGACAGCAAAGGCTTATATCAGTGTGCTTGGTGACAAGAAATCACAGGCTGATACACTTGCAGGACTTAAGTCAGCGGAGGGATATATACGCAGAACTCTCGCAAAGAACATCAATTTAAGAAATACACCTGCCATTACATTTATCATAGACCAGTCTATAGAGTATGGTGTTGAGATGTCTAAAAAGATTGATGAAGTAACAAAAAATCTCAAAGAGGATTAACAAAGAGGATTGATTATGACAGAGATTGATTCTATTTTAAAGGATGCACAATCAGTTGCCGTTTCCGGTCATGTGAGACCGGACGGCGACTGTGTCGGCTCAACACTTGCGGTATACAACTACATAAAGGATTATTATCCTGATATAAAGGCAAGGCTTTATTTAGAGCCAAGCCCAAACATCTTTAAGTTTATGCAAAGAGCAGATGAGATTGACAGCAGCTATGCGGATGATACAGTATACGATCTGTTCATAGCATGTGACTGCAGTGACACAGGCAGACTGGGAAGTGCAGCTAAGTATTTTGAGTCTGCAAAAAGGACACTTTGTATAGATCATCATGTTACAAACGGGGCCTTTGCAGACGCAAATTACATCTTTCCGGATGCGAGCTCAACCTGTGAGCTTGTGTTTGAACTTCTGCCGAAGGAGCGCATCACAATACAGATAGCAGAGTGTATTTACACAGGCATGGTGCATGATACAGGCGTGTTCCAGTATTCATGCACTTCAAAAAAGACTATGGATATAGCAGGCTCCCTGATGGAGATGGGCATTGATTATTCAAGGATAATCGATGATACATTTTATACAAAGACATTTGCTCAGAACAAGATTATGGGGCAGGCACTTTTGAATGCTGCTTTGTATCTGAATGGTGATGTTATATTGTCTGCAGTATCGCGCGCTGAGATGGAGAAGTATGATGTGCTACCAAAGCATCTTGATGGTATTGTAAATCAGCTGCGCGTGACAAAGGATATAAAGGTTGCTGTATTTCTCTACGAAAATGAGGATGGTACCTACAAGGGCAGCCTGCGTGTAAACGGTGATTATGATGTGGCAAAGGTTGCGTCGGTATTTGGCGGCGGTGGACATGTAAAGGCCGCCGGATTTACGATTGACGGACCGCTTGAGGTGGCAACAGACCGCATCCTTACGGCAATTAAGGACAATATTTAGGGAGAGATTCTTGGGCAGATGGTTAATGGAATAATCAATGTATACAAGGAAAAGGGCTATACAAGCTTTGACGTTGTGGCAAAGCTTCGAGGCATATTCCACCAGAAGAAGATTGGTCATACGGGTACACTTGATCCTGATGCGCAAGGCGTCCTTCCTGTCTGCCTTGGAAAGGCAACCAGAGTGTGTGACCTTTTGACAGATAAGGACAAGGTCTATAAAGCTGTGCTGCTTTTAGGACAGGAGACAGATACACAGGATATTTCAGGGCAGGTCTTAAATCAGGCTGAGGTCAATGTGACTGAGCAGGCGGTGTATGATGCAATATCACAGTTTATTGGCAGACAAAAGCAGGTGCCGCCAATGTATTCGGCTCTAAAGGTCAATGGGAAAAAGCTCTATGAGCTTGCCAGGGAGGGCAAGGTTATAGAGAGAAAAGCCCGGGATATCGAGGTGTTTGATATCAAGGTTGAAAGCATTGATTTACCGGAGGTTACGATGACGGTGCACTGTTCAAAGGGCACATATATCAGGACGCTGTGCAATGACATCGGAGAGAGGCTGGGCTGCCATGGCTGCATGAAGTCACTGCTTAGAGTAAGGGTAGCAGGCTTTGACTTAGAGCATGCACTTACACTTTCACAGATTCAGTCAAAGGTGGATGAAGGTTGTTTTGATATGGTGATGCCTGTTGACGGAGTATTCGAAAATCTGCCGGCAGTGCATACTGCTTCAGATGCTGATAAGCTTGTCAGAAATGGAAATAAAATTCCGGCAGTGCTTACGGATTATTTAAAACACAGTGCTGACTCTGATATAAGATACAGAGTATACAATCATGAGGGCATATTTGTCGGTGTGTATTCGTATCTTGATGAGACCGGTGAGTTTAAGCCGGTTAAGATTTTTATGGAATAGAATAGTATACAGATATTATGGAATATATAAGCAAAACTCTGGATTTTCATGTCAAGGAGCCGTCCGTCATCTCGTTTGGAAAGTTTGACGGGCTTCACCGAGGACATGAATTTCTGATGGAAAAGCAAATTGAACAGAGCAATCTGCATGGCTACAAGCGCATCATATTTACGTTTGACATTCCTCCCAAATCGGAGGTACTTGGCGTTGAGTCAAAGGTTATAATCACAAACGATGAAAAAGAGTATGTGTTTGAAAAATCAGGTATTGACTATCTGATAGAGTGTCCGTTTGTGCCACAGGTGATGACGATGGAGGCGGATGCGTTTGTCAGATGGATAGTTAAAAGTCTTAATGTCAAGTGTATCATTGTCGGAGATGATTTCCGTTTCGGGCACAACAGGGCAGGAGACCATCGGCTGCTTTCTGCGATGGCAGGAGAGCTTGGATACGAGCTTATTGTGGTGGACAAGATAAAGGATGGAGACAGGGATATAAGCAGTACCTATATCCGCGAGGAGATTGCGGCAGGACATATTAAAAAGGCGAATGAACTGCTGGGATATCCCTTTTTCATAAAAGGAAGAGTAGTGCATGGCAGAGCACTGGGCAGGACTATTGGCATTCCGACAGTCAACCTTTCAGTGCCGCACGATAAGCTGCTTCCACCAAAGGGAGTGTATATGTCAAGAGTTCTTGTCAGGGACAACTGGTACCTTGGTGTAACCAATATAGGATGCAAGCCTACTATAGAGGGCAAAAATCCAATCGGTGCAGAGACATATATCATAGATTTTGGGCAGGATGTTTACGGACAGGATATCATGGTAGAGCTTCATAAGTTCGTAAGACCTGAGATGAAGTTTGATTCAATAGAAGCGTTAAAGAGCCAGATGAGTGCAGATATCAATTATACAATCAATTATGCAGGCAGTCACACATTCTAGTGTGGCTGTTTTTTTGCAAAATTACCCAAAATAACGAAAAAATGACAAATATTACGGAAATATTACGGAGAAATATTGACATTTTAACAATTTGTGATATACTCGTAAACATGGGATTATGGATAGCATGAACTGGAGGCTATATGAAAAATAAATTAAAATTAGGACAGGCAGCAGGCGTTGTAGCGTTTGCTATTATTATAGGTGCTGTATCTATGAGTTCAAGCAGCACAGTAGATGCCAGAGCATCATTAAAGGAAAACAGAACAGTCAATGCGGGGGTGGCTCTTGGTCTGACAGAGGCGGCAGATGCTACGGAGCTTCTTACAGCAGGGGTTACATCGGCTCTTACTTATTATGGAGCTGACGTATCGGTAGCGCAAAACGACAGCAATGTTGTTACTGCATCTGCTCAGGGTGCACAGGTTGGCAATACTGCACAGGAGACAGAACAGGCAAATGAGGCATCCCAGACACCGACAGCCGCACAGACCTGTGGTTATACAAATCTTGGTATGTCGGTTATAAGCAGCGGAAACTTAAATATCAGACAGGAAGCTTCGACAGACAGCGAGGTAATAGGAATACTTACCAATCACAATGCCTGTGAGCTTCTTGAGGATGCCGGAGAATGGTACAAGGTCACATCAGGCAAGGTGACAGGATATGTAAACAAGCAGTATCTTGTAACAGGAGATGAGGCAGAGGCTATTGCAGAACAGGAGATTAAGACGGTTGCCACAGTAAATACGGAAACACTGAATGTGCGTGCAGAGAAGTCAACAGAGGCTGCGGTGCTTTCACAGGTTGGAAATTCAGAGGCATTCACGGTTAATTCTGTCGCTGACGGCTGGGTTGAGATAAGTGTGGATGATTCGGTAGGATATATATCACAGGATTATGTGACACTGGCACAGGCACTTCCTACAGCAAAGACAATAGAGCAGGTGAAGTATGGTGACGGTGTATCAGATGTAAGGGCATCTGTTGTATCGTATGCGTTACAGTTTGTCGGAAACAGATATGTGTGGGGTGGTACAAGCCTTGAGAAGGGAATTGACTGCTCAGGCTTCACAATGAGAATTCTTGGAAAGTATGGAATCTCATTACCGCATTCATCAAAAGCACAGCCTTCATATGGCACAAAAATCAGTGCATCTGAAGCAAAGCCGGGAGATTTATTCTTCTACGGAAGTGGAAGGAGTATCTCACATGTTGCAATTTATATCGGAAACGGACAGATTGTACATGCCAGCAACAAGCGTGATGGAATCAAGGTTTCAAATGCATATTACAGAAATCCGATTTGTGTCGCAAGATATTTGCCGGATTAATAAAAAAACAGTTTACAACAAATGCTTACTATGCTATACTGCATAAGTATGGTTTTGCCCATGTTCGGTAGTTGGACACTCCGACCTATTGCTGAGCATCATACAAGTTATCAGGGCGCATTATAATATAAGGAGGATCAACAATGATCGCAAAGGAAAAGAAACAGGCTATTATCGCAGAGTACGGTAGAACACCAAATGACACAGGTTCACCAGAGGTTCAGATTGCAATTCTTTCAGCAAGAATCGCAGAGTTAACTGAGCATTTCAAACAGAACCCAAAGGATCATCATTCAAGAAGAGGAATGTTAAAGATGATCGGTCAGAGACGTGGATTACTTGCATACCTTAAGGAGATTGATATCGAGAGATATCGTTCACTTATCGAGCGTTTAGGACTCAGAAAATAGTATTTTCTTTAGAGCGGAGTAACTATTATTCCGCTCTATTATTGTTTTTATTATTGTTTTTTGAAAAGCAGAAGTAAGCCGAGACCACTAAAGAGTGCATGAGAGTACATGTATTGTTTAGTAGTTTCGGAAGAGGAATACACTTCTGCAAAAGAATTTTAAGGAGAATTAATATGTACAAAAGTTATTCAATGGAACTTGCCGGCAGGACTCTTACTGTAGATATCGGAAGAGTAGCAGCTCAGGCAAACGGAGCTGTTTTTATCAAGTATGGTGATACAACAGTCCTTTCAACAGCTACAGCATCTGACAAGCCACGTGACGGTGTGGATTTCTTCCCACTCAGCGTTGAGTTCGAGGAGAAGATGTACTCTGTAGGAAAAATTCCGGGTGGTTTTAACAAGCGTGAGGGAAAGGCATCTGAGAACGCCATCCTTACAGATCGTGTAATTGACCGTCCTATGAGACCTCTTTTCCCAAAGGATTACAGAAACGATGTTACATTAAACAACCTTGTTATGTCAGTGGATCCTGAGTGCCGTCCTGAGATAGTTGCAATGATCGGTACAGCTCTTGCTGTTCATATATCAGATATTCCGTTTGACGGACCATGTGCCATGACACAGATGGGACTTGTTGATGGAGAGTTTATCGTAAACCCTTCACAGAAGCAGTGGGATGAGGGAGATTTACAGCTCACAGTTGCTTCTACAAAGGAAAAGGTCATCATGATTGAAGCAGGAGCCAATGAGATTCCTGAGGATCAGATGATTGAGGCAATCTACAAGTGCCACGATATCAACCAGACAGTTATCGCATTTATGGATCAGATCCGTGATGAGATTGGCAAGCCAAAGCATGAGTATGAGAGCTGTGCTATTCCTGAGCAGATGTTCGAGGATATCAAGAAAATTGTTACTCCTGAGCAGATGGAGGAGGCAGTATTCACAGATGAGAAGCAGAAGCGTGAGGAAAATATAAGAGCTATCACAGAGCAGTTAGAGGAAGCCTTCGCTGACAATGAGGAGTACCTTGCAGTACTTGGTGAGGCTATTTACCAGTATCAGAAGAAGACAGTCAGAAAGATGATTTTAAAGGATCATAAGCGTCCGGACGGCCGTGCAATCAACCAGATCAGACCACTTGCAGCAGAGGTTGATTTGATTCCTAGAGTTCACGGCTCTGCAATGTTTACCCGTGGACAGACACAGATTTGTGATGTTGTAACACTTGCTCCATTATCAGAGATTCAGAAAATCGACGGACTTGATGCAAATATCACAACAAAGAGATATATGCATCACTATAACTTCCCTGCATACTCTGTAGGAGAGACAAAGGTATCACGTGGACCGGGACGTCGTGAGATTGGACACGGAGCACTTGCTGAGAAGGCACTTGTTCCTGTACTTCCAAGCATTGAGGAGTTCCCATATACTATCCGTGCCGTATCTGAGACATTTGAGTCAAACGGCTCTACATCAATGGCTTCAACATGTGCATCATGTATGTCACTTATGGCTGCAGGTGTTCCGATTAAGGCTATGGTTGCCGGAATCTCATGCGGACTTGTAACAGGCGATACAGATGATGATTTCCTTGTACTTACAGATATCCAGGGTCTTGAGGATTTCTTCGGAGATATGGATTTCAAGGTAACAGGTACACATAAGGGTATTACAGCTATCCAGATGGATATCAAGATTCACGGACTTACAAGACCTATCGTTGAGGAGGCAATTGCGAGAACACGTGAGGCACGTCTCTATATCATGGATGAGGTTATGAGCAAGGCAATCGCTGAGCCTAGAAAAGAAGTAAATGAGTGGGCTCCAAAGATTGAGCAGATTACAATCGATCCATCAAAGATTGGTGATGTTGTCGGACAGAAGGGTAAGACAATCAATGAGATTATCGACAGAACCGGTGTCAAGATCGATATCACAGATGATGGCGCTGTTTCAGTTTGCGGAACAGATAAAGAGATGATTGCAAAGGCAATCGACATGATTAAGATTATCACAACTGATTTTGAGCAGGGACAGATCCTTGAGGGAACAGTTGTAAGCATCAAGGAGTTCGGTGCTTTCATCGAATTTGCTCCTGGCAAAGAGGGAATGGTTCACATTTCTAAGATTGCAAAAGAGAGAATCAACAGAGTAGAGGATGTACTCACACTTGGAGACAAGGTAAAGGTTGTTTGCCTTGGCAAGGACAAGATGGGAAGAATCAGCTTCTCTATGAAGGATGTAAAAGAGGATTAATTAATATACGTTAAAGTATAACAATAATATCCAAGTAAAGGGCTGCACGCAGGTGCAGTCCTTTTAATATATGAAATTATAGTAAGGTGATATGATGTAAGGCAAAACAGGTGCAGCTGTGTCATATTGTGAAAACGAATCATATACTAAATT
>OHKA01000664.1_pt1 | contig 12324 bp, 10 predicted proteins | sample 1568751 | NCBI WGS metagenome assembly OHKA01 (sample SAMEA3879525, study PRJEB24766) | human gut metagenome | biome: human-associated habitat; feature: feces | place: USA | collected 1985/1987 | reverse complement strand
TGATCTTGAACGAATTCTCAAAGAAGTCCGGTGTAACGAATGAGGCTGTCAATGAACTTATGGACAAGTTCAAGCTTTTGCTTACCATGAAAGAGGACGAAGCGGAACGTTTCCATACCTTATTATACCAAGTCAGTTCCGTATACCGCTCCATTTTGAGAGAGATTCGCTTGAGGATCAATTTACTTCCGCCTTCAGCTTCGCTGGCCGGTCTTTATACTATGGTAGATAACACCCGGGGAGTATGGAAAGCCCCCGCGAATATTTCCATCAATAACGTAGTCACGCCCGCACTCTCGATCACAAATGCCGAGCAAGAAGATCTGAACGTACCGATGAACGGAAAAGCCGTAAACGCAATCCGTAGCTTCCCCGGTGAAGGAATCAAGGTCTGGGGTGCCCGCACGATGGATGGTAACTCGTTAGACTGGCGTTATATTAACGTAAGGCGTACGATGATCTTCCTAGAGGAATCGATCAAGAACGCCGCCCGTGCCTATGTATTCGAACCGAATGTAGCAAATACATGGGTAAATATGCGTAGTATGATAGATGGATTCTTACGGGGCGTATGGAAACGAGGTGGATTAGCAGGAACTTCCCCCGAAGACGCATATAGCATTCATATCGGATTGGGAGACACGATGACTCCAGAGGATATTCTGGAAGGTATCCTCAGGATATCCGTATTCGTGGCTATTACCAGACCTGCGGAATTTATCGAGATCACATTCCAACAACAAATGCAAAAAAGCTGATAATTTAAGAATTAAAACCTATTAAAGAAATACGAATATGGCAGGAGAAGCACAAGATAATGTATGGCCGTTACCCAGTTTTTATTTTAAGGTAGAATTAGGTAGCCTCGGGGAAATCGCTTTTAAAGAGGTATCTGGTCTGGATATGGAAGCCCAAGTAATTGAGTACCGACATGGTAATAGCCCGGTTTTCTCAAATATCAAGATGCCGGGACTGAAGAAGACGAGCAATGTCAGTCTAAAGAAAGGGGTTTTCAAAGCGGATAACAAATTATTCGATTGGTTTAACAAGATAAAAATGAACACAATACAGCGAGAAGATGTAACAATCAGCTTACTGGATGAAGCAGGAAGCCCTACGATGGTTTGGAAATTATCGAACGCATGGCCGACTAAGGTTACCGGCGTCAGCTTAAAATCCGATGGAAACGAGGCTGCCATCGAAACCTTAGATTTAGCGCATGAAGGATTGACCATAGAAAACGCTTAATGCTAAGGTTTGATCATATTGTCCCTCCTCCGGTAGCGTTTTATTTCAACGTGACTTTCGAAGGATTGATCGAGACCTCTTTCCAAGAGGTCTCGGGACTACAACTTGAAATGGAGACAGAAACGATTAAAGAAGGGGGAGAAAACAGTTTCAGCTATCAGGTACCTACCCGACGAAAGCACGGTAACCTTGTGTTGAAACGTTCTTTAATGCCTTTGCCTCATGTGCTAGAGACATATGTGGTTAAAGTATTGGAAAATAATGGAAGTGCCCAGATCGTTCCCGTCAATTTAACTATATCATTGCTGGATGCCGGGCATTTTCCCCTAAATAATTGGTCTGTGCTCAATGCTTACCCTGTAAAATGGGACATTAGCGCATTGAATTCCCAAAAGAATGAGTTGGTGATTGAAACATTGGAGATGGCTTATACTAATTTGATCCGTATGTCGATAAGAGATACAGAAGATACGAAAAAAGAACAATTTAAGCAATGGCTATAACTATAAAAGAAATCCAAGTGTCCACAAAAGTGACACAACAGAAAAAGGAACCCGACCTCCCTCTCTCCCGTGATTTGATACAACAAATCAAAGAGGAGATAATTCGTGAGGCCAAGAAAGATTTGTCTAACCTTTTTTCTTGTAGAAAGGAGCGGTAAAACATGAACCAAAAGTTGATCATCGAGGCATATAAATCAATTGAATACAAAGGTGGCGAGAAATTGGGTAGTATCACCGTCCAAATCAATCCGGATAGCTATAAGTTAAGCAAATCTACCTCATATAAGAAAGACGAAAGCATAAAAGAGGATAAGCAACTACCGGAGTATAAACACACCAACCCCTCCACTCTCTCATTTGATATACACTTCGATGGTACCGGTATTATCCCGACGGGGAAAAAAACCGTGACAGAAAGGATCAAGGATTTGGAGAATATCATTTTTCTTCCTAGCGCGGAGATCGATCCACCCAGCCCTTGCTTCCTTAAAGTAATTTGGGGGAGTCTCATTTTCAAGGGGAGATTAACCAGCCTAAATTGGGATTACACCTTATTCTCGCCCAATGGCAATCCTTTACGAGCTAAAGGCTCCTTGTCACTAACAGAGGCGATTAGTAGTAGAGAGACACAAGCAAAAAAGAAAAATCAAAAAGCTGAGGGTAAATTCGTTACTTTTAAACAAGGAGACAGTCTAATCGGGTTATGCGCAAAAGAATATAAAAATTCTGGTTATGCTCCAATGATTGCCTCCATAAATAACCTAATCAGCTTTAGAGATATAAAACCCGGAACTCAATTATGGTTCCCTAAAATATAATGAATATGGATAATTCATTTATAATCAAACTATTCCTAAATGGTAAAGATGTAACGGAGCAATACTCCGTAATCAATGCAAAAATATACAGAGCATGTAATAAGATCGATAAAGCAACGATCTCCATCAGCGCTGATATTATCGACAACAGCCAATTTGAAATACCAGACAACAAAATATTCAATCCGGGTACGGAGCTTAAGTTTCAAGCGGGTCCAACAGATAAGGTCAACACCTTATTTGAGGGATGCGTTACAACCCATCAGTTAAAAATCAATAGCGAACAACAAACTCTATTTATTTTAGAATGTAGGGGTTTCGCATATCCTGCAACCTTTGGACGTAAAAATAATGTATATGAAAATAGTAAAGATGATACCGTTATCAAGAAGATTCTGGGACAATACGGGCTTTCCGCCAAAGTAGATAGCACCGGTATAGAAATTCCACAACTGGTACAATATTATTGTACAGATTGGGATTTTGTACTCACACGAGCACAAAATAACGGATTAGTCGTTATCACTGACGGTAAACAAGTCAAGGTATGTAAACCGAATGTATCCGCCTCCCCGGTCTTAACCATCACCTATGGAGATAATTTAATCGCTTTCGATGGTTCTATATCCGCTTCCGAGCAATACACAGATACAAAAGCTTGCGCTTGGGACGTGAGCCGTCAACAAATTATCAAAGCCACCGCCAGCAAACCTCCTCTCAATGTCCAAGGCGATATCGCCGCAAAGGATCTATCCGGTCTGGCAAATGAAGTGATGCTTTATCAAACTAACGCTCCCATCGGCGACGCTTCTTTACATGCTTGGGCCGATGCGCAAGCTTTATGGAGCGGTCTGGCACGTTTTCAAGGCTCCATCACAATTTACGGGAATGCGTCTATTATTCCGGGCTGTATTATCAAATTAGAAGGATTAAGCAAACATTATAGTGGAAACGCATTTGTTCAATCAGTAGAACATACACTACAAGGAGGCGAATGGAAGACACAAGTCTATATGGGTTTCAATCCGGTAGTCATTACCGAAGAGCCCGATGTAGTCGCTCCCGCAGCTAGTGGTTTTTTGCCCGGTATACGAGGATTACAAATAGGGATCGTTAAAAAGATCGGAGATAATAAAGATTTCGAGAATTTTATATTAGTCGATATACCCTTGTTACAATGTGAGAAGACGGAGATATGGGCTCGGCCGGTCAGTCCGTACGCAAGCAATGGGGTCGGCATGTTATTTCTACCGGAAGTCGATGATGAGGTAGTCCTGCAATTCATCAATGAGGCCCCCTGCCACCCTGTGATTGTCGGAAGTTTGTACAGTCGCAAACGAAAAACGCCGGTTTCTTTAGATCCAAAAAATAATTTAAAGACAATTGTTACAAAAAACCAGTTGAAAATTACTTTGGACGATGATAAAAAGATTATCACAATAGGGACTCCCGGAGAGAACACGCTCATATTGGATGATGACAAAAAGCAAATTCTGTTATCCGATGCTAATAAGAACAAGGTCTGTATGGATAAAAACGGAATTATGGTAGAATCCGGCAAAGATCTCATATTTAAGGCAAGAGGGAATGTCAAGACAGAAGGAATGGGTATCGAATCCAAGTCTAAGCAAGATACCAAGATAAATGGCTTGAATATCGAGGTTTCCGCACAAATGGGAGTTAAAGTAAAAGGGTCTGCCACCGCCGAAATATCCGCATCCGGCCAAACCGTTGTAAAAGGAGGCGTTGTAATGATTAATTAAATCGAATGAATTATGCAGAACAAAAATAGTTTTTTAGGTAAAGGATGGGCATTCCCCCCAGAATTCAGCCATAATGATAATCCCACCCGTATGTCTAATTATGAAGAAGACATCCGGCAAAGCTTGGTCATCCTTCTCTCCACTCGCACAGGGGAGCGAATACATCGTCCGGATTACGGTACGGAACTATATCGTTATCAGTTTGAACAATTAGATCTTACCATGGAGACCATGATTAAAAGCGCTATTGAGAAGGCTGTTCTCTTATACGAGCCTAGAGTCTCGCTTGATCGCATAGAAATTAATAAGGCTCGTGCCTTTTCGAAATCATCCTCTTTATATCATTACCAATCCTTAGCCATACTCAATGAGATCAAGCAAACAGATACAATCGGGATCGAACAGAGTTTCATTTTGTGGCAAAATGAGAACTCACCGGAAAGTAACAGAGAAATCACCTATCTAAGAAACGCTCTATACCATAAGTTCTCTGATTGGTATCAAAGATTGAATCATCGGATCTTTAGAGATTCCATGTCCGATTTATTTCTGGATATGGAGAAATATAACCAGAGACTTCAGCTAATAACCCTATCCAATCCTAAAACGGTTCGTAGAAGTCTCTACCTATTATTACGTATCCTCCGCAATTTACAAAACAAACGGGAGATTTACATCCAAGAAATCGCTAAAAGCGGAGAGACCGATCCCTCATTAGCTGTTTTAATCGCTTTCTTGAAAAACTATCAATATCTGGTAGATCAGTTCAATAAACGCTGGGAAGCTTATCCGTTATTTTATGTCAACCAAATATTGAAGGAATCTCCCCAAAAAGCGATTATTCCTTCCGCTTGGTTTATCGCCGTGAAAAATAATACCACACGGCAAGCCCAGTTACCCAAAGGTACAGGTATTATAACACAGGTACCATTTCCTGTGCAAGATATCCAATTTTGTTATCGTACGGATGAAGATTATTCGGTCAATAACATGAAAATAACGAGTATACATTCGTTACTATTGGAAAAAGATCCGAAAAAATATCCAGCGAGCCGATTAGGCTTCGTTACGTCCATCTGGCAAAAACAGTTGAATAACAGGATCGGAAACGTTCCTTCTAAGAAGCCCAATCTGGACTCAGAGCTAATCTTTGAGAACCAATCCTCTATACAAGCCGGACTGATAATCGAATCTCCCATGTTATTACTTCGGGAAGGACATCGGGATATACATATCACATTCGGATTAGAAGAAGACTCTATATCATATTTCAAAGAATTAATCGCTACTACGGAACAATCTTCCCACGAAACCGGGCGTGTATTAAACGACGCTTTCCTATTGGAGTTAAGCACAGAGAAAGGTTGGGACCCGATATACGCCTACACCTTGACATTCATCAACGAAAACTCCTTTTATCTGAAATTCGTCCTTAATGAGAAATTCGACCCTACAACACCTTGCTCTGAAGCTCATGGTTGCCAAACACGTAACCCAGCGCTCCGTATATTGATGAACACGGATGCTTGGTTATTCCCCTACTCTTGGGTACACCGTATTTTTATTACTAGCTTAAAGATAAAGGTACATGTATCCGGCATGTCATCCTTGAAAATCTATAATCCTCTGGGAGAAGTAGACGCAAGCGTACATTTCCCTTTATTCGGGTTAGAAGCTCAAAAAGGCTCATGGTTCGCATTCGGTAATTATGAGATAGCGATCAAGCCTATCCAATCCATGGGTATTACTTTGCAATGAGCGGATCTACCTTATTCGGAAGGAGGTTTCTATGATTTGTATCAAGCATATAAGACACCTATCGATAATACCACCTTCAAAGTTGAATGGGAAAAACTAACAGACCAGAAATGGGTAAAATTACCGGAAAGTACATCTTGTCTCTTCAATACGAAAAACAAGCATACTTCCCCTAAGGGAAAGCTCTCGGAGTACAGCGAGATCGTTTACGACAAACCGTTCAAAAACATTACGGTCTCCACGGAAGAAGAGCAATATCAATACACGAAAGCCCAGCAAGGCTTCTTCAGGATTAGACTCACAGATCCGAACGGCGGATTCGGGCAGACGGAGTACCGGATACTCTTTGCGGATATCATGATAAGAAACAGCCATACCCGTAAACAGACCCCGGTGCCCAAACCTCCTTACAACCCTATGATTGAAAGTATAGATATCGGTTATAGCGCCGAGGAAGAATACTTTTTCAATGGCGATACCCCAAGAGATAGATGCCGTATCTATCATATCCATCCATTGAGGCAAAAGGAATTACATGAAATCGATCTACGTCATCCGTTCCCAATGGTGGGAGTACCCACAGAAGATGGGATTATTCTATTCGGTATTGGTAACTCGATCGGTAACGACCAGATCCGTTTATTCTTCGAGATGGCTGCCTTGAAACGGGAAATCGAAAAAGAATATCTTCCTTGCGTACAATGGTCTTTCTTCAACGGCAAGCAATGGGAGTTTATCAAACCGGGTAATTTGCTTTCCGATACAACCGGGAATCTGTTGAATACAGGTTTGGTAGACATCCTGCTTCCCTCACCTATTAGCGAGGAAATGCTTGACATAAATGGAGATTTCTGGCTTTCGGCAAAAGTATCTTGCCACACGCAAAATTGTTCATCCATACGAAATGTCTATCTAAACCCAGTGAAAGCCCGGTTAGAAATCCCCGAAGAAATGGAAGCCCTGATCAGTGAGGAACTCGAAAGCTTCACGGGACTCGTTTCTTTCGAGAAAAGTATGCCGGGACTTACGGATATTTACCAGATCATACCCGCTAAAGGAGGACGTTTGCCGGAAACGCCAGAGGATATGCGGCTCCAGATCACCCAAGAGATGTCCCATCGGAACCGGGCTGTATTGCCTAGGGATTACGAGCAAATAACATTGGCTCAGTTCCCCGAAGTCGAAAAAGTACTTTGCTTGCCCGGAATAGACAGTAAAGCTCAAAACAGGAGCCCGATCGTAACATTGGTCGTGATGCAAAAGGAGAAAGATAAAAAGATCTTGCCTTTATGCGAACATAGGCTACTCATGCGAATCGAAGATTATATAGGTGACAAGACAAGTCCGTTCATTACCGTTGACGCTATTACTCCGGTCTACGAGGAAGTAACCGTTTGCTGTAACCTCCGGATAAAGCCCGGATATCCCGTAGGAGATATACTCCGCCAGACAGAGGCACGCATTAATAATTGTATCGCGCCTTAGCGAGATAAGGAAGAGATCCCGGTATTTGGGCTTTCGTTCTCATCGACAGATCTTTATACCTCCATACGAGAGTGTGAAGCCATCGTGGACATTGATATATTAAGCGTAGCGCATGTCGTATATACGGCAAAAGATCAACAAAAGAGCTATTATCTAAACCGCTACCCGGAAGAGGCAAGGCAAAATTTCAACGTTAGCCCTTCCCAACCTTGGTGCATATTAGTTCCTTCTGATAGGCATTTGCTATATATTGACCAAAAAGACGAACTACTGGAACAACTCGAACTCGGATATTTAGGAGTTGGAAGTAATTTTATTATTAACAAATAAAACAAACCGGATATGCCTCGTACAAACAGAAATACACTAAAAGGAATCCAATTCCGGTTTTCCGCTTGGTCGAATACATTCGCAAGGTTCTTTTCAGTCTCGCCGATATATTTGGAGACAATCATGGAAAGATCGATACGATATACATCCATCCCGTTCTTCTTGCCGATCAAGGTCGCGCAAAGCGTCTTACCCGTTCCCGGCGGGCCATAAAACAAAGTGCGGTAACCGGCCTTCAAAAAACGACTCAATCCCCAGTCCGAAAGGATGACCCGATGCCCCGTAATCCAATTATTTATCTCCTCCAACTCCTCACGCACATAATAAGATAATACGACATCTTCCCAATTCAAAGCCGTACTAATCCGTTTGGCCAGAAAACCCATATTATAGTCCGGCTTATATTCTCCCTCAAAAGATAAACGGTACAAGAAATCCTCCGATATACGCAGTTGTCCGCTCAAGAACGGTTCACCATTCCCGGCTCCTTCCAAGCCAACGACGTGATACATATGGAACCTATGCTCTTCACGAAATAGACGAACCACTTCCAGACGGCGTTCCACACGATCGCCCGCCAATAGGAAAACGGCCGTCTCACCCGTTGGCAAGAATCCTCCGTGCGATAGTCCTTTCCAACCGCCAAATTCCGTATAAGGACAGTCAAAATTCTTATTATGCACAAAAAAAATATCCAACATCTGCGGAGAAAGATGAGGCATTAAAGCCAACATCAACACCATCCACTCGTCGAAAGTAGGATCGACCTGTTCCGGCAACAACGCCTTCCAAAGCGGTCCTGCCTTCGGGAGTGGGATATCATAGACAGAAGATAAATCGCACTCCTGCCGGAAATACAAACGAATGGAGACATCCAATACCCGCTGGAACCAATCGATCCACTCGTTCATAAGACAGAAGCAGCTTTAGCACCCATCACATCCGCCTCGTGTTCCAAGGATAAATCATCGTTAACGGCCATTCCACCTACCTCGGTAGTAGGCTGCACACGTCCCTTGGCTTGCTGGATGACGTGTGTCAACTCATGTCCCAATAGCTGCTGTCCGGCAGACGTATCCGGTTTGAATTGTCCCGGGGCGAAATGGATATCCGTACCTTGCGTATATGCCAAAGCCCCAACCTCCGGCGCTTTCGATGAATCCGGGTGTACACGTACCGAGGAGAAATCCGTCCCGAAGGAAGACTCCATGCCTTGGATTACATGATCCGGAATCCCTGTCTGGTTCTTTGTTTGCCGTTGGGCCACAAATTTTCCTTGAAGAAGCTCATCCTCATCTTCCGTATCATAACGGCTTAAAATCTCATCCACGATCCCTTCTAAAGAGGTTCGGTTAAAGGTATCCCAACGACCATATAAATCATGAACGAAAGGTTCCCGATCCGCAACTAAATCTAGTTTTAAGGTACCTATTGTTATCATATGGTTTGCAGGGTATTTCAGTCTTTATTAGATGCATGCAATATCTATATTATTCTTCGATTAAACAAGTATTATCCAGATTCTTTTCCACAAAAACATATAAAAGTTGATTGTCCCAGAATAAAACTTATGCGTACCTATAGGTAAGCCTGATCGGTACCTATTCTATTCTTAAATTATCGCCACTGATTTTACAATCAGCGGCGGCATTTGTATATTCAGCGGCTGTGAATATAAATTCAGCGCCGCCAAATTAAGAAATAGAGCTTATTCGACAAAGAATATATAGGCTCTTGGAGAAGTATTTCCTAGGGAGAGAAACGTTTTTCCTCCAACAGAGAGAGATATCAAAGATATTTACGTAAATTTGCCATTCAGTTACAATTTATCAACCTAAATTCTTTATTTACATGGAATCTGTAATGAAAAAAACAGCCGCCACAAGCTTGTTAGCCTCTTGTGCGGTATCGCTGGCCTTGTTTTCCTCTTGTGCCAGTCAAGAACAAAACACACTTACTCCCGAGGAAATCGCTGACGGATGGGTTCTGCTTTTTGATGGAAAGACATTGGATGGTTGGAAAGATTACAACGGGACTACATTGACACAGCCTTGGCATGTAGTGGATGGTTGTATACAAGCCAAAGGAGATGGCAGCGACGCTAGTGGCTACATCGTAACCGATAAAGAGTATGAGAACTTCGAGCTTTCTTGGGACTGGAAATTGTCCAAGGGTGGCAATAGCGGTATGTTGTACCATGTGGTAGAGCGTCCCCAATTCGCTGTTCCTTACGTAACGGGGCCGGAGTATCAATTGATCGACGAGCCGAACTTCCCGGACCCATTGGAAGAGTGGCAGAAATTAGGTGTGGATTATGCGATGCATTTGCCGGATAAATCCAAGATGAAGGTGAATCCGCAAGGCGAATGGAACAACTCCAAGATCGTATTCGATAACGGACATGTGGAACATTGGTTGAACGGACAAAAGATCCTAGAGTTCGAGGCATGGACAGACGATTGGCACGCTAAGAAAAATAGCGGCAAATGGGCCAACGCGCCGGAATACGGATTGGCGAAAAAAGGTGTGCTTTGCTTGCAAGATCATGGTTATCCCGCATCTTTCCGTAACTTGAAGATCAAGGAACTTCCCCGTAAGGCCGGTAAGGAAGTGAACTTGTTCAACGGCGTGGATTTGACGGGATGGGAACCATACGGTACGGAGAAATGGTACGTAAAAGACGGTTTATTGGTTTGCGAAAGTGGTCCCGACAAGCAATACGGTTATCTCGCTACCCGTGATTATTATGATGATTTTGATCTGACCGTAGAGTTTAAGCAAGAGGCTGACGGAAACTCCGGCGTATTCATCCGCTCTTTCGTAGAGGAAGGCGTGAAAGTAAACGGCTGGCAGGTAGAAGTAGCTCCGAAGGGCCACGATACAGGTGGTATCTATGAGTCGTACGGACGTGGCTGGTTGGTTCAGATTCCGGATGAGAAAGAGAATATCTTGAAAGAAGGCGATTGGAACACGATGCGTATCAAAGTACAAGGCGACAACGTACAGACTTGGCTGAACGGACAGGAAATGGTAAACTTGAATGATGAGAAGATCGGAGCGGGTAAAGGCCGCATCGCCCTTCAGATTCACGACGGTGGAGGCATCAAGGTTCTTTGGCGAAATTTAAAACTTACGACATTATAATAGAACGAAGCTAGATTATAAACCAAATAAGGTGTTTCAAAAGAAGTCTTTTTGAAGCACCTTATTTTTATCATTGATAACACCCTCTTTTATCACTGGATTTTATGAATAAACTTATCTTTACAGCTATCCTTTCGGGATTTGCCGGTCTCTACGCCATGGGCCAGAACGAGATCCGGCTTATGGACATGGACCTAAATAAATCCTACCAAACTTACGGTGGCGCCGTCAAAGGGAAATCAGTTACCAACGAGCCCGCCTCTATACAAGGAAAAACGTATGATGACGTGATCGGGGTACAAGCTAAAAGTCATATCAAGATCGATTTACACAAGAATGCGTCACGCTTTCAAGCGCAGGTCGGGATCGCCGATTCACATATCGATTATACGGATAAAAGCCTCACGGTTATCCCTTTTGTTGACGGAACGAAAATGTATTTCGATACCCGAAAAAACGCCAAGACATTTGTTGGTCTAGAAGGTAAAGACGGAAAAGTACATCCGGGCTCGGCCTTATTTATCTTGAAAGGAGATGACAAGGAGCTTTATAACAGCGGTATCGTCAAACTTGGCGATGCCCCGAAAACAATCGATATCCCCCTGAATGGCATAAAGATATTGGATCTTATCGTAGAGCCTACCGACGATGGACCTAGCGGAGATCATGCCTTATGGATCACGCCCCAAATAGAGTATATGGAGATCATCCCCTCGATCGTCTCCACGAGCTATCAAGGGAAAGGGCCGGAAGTATCATCCGGTACGGAGAAGAAATTACTTGATAAAATCAAGCAATTACCCCAACAAGGGCTTCCTTTGGAAAACACCTCTTTCGACTGGCTTTTACAACCCTCACGATCAAAAGCCGGCATATATGCGACTCCAGATGGCAAAAGCATCTTATTGTCAAACGGAATGGTAGCACGTATGTTCCGTGTCTTACCCAATCTTTCCACTCTCGATATCTTAAACCGGATGACCGGAGAAAGTATGCTTCGTGCCGTAAGTAGCGAAGGTAGTTTGACGATTGACGGGAAACGTTGGGAACTTGGCGGGCTGGCCGGCCAGCCCGAGCGCGGATACTTCCAAATGGAATGGGTCGACCAGATGACTACTCGCCCCGGTTCTTTTCTCATTGAGGATTTCCGCATAGAAGAGCTACAGGAAGATATCAAATGGGCCAGAAGCCGCTGGGCACTGAATAAGAACGTACCCACAGGGAAAAGACTGAGGAACATACTGGACAAGCGCAGCCATCTTCTGCCCCCCAGCA
>OHKA01000657.1_pt1 | contig 12426 bp, 7 predicted proteins | sample 1568751 | NCBI WGS metagenome assembly OHKA01 (sample SAMEA3879525, study PRJEB24766) | human gut metagenome | biome: human-associated habitat; feature: feces | place: USA | collected 1985/1987 | reverse complement strand
CTTTGAGGATGCGGATCGGCTCGCCCTTGTCGCCCTCCGAGAAGCAGTGTTTCTCCATGCGTTTGGAGTTGCGGACGATCACCGAGTTGGCCGCATCGACGATGGTGCGGGTCGAGCGGTAGTTCTGCTCCAGCTTGAAGACCATGGCGTCGGGAAAATCCTTCTGGAACGAGAGGATATTCTCGATCTTGGCCCCGCGGAAGGAGTAGATCGACTGCGCGTCGTCGCCCACGACGCAGACCTTCGAATGCAGCTGCGAGAGACGGCGGATGATGACGTACTGGGCGTAGTTGGTGTCCTGATACTCGTCCACCAGAATATATTTGAACTGCTCCTGATAGCGCGCCAGCACGTCGGGGGCGTCGCGCAGCAGGATGTTGGTCTGCAAAAGCAGGTCGTCGAAGTCCATCGCACCGTTGCGCTTGCAGCGCTGGCAGTAGATGTTGTAGATGTTGCCGAATTCGGGAATCTGCGCCTGACGGTCCTCGGCGGCGTAGACCGAATTGGCGAGGTAGGCGCCGGGGGTCACCAGACAGTTTTTGGCATAGGATATGCGCGAAGCCAAGAGGTTGGGCTTGTATTTCTCGTCCGGAAGGTTCAGCTCGCGGACGATGGTCTTCAGCAGGTTCTTGCAGTCCGAAGGTTCGTAGATGGTGAACGAATCGGGGAAACCGATGCGGTCGGCGTTCTCGCGCAGGATACGCGAAAAAACCGAGTGGAAGGTTCCCATGCGGATATAGCGGCTGCGGTTGTCGGGGATCATCTGCGCGATGCGTTCGCGCATCTGCTCGGCGGCCTTGTTGGTAAAGGTGAGCGCGAGGATGTTGAAGGGAGCCACGCCCTGCTCGATCATATAGGCGATGCGCGAGGTCAGCACCCGCGTTTTGCCCGAACCCGCGCCCGCGATAATGAGCGACGGGGCGTCGTAATTCACGACGGCGGCGCGCTGAGCGGGGTTCAGGCCTTGTAAAATAGGTGATTCTTTGGATTCCATGACGGCAAAGTTAATAAGAATTGAATAAGTTTTTTTCAAAGAAAATAATATCTTTGCATTGTAAACGTTAAAAAACTAAATCCGACGGCAATACGGCGACATGCTCTCTGCGCCCGCAGTCCGGGGCCGGGATTTTCGGGCTGAGCATGCAGGCCGAATGTGCGGACCGGGTTTGTCGGGCAGCATGTGCGGAACCGGGGTTGCCGGCAGAGTATGCGGGGCCGGATTTGCCGGGCCGGACATGCAGGGCGCGGAAAAGAGGTAATGAAATTCAACAATATAAAACAATGAGCGAAGTCATCAACATCAAGGAACTCAACGAGCGCATCGAACGCGAAAGCGTCTTCGTGGATACGCTCCGTACGGAAATGGGCAAGGTCATCATCGGCCAGAGCCATCTGGTAGACACGCTGCTGATCGGCCTGCTGTCGAACGGCCATATTCTGCTGGAAGGCGTGCCGGGACTGGCCAAGACGCTGGCCATCACTACGCTGGCGAAGGCCGTGGACGCCGCCTTCTCGCGCATACAGTTCACCCCCGACCTACTGCCGGCCGACCTGATCGGTACGCTGATCTACTCGCAGAAGAACGAGGAGTTCGTCGTCAAGAAAGGCCCCGTATTCGCCAACTTCGTGCTGGCGGACGAAATCAACCGCTCCCCGGCCAAGGTGCAGTCGGCACTGCTGGAGGCCATGCAGGAGCGTCAGGTGACCATCGGCGACAACACCTATCCGCTGCCGCAGCCCTTTCTGGTGCTGGCCACGCAGAACCCGCTGGAGCAGGAGGGAACCTACCCGCTGCCCGAAGCGCAGGTGGACCGTTTCATGCTCAAAGCCAAAATATCCTACCCCAAGAAGCAGGAGGAGCGCGACATCGTGCGCATGAACCTCGCCGGGGGAGGACTCCCCGCCGTCAACAAGGTCATCTCGCCCGAGGACATCATCAAGGCCCGCAAGGTCGTGGAGGACGTCTACATGGACGAGAAGATCGAGAAATACATCATCGACATCATCTTCGCCACGCGCGAGCCGGCGGAGTACAACCTCCAGAAGCTCCAGAACCTGATCGCATACGGCGGTTCGCCCCGTGCGTCGATCTCGCTGGCCAAGGCCGCACGCGCCTACGCCTTCATCCGCCGCCGCGGGTACGTCATTCCCGAAGACGTGCGCGCCGTATGCCACGACGTGCTGCGCCACCGCATCGGCCTGACGTACGAAGCCGAGGCCGAGAACATCACCTCGGAGGAGATCATCACCGACATTCTCAACAACGTAATCGTACCCTAACGATGCAGCAGACCGAGAACGATATTCTGAAACGCGTCCGTAAGATCGAGATCAAGACCCGCGGTCTTTCGAACGAGATCTTCGCCGGAAAGTACCATACGGCTTTCCGCGGACGGGGCATGTCGTTTTCCGAAGTCAGGGAGTACCGCGCGGGCGACGACGTAAGGGACATCGACTGGAACGTGACGGCCCGGTCGCGCAAACCCCACATCAAAATCTACGAGGAGGAGCGCGAACTGACGATGATGCTTCTGGTGGACGTCTCGGCATCGCGCATGTTCGGCACGACCGAACGCCTGAAGAAGAACATCATCACCGAGATCGCCGCCGTGCTGGCTTTTTCCGCCGCACAGAACAACGACAAAGTGGGCTGCATCTTCTTCTCGGACAAGGTCGAGAAGTTCATCCCCCCGAAGAAGGGGCGCAGCCACATCCTGATGATCATCCGCGAGCTGGTGGGCTTCCGGCCCGAATCGACCGGCACGAAGCTTTCGGAGCCGGTGCGGTTTCTGACCAACGTCAACAAGAAACGCTGCACGACCTTCATCCTCTCGGACTTCATGGATTCGTCGAAGGACAAGGCCGCGCTGGACGACGCGCTGAAGATCGCCGGCGGCAAGCACGACCTGGTGGGCATACGCGTCTACGACCCGCGTGAAACGGAGTTGCCGGACGTGGGAATCGTCGAGATGAAAGACGCCGAGAGCGGACGTAAGGTCTGGGTCGACACCTCGTCGCGCGCCGTGAGGGAGCATTACGCCGAAAAATGGCGGCAGCGCAGCGCACAGATCGAATCGACGCTCAAGCACAACCGCATCGATTCGACGATGATCTCGACCGACGGCGATTACGTGGCCGAACTGTTAAAACTGTTCAAACAGCGATGAAACGACTTTTAGCAATAGCACTGCTCCTTGCGGGCGCGGCCGTCCGGGCGCAGAACGCACCGACGGTCACGGCGCGCATCGAGCCGGACAGCATCATGATCGGCGACCGGTTCGACCTGACGGTCGAGGTGGACAAGGATCTGGTGCAGGTGGTGCAGTTCCCGGAATTCGAAAACAAGGAGGGAAGCCCCCTCGAACTGGTCAAGGACCACCCGATCGACACGCTCGAACGCGACGGACGCCACCTCAGGCTGCGCAAGCGCTACACGCTGGCGGCGTTCGAGGAGGGTAAGTGGAACCTCGGACTGCCGGCCGTGCTGTATGCCGACAAGAACATCGTCGATACGCTCCGGGCGCGCGACTCGCTCTATCTGGAGGTGGCCACGTTCCAGATCGACTCGACCTCGCAGTCGATCTACGACCTGAAACCCCAGCGCAACCTGCCGTTCCGCTTCGCGGAGGTCAGCGGATACGCCAAATGGGGCGTGCTGGCCCTGCTGCTGGCGCTGGTGGCGCTCTATGCGCTCAAGCGCATTCTGGCCCGTTACGGCAAGGGGCTGGGCGACCTGTTCAAGCCCGCGCCGCCGCAGCCGCCCCACGTGGTGGCGATCAAGGCCCTCGAAGCGCTGCACAACCAGAAACTATGGCAGAACAACAGGCACAAGCAGTATTATTCGGGACTGACGGACATCCTGCGCACCTACATCGCGGCGCGCTGGGGCGTGGGCGCCATGGAGATGACCTCCGACGAGATCATCGAGGCGATGCGCAGCGAAGAGCTGCCCGACAAGGCCCGGATGGACCTTACGGCGATCCTGCGCGACGCCGATCTGGTGAAGTTCGCCAAGGCGACGCCCGACGGCGAGCAGAACGAAGCCGACTACCTGAAGGCGTTCTATTTCGTCGAGGAGACCAAGCTCGTCGTCGAAGAGGAGGAGCCGGAGCAACCGGACCCGATGCAAAACCAAAATGCGTAACAAGATGTACAGACTCCTATATATCGTATTTCTCTTTGCCGCCCTCGGCGCTTCGGCGCAGGACATGCCCGAACGCAGCGAGGTGCGCCGCGGCAACCGGCAGTACAACAAGGGCAATTACGAAAAGAGCATCGAGCGTTACGAGCGGGCTTTGGAGGCCGCACCCGAATCGTTCGAGGCCCGTTACAACCTCGGAAACGCGCTCTACAAGGCCGAACGGTTCGACAAGGCCGAGCAGACGATGCGCAGGGCCGCGGCCGACTCGCTGCGTACGGACGGGGAGCGTGCCGAAGCGTTCTACAACCTGGGCAACGCCCAGTTCAAGCAGCAGAAATACAAGGAAGCGCTCGAAAGCTACAAGCAGTCGCTGCGGCTGAATCCCTCGGATCAGGAGGCCAAATACAACTACGCCTACACCAAGCGTCTGATCGACGACGACGAGAACGGCGGCGGTGGCGGCGGTGACGACAAGAATCAGGACAAAGACCAGAACAAGGAGCAGCAGGGCGGTCAGGACCGGCAGAACGGCGATCAGCAGAAAGACGACCAACAGAAGGACGACAAGGGGCAGGGCGACGACAAGGAGCAGCAGGGCGACCCGCAGCAGAACCCCGCGCAGCCCGACAAGGAGCAGGAAGGCGATCAGCAGGGAGAGCCGCAGCCCGTTCCGGCCGGCATTTCGCCGCAGGAGCAGGAGCAGATGCTCGACGCCATTCAGGCGCAGGAGGACCGCACGCAGGACAAACTCAAGGAGAAGCAGGGCGTCGTGGTGCGCGGATCGAAAAACTGGTAAAAAAGAGGAACTATGCATTTCGCATCACCATATTATCTGTGGCTGTTGTCGGCGCTCGTGCCGATGATCGCCTACTACGTGTGGCGTACGCTGCAGGGCGGCGCGTCGATCCAGATTTCGAGCGTCGAAGGGGTCGTGCGCGCGCCGAAGACCGTACGCTACTGGCTGCGGCATCTGCCGTTCGCACAGCGGCTGGCGGCGCTGGCCCTGCTGATCGTGGCGCTGGCGCGCCCGCAGGACGTCGAGCGTCTTTCGCGCACGAACACCGAAGGTATCGACATCATGCTGGCCATTGACGTTTCGGGTTCGATGCTGGCACGGGACTTCCGCCCCGACCGCATCACGGCGGCCAAGGAGGTGGCCGGATCGTTCATCGCGGACCGTTACGGCGACCGCATCGGACTGGTAGCCTTCGCGGGCGAAGCCTTCACACAAAGCCCGCTGACGACGGATCAGGGAACGCTCCAGACGCTGCTGGCACGCATCCGCAGCGGACTGATCGAGGACGGCACGGCCATCGGCAACGGACTGGCCACGGCGATAAACCGCCTGCGCGAGAGCGAAGCCAAGTCGAAGGTCATCATCCTGCTGACCGACGGCGTGAACAACCGCGGCGAGATCGCGCCCCAGACGGCGGCCGAGATCGCCAAAGCGCAGGGCATCCGCGTCTACACCATCGGCGTCGGCACCGAGGGCATGGCGCCCTACCCCGCCGTGGACATCTACGGCACGCCGACCGGAGGAACCGTCATGGCGAAGGTCGAGATCGACGAGAAAACCCTCAGGTCGATCGCCGAGCAGACCGGCGGACAATATTTCCGCGCCACGGACAAGGCCAAGCTCAAGGCCATTTACGACCAGATCAACCAACTGGAAAAGAGCAAGGTGGAAGTTACGGAACACGTCACCTACCACGAGCAGTTCCTGCTCTGGGCGCTGGCGGGTCTGGGGCTGCTCGTGCTGGAGTTCCTGTTCTCGAATCTGGTGCTGAAAAGAATACCGTAAAACGTAATTTGCAATGTTTAGATTCGCAAATCCGCAATATTTCTGGCTGCTGCCGGTCATACCCGCGCTGATCCTGCTCTTCTGGCTGGCGGCGCGCAACCGCCGCAGGCGGCTGGAGCGCTTCGGGCGCATGCAGGTATTGGAAGAGCTGATGCCCGAAGTATCGACCGGGCGCGTGACGCTCAAATTCATCCTCTTCTGCGCAGCGGTCACGCTGCTCATACTGGCGGCGGCACGCCCGCAGTTCGGGTCGAAACTCCGCGAAGAGAAGACGCAGGGCGTCGAGATGATGCTGGCCGTAGACGTCTCGAACTCGATGCTGGCCGAAGATTTCGAACCCAACCGGCTGGAGAGGACCAAATACGCCATCAACAAGCTCTTCGACGGTCTGCATCAGGACCGTGTCGGGCTGATCGTCTTCGCCGGGGAGCCGAAGGTGCAGCTGCCGATCACCTCGGACTACCGCATGGCCAAGGCCTTCGCCAAGCGCATCGACCCGTCGCTGGTGCCGGTGCAGGGCACGGCCATCGGCAAGGCGCTGTCACAGGCGCTGCTGTCGTTCTCGGGCGAAACGGAAGAGACACACAGCCGGGTCATCATCCTGGTGACCGACGGCGAGAACCACGAGGACGACGCCCTGGCGGTGGCCAAACGCGCCGCGGAGATGGGCATACGGATTTACACCATCGGCATCGGCACGCCCGAAGGCGCCCCGATTCAGATCGGCGGCGAATTCATCAAGGACGAGAAGGGCGACATGGTCGTTTCGAAGCTCAACGAGGAGATGCTGGCCCAGATCGCCGACATCACGGGCGGCGCCTATGTCCGTTCGAGCAAGCAGTCGATCGGTCTCGACGAGATCGTGAAGAGCATCAACGAAATGGAGCAGAGCGAGTTGTCGGTGATGCGCTTCGAAGAGTTCAACGAACAGTACCAATACCTGCTGCTCGCGGCAATCGTGTTGCTGCTGGCGGAGTTCCTGCTGCTCGACCGCCGCAATCCGCTGCTGGCGCACCTCAACATCTTCAGGGAATAACTTACTTCGGAAAGAATTTTATCCGTAAAAAATACGGTAAAGGGGGAGACGATGATGCGTCTCCCCCTTTGCCGTTTGCCGCATTCGGAGCAATAAAAGACAAACGAAATCCCGTATGGTGCGAAGGCTCGCCGTGTCAATATTTAACAATAAAACAAACAGGCAAGAGACTTTACATCACCCGCTGCACCCCCGGATCACCCCCTTCAGAAGAGCTTGCAAGGCAACTTTAAACAAAAAATCCGGAGAAAATGCAGCAGAAATCATCAATTTTACTATATTTGAAGCGATCACTCAGTTCTTTTAAACCAATTTCTTTAAAAGGCTTGCCATGAAAAAAATTCTTCTGATGATTGTGCCGCTAATGGCACTGATCGGATGTTCGTACGACGATACGGACATCCAAAAACGGTTGGACGACCTCGACGGTCAGCTCACCGAACTGCAGGCGCTCGTCAAGGCGCTCAACTCCGACGTCACAACACTCAAGGAGCTTGTCGCCGGGAAACGGTTCATCTCGGACGTACAGCCCGGTGAAGACGGCGGCTACGTCATCACGCTGGTCACCGCGGCCGGCGAGACCTCGACGATCACCATCAGCGACGGAAAAGACGGGACTTCGTCGGTCATCGGGGTGAAACAGGATTCCGACGGTGTCTACTACTGGACGCTCAACGGCGACTTTATCCTCGACAACGGCAAAAAACTTCCCGTATCGGGCGTCACCCCCGAATTCAAGATCGAAAACAGCCATTGGTGGGTATCCTACGACAACGGCGCGACGTGGACCGACTGCGGACAGGCCCAGACGGACCAGAATCTGTTCAAGTCTGTCGCCACGAGCGAGGACGGCAAGCTGGTTTACCTGACGCTGGCCGACGGAACGGTGCTGACGTTCGAGTTGTACGTGCAGTTCGGCATCGCGTTCGACACCGCCTCGGCGACGATCCGCGTGGGCGAAACGGCGGAAATTCCCTTCACGCTGACCGGAGCCGACGCCAAAACCGACATTCAGGCCCTCGCTGACGGCGCATGGAAGGCCGAAGTGAAACGCACGGGCAACGAAGGCGGAACGATCGCCGTGACGGCTCCCGGCGACAGCTCGACCGGCAAGGTCATCGTGCTGGTCAGCGACGGCGACGCCAAGACGCTGATGCGCACGCTGACATTCGTGTCGGGCGTGCTGAACGTCTCGACCTCCTCGAAGGAGGCGACGGCCGCAGGAGGCCCCGTAACGGTCGAGGTGGAGACCGATCTGGATTACACGGTAGCGATTCCCGAAGCCGCGAAAGCATGGATTACGCTGGCAGAAACGAGGGGGGGGGAGATTCGGACCGAAACCCTGACCTTTAACGTCGCGGCCAACACGGAAACCCAGTCCCGCAGCGCCAACATCGAGCTGGTGGCGGGAGAAACGGTGATCGAAACCATCCTGATCTATCAGGAAGCCTATTACGACCCGGCCCAGATGGTGCTCAAGGTCGAAGCGAAGGAATACAGCAGCAGCGCCTACAACAACAAGGTCTACCTGCCCCTCTACGGCGCCGTGGACGTCACGGTCAACTGGGGCGACGGCCAGAGCGAGCCGGTCGCAGCCACGATCTCGACCGCGGCCGCGATGGTGAACCACACCTACGCCGAATCCGGCATCTATTACGTAACCATAAGCGGAACCACGGAGAAACTCTCCGGAAGACTCACCAACAAAACCGTGGCTCCCGCCATTCTCGAAGTCAGACAATGGGGCAAACTCGGCATGACGACGCTGGATTACGCCTTCGCGAACACCTCGCTCGTAACCGTGCCCCAGCCCGAAGAGGACGCCTTCGCCGCCGTCACCACGGTCGAATACATGTTCTCCGGGTGTGCGGCTCTGGAAACCGTGCCCGAAGGACTGCTGGCCGGCGCGCCCGAAATCACCTCGGTCGCCTCGATGTTCTACAACTGCACGGCGCTAAAGAGCGTCCCGGAAAAACTCTTCGAAAAGACGACAAAAGCCACCTCGGCATCCGGCCTGTTCAGCGGCTGCAAGGCGCTGGAAAGCGTTCCGGCAGGACTGCTGGCCGACATGCCCGCCCTGACCAACCTCGGAAGCATCTTCAACAACTGCGCATCGCTCAAGAGCGTTCCCGAAACATTCTTCACCAACCAGACGGAAGCGAACAGCCTCACGTCGGGATTCTTCGGCTGCGCGGCGCTCGAAACCCTGCCCGCAGAGCTGTTCAAGAACATGACCAAGCTCACCAACGTCGCGTCGCTGTTCAAGGGGTGTGCAAACCTCAAATCACTCCCCGAAGGGCTGTTCGACACCCTCACGGAAGCGACGAACATGAACAGTCTGTTCAGCGGCTGCAAGACGCTGGAGACCATTCCCGTCGATATTTTCAAGAACATGACCAAAATCACCACGGCCAGCTATCTCTATGAAGGGTGTATCAAACTGACCGAATTCCCTTCGCTGAAGCACTGCGTCGCGCTGAAAACGATTCCCGCGCTCTGGAAAGACTGCACGCAGCTGGAAACGGCGCCTGCGGACTACTTCCCGGAAAGCGTGAAAAACGGCACGTCCGCCGCTTACCTGTTCAGCGGCTGTACGTCGCTCAAGACCGTTCCCGAAGACATGTTCCGCCATTTCGAAGGTACGACCATCATCAGCGAAATGTTCCTCAACTGCACGTCGCTCGAATCGCTGCCCGTAACCATTTTCGACAGCATGAAAAAAATCTCGACGGCGAGCAAAACCTTCAGCGGCTGCACCGCCTTCACCGGCGAATCGCCCTACACGATGGTGCAGGACGGCGAGCAGCAGGTCAAGGTGCACCTCTACGAACGCACGAATTACCCCGACATCTTCGGCGCCAAGATCTTCACCACGGCCAGCAGTTACAAGGATACCTTCAAGGGCTGTACGCAGATGGCCGATTACGCCGATATTCCGATCCCGTGGGGCGGCATCAGCGACGGCACGAAGGCCAAGCCGACGCTCACGCTGACGGCCGCGCCCGCCGAAGGCAAGGAGTACTTCCAGCTGTCGGGCACCGTCAAGAGTACGGAGATGAAATCGGGAAAGGTTCTCTGCACGACGAAAGCGCTGCTCCCGGAACTGATCGAACAAATGGGCGAGCTTGAAAAAGTGATGAACCGCTACGGCAACCCCATCAGTTCGGCGGCTGTGACGCAGGCGAATTCGGAAACCGGAGCCACGTTCTATTTCAACGTCGATGCTGATACAGAATACATCTTCCTCGCATCGGGCACCAACGCCCACGGCACGACCATCGAACAGACCGAGGTGAAGATCCCGGCCGTACCGACGGGCGAGGCCGACTACGAGCGTTATATCGGCACTTGGACCGTGACCTCGACCTCGTCGGAAATCAACAAACAGCCCCATACATACACCGTGGAGATCACGCCCTACCGCACCAACGAAAGCTTCAGGGTCAAGGGCTGGGGCATCACCACGCTGGGCGACGACTACCCCTTCCTGCTCAAATACAACGAGGACGGCAACGTCACGATTCCGACGTTCGACCCGCAGGGCATGTACGGCCTGACGGCATACGTATACCTCAAATACCACTTCTACGATCCGGCGCAAACGCCGCCCTATCCGGTCTACACCACCGACCAAGAGCTGATGAAGGGCAGCTACGACGCAGCCGGCGGTTCGGTACGGTTCGAGGGCCAGAAGTTCCCCCACAACAATACGGAATACACCGTATGCGGCATCGACTACGCCATCTATTCGGGCGGTCAGTATGTCATTTGGCCGGATCTCTTCAAGGCCGGATATACGCTGCAGGATTATGCGATCGGGCCTTACACGATGACCAAAAATTCGGCGTCCGTAACGAAGTCCGAAGTCAAGGCCGAAACCGGCATCGCACCGCTCGCCGGAACGGAGATGCCGAAAGCCGCAACCCCGACGGGCGTACAGCGGCTGATCCGCAAGTAACGACACACTGAAGGTCCTCAGGGACCCGTCAAAAAGAGGGATGCGGCCGTCAGGCCGCATCCCTTTTCGCAAAACGGACGCAACGCGACGGTTACTCGACGATGATTTCGTCGGTGAAGATCCAGCCGCCGGGACGGCCGTTGTGACGGGCTTTCAGGCGGACGTAACGCGCCTCGGTCTGGCCCGTCCAGCCGAACTCCCTGTAGCAGTCCTGCTTGAATTCGACCGGAATGTCGTTCCCGACCGTGGCGAGGGGCGTGAAGTGCTCGTTGTCGTCCGAGACCGAAAATTCGACCGCACGGGGCATCCAGATATCGGCGTAGAAGCCCTGCATGAAATCGGCGGCGATGCGCCGCACGGGCTGCCGCTCACCCAGATCGACGACCAGATCGACATCGGTGTCGAGCCAGCCCAGCCAGCGTCGGTCGCCGTAGTTCCAGCCGCCGCGCAGTCCGTCGGTCAGCGAGCCATCGCCCGCAGCGGCGTATTTGGGGCTGTAGGGCGTATGGTAAATCACGGTCTTGCCGGTCGAAAGGCAGCGGAGGGGTTCGAGCGATTCGGGACGCGGCCCCACGGCATTCTTCTGATCGAAGGGGTGGTATCCGCGCTCCTGAAGCCATGCCACGGCGTCGAGCGCACGGGCATAAAAGTCATCGTAATCCTTCCTTTCAGGCGCGCTCCACCCCACTTCGGCGACGGCCAGCAGGCGCGGCCACATCATATGCTCGGCATGCTCAGCGGTCGGGACGTGCTCGCACCAGAGGTTGCCCTGCACGCCGAGGATCATCGGCACGACCTGAGCGCCGAGCGAATCGGGAGCCGGATCGTAGGAATAGGCCTGTTCGAGGGTCAGGAACGCCGCGGCGGCGACCGGTTCGGTCGTGGGATCGTCCTGACAGAAGTCAAGGTAGCAGTAATTCGAAGGGGTCATGACGGCATGATGTCCGGCGGCGGCAGCGGCGATGCCGCCCTCGGTGCCGCGCCACGACATGACCGTGGCGTCGGGCGCAAGCCCCCCTTCGAGAATCTCGTCCCAGCCGATCAGGCGGCGTCCGCGGGCATTCAGGAACTTCTCGACGCGCGCCGTGGCGTAATTCTGCAACTGGCGCGGACGCCTCAGCCCTTCGGCCTTCATGCGCGCCTTGCAATGCGGGCACTTCTCCCACATCACCGTCGGGCATTCGTCGCCGCCGATATGGATGTATTCCGACGGGAAAAGGCCGACGACCTCTTCCAGCACCCCCTCGATGAATTCGAAGGTCGTCTCCTTGCCGATGCAGAACACCCTGTCGTCGATGTCCCAGGTCTGGCGCACCTCGTATTGTTCGCCCGTGCAGCCGAGCCACGGATAGGAGGCCAGCGCACCCACGGCATGTCCGGGGAATTCGATCTCGGGGATCACCGTGATAAAACGCTTCGCAGCGTAGTCCACGATGTCGCGGATCTCGTCCTGCGTATAGTAACCGCCGTAAGGCGTTTCGTCGAATTTG
>OHKA01000645.1_pt1 | contig 12619 bp, 7 predicted proteins | sample 1568751 | NCBI WGS metagenome assembly OHKA01 (sample SAMEA3879525, study PRJEB24766) | human gut metagenome | biome: human-associated habitat; feature: feces | place: USA | collected 1985/1987 | reverse complement strand
ACACATAATTATAATAAATTTTGGGGCGTTATCAGACCAAATTTTTCGGAACCACCTTCAAATCCCCCAACCTATTCCAACTTCTGGGTAGACCATTACCTATTTGATTTGTCTGAGACGGTATCATTCACTGCTGTGGCATCGGGAGCAGACAATTATACAATAGGAATCGACAAGACCGGTGTTGGTCGTGTTGTGACAGAAGGTTGTGGAAGTACGTATACTATTTCAGCTGACAGGCTTGGAGCAGGAGAGTATTCAGCATATATGACGGTTGCAAATAGTGCGGGATATGTTGATACTTACAAGGTATATTTTGTTGTAGTTGAAAAATGTAATTTTGGTGATAAATTTTCAGCAAGGATTCAGAATATAGGAACCGGATGCTATATTACAAACAAAGATAGCAAAATCGTTGGAGCTCCTGAGAGCGGATATAATGATCAGATATGGTTTTTTAATAAGTGTTCAGATGGTTCATATACTATCATGAGTCAGCTTGATGGACTCATGATGGATGATGAATGGGACAGCGATGTTCCGGCAGGTGCTGATATTCGCGCATGGAGTGCTACAGGACAGGATAAGCAGAGATTTAATATATATTATATGGATGATGCATTTTATATCCGACCGGCAAATACCAAAACTCTTGTCGTGGATATGGGAGCAGGAGAGCCATATAATGTGGCATGCTACAACCTTTCAAGGAATGCTGGACAGCAGAAATACAGGTTTGACATGGTTGGCATGGGCGATTATATTCCATACGGACTGGGAGATGAATTTTATGCACAGCTCAGATGTCAGGGAACAAATTTATATGTAACAAATCAAAGTGGTAATGTAGCAGGCGCTGCGGCAACAGCTGATGACAGTCAAATATGGAAATTTATGAGACAGTCAAATGGAGCCTACGTTATTCAGAATACATTGGATGGTTCATATATAGATGTAGAAAATTCAAATGATGCAAATAAGACCAATTTCCTTTCGTATAATGAATATACAGGCAACAGGAATCAGCAGTTCTATTTCTATGAAATGGACAATGCTTTTTATATAAAACCTTTAATCAGTAATGCCAGGGTAATGGATATGCAGTCAACTGCTCCATACAATGTGGCACTATGGGATAAGGGAAACGACTGGGGACCACAAAAGTTTGATGTGATAAAAGTCAGCCATAGTGATGACAACATGAGTAAACCAGTTGAGACGTCGTATTTTAAAGGACATAAATATGAGCTTTATAATGAATCAATGACCTGGGAGTCGGCTAAACTCTTTTGTGAGAAAAAGGGAGGACATCTTGTTACTATTTCAGATGAGAAAGAGAATGAATTTGTTAATGGCATGAGATGCCGTAACCTTTCAACCGATTACCAACAGAGTATATGGCTTGGAGGTTCTGATACAGCAAATGAGGGAACATGGTCTTGGATTACAGGTGAACCGTTTACATACAGTAACTGGGAACCAAACGAGCCTAATGGTGGAACCTCGCAGAATTATCTTCAGATGTATTCATCAGGTAACTGGGATGATGTGCAGAATGAAGCTGGCAGATTTGTGGTATGTGAATATGATTCGGTACAACCAAAGCTGACACCTGTTGCCAGTTCGCTCAGTCTGAGTGATAATATTGGATTTAATATTTACATGCAGATATCTGATGATGTGCTGAGTGATGATGGTGCAATGATGATTATTACAAATTCGGATGGAAAGGTCATTAAGAAGCTGATTTCGTCATATGAGACAATAACATATCATGACAAACCGGTAAAAAAAATAGTCAGTATGGTACCTGCAGCAAAGATGTCCGGGAAGCTTTCATTTAAAATTTTAAAATCAGATGGAACAGAAAGCAGTACTTATATATGTTCAGTTATGGATTACGCAAATGAAATGATTAAGAAAGCCGATACTGATGCTGAGTGTAAAAAGGCACTTCCTCTAGTAAAGGCAATGCTAAACTATGGAGCCTATTCTCAGATATATTTCGGTGAGGACAAAACTAATCTTTCAAATGCCATATTAAAAGATGACAATACTGCAACGATAAAGAGTGAGGATATAATAAAATCTATTACATACAGTGAGCAGGGGCTTTTTAGCAATAAAGATTTAGAGTATATGGGCTCATCACTTATATGTGAATCAGATACCTCATTAAAGCTGTATTTTAACAATAAGAATAAGCTAACAGAGAAGCAGATAAAGGGTAGATATGATATCAGCACACTTGACAAAAACAAGCATGATTATGATACCGGTGTTGACGGAAGCATTTTCTGGATAAAGATAAAAGGCATAAAACCAGCAGAACTTGGTAATGTATATGGAGTAAACCTGGTATCTGATGAGGGTTCAGTTATTGTGGAGACAAGTCCATATGTGTATGTGAAAAAGGCATTGGAGTCTGGTGATAGCAGGCTGCAGAATCTGTGCAAAGCAATGTGGGCTTATGGACAGGCTGCAAAAGAGTATGAAAAGTAGTGTTCAAGAAAGGAGAATTTTATTTATGAAAGAAAAACAAAGAAAGATAATGGGATTGATTATATCGTTTGTTATGATAATTACGATAATGCCGCAGACTATTTGGGCGAGTGATGCTGGAACTCGTGAAGATGCTGTCAAATGGGTATATGCGCAAGAAGGAAAATTTCTTGATTATGATAAGGTATACGGAGCACAATGTGTAGATTTGGTTCATTACTATTATGCCTATTTTGGTAAAGCAAGTTATGCTACAGGAAATGGTTGTGATTTTGTCAACAATAAATTGCCGGATGGATGGACTAGAATAAAAAACACTCCGGATTTTGTACCGCAACCTGGAGATATTGCAGTTTGGGGTAAGGAATTGAGTCAATATGGACATGTTGCTATTATTTTATCAGCTGATGCTCACTCTTTTGTTTCTATGGATCAAAACTGGCCAAGAGGTAGTGCGTGTAAAAAGGTAACACATAATTATAATAAATTTTGGGGCGTTATCAGACCAAATTTTTCGGAACCACATTCAAATCCTGTCACAACTACACCATCCATCTGGAAAAACAGTGACAGCTATACGGTAGGAAGTTCGGCAACACTAACCTGGAACAGTGTAGATAATGCAACAGGATATTGGTTTTCAGTCTGGTATAAGGGGAAACAAATTGTTACAACTCAGGTTTCAGGAAGCTCGGAGTATACATTAAATAATCTGGGAGAGGGAGAGTATACTGCCTATATAACGGCTTATAATGATAGCAGTAGTAAGCAGAACTCTGTGACCTTTAGGGTAAATTATCTTGATATAGGTACAAATTTTATAGCTAATATAATTAAAGTTGATTCATGGAGTCATGTGGTTAATGATAATACAAATGCTTGCATAGGTAAGGAAGTGGGAAATGCAAACGAGTATTATGAATTCGTAAGACAGAGTGATGGCTCATATATAATTAAATCACTTGAAGATGGAAAATATCTCGATGTTTCTGATGGTGGAAATAAAAATGGTCAGAATGTGGGCTTTAGCGATTATACAGGAGAAAATAACCAAAAATGGTATATAAAGAATGGCTCTAGTGGAAAAATATTAATTCCTAAAAACGCAACAGAATCATGCCTAGATATATCTAATAATGGTTCAGCAGTAGGAACAAATGCACAAATATGGGCTCAGGCGGGAGTGGCAGCCCAGGAATTTAGTATATATACACAGTCTAAAATTCCAAACTTTATTAATTTTGGAGATGATTTTTATGCAAATATAATCAAAGCAAGTACATGGAGTACTCTTGTAAACAAAAATCCTAATTTGGAAGTTGGTGGAGAGGGTGAAGCAGAAGGAAGCGATATATGGCATTTCAGACGAATGAAAGATGGTACATATATCATACAGTCTCTATTTGATGGAAAATATCTTGATGTTGAGAAATTTAGCGATCAAAAAGGAGCTAACGTATATTGCTATGATTATACAGGTGATAGTAATCAGAGATGGTATTTGACATTGGGAAAAAATGGAAAGGTCTTAATTCCAAAGAATGCTACTGGATTATGTTTAGATGTTTCTAATGATGGTTCGGACGCTGGTACAAATGTACAGCTATGGGAGCCAAACGGAACAGCAGCTCAGGAGTTTAATGTTTATAAAGAGGAAACGATAAAGCTAGGCACGGCAAATGTTACTTTATCAAATAACAATTATATATATGATGGCAAAGAGAAGAAACCGGATGTAACAGTAAAATATGGATATGCTACGTTACAACAAGGCACAGATTATACGGTGGAGTATTCAAATAACGTAAAAGCAGGTACAGCTACCGTTACAATAAAAGGCACCGGAATATATTCAGGTACGGTTTCTAAAAACTTTGAAATAAAGGAAGCTTTATATACGGTGTATGGATATCAGGTTGCTATCAAGGGAAATTTTGATTTGAAATATTATATTGATTTGTCCAAAGAAGCTGCAAATGATACAGATGCGTACATTGAGTTTAAAGTCGGTGATAGAGTACAAAAGGTAAAACAGAGAGAAACATCGAATGGACACTATGTTTATACATGTGAAGTGCCTGTAGCTCAGATTGGTGACAAAGTTACGGCAACACTACATTATAAGGATAAATCATATGCTCTTACACAGTATTCGGTCAAAGATTATCTAAATACAATAGTTCAAAACAAAGATAAAAAAGAAGAGTATGGAAAGGCTGCAGACATTGCATCAGCTATACTGAATTATGGGGCAAGGGCACAGCTATATTTTGGATATAAGACAGATTCATTAGTTAATAGTGCTTTATCGGATGCTGAGATAAAAAAAGTGGATTCGATTTTGGCACAGGATATTAAGAATGCCATAACCAATAAGGAAAGCGGCGTCCTTGAAAACAATGATTTCAAATACTATGGAGATTCATTAGTATGCAAGTCCGATACAGGAATGAAACTGTATTTTGAAAATAAAAATAGTCTTTCTCTTAAAGAAATTGAGAAGAAATATGATATTTCGGTTAAAGATTGTAAGAAGCAGGTTAGTAAATCCATAAACGGAAATATGATTTGTATTACTATTAATGACTTAAATGCTACTGAACTGGATGATAATTTTGTGATGCAGATAACGAATAAGCAAAACAGCAGTCAGAGTATGTCTGTTTCAACAAGCCCGTATATGTATATAAAGAAATCTATGGATTCAGGAAATGCAAAGCTTATAAATCTTAGCAAGGCGATGTATTGGTATAGTCAGAAGGCTATGGAGTATTCAAAGACGGAAAATAGATAAGTTTTATAATTATCTTTTCGAATTAATAAATTTAGAATAGTGTAAAAATATAGCACAATAGCACATATTGCTACGAAATAAAAAACGGCTGTAAGCCTTGATTTTACTGGCTTCACAACCGTTTTTTATTTTCCAACTGTCAAAGATGGGATCATAACACTATAGTACTATGAATGCAAGAGTGGTAATTTTATGTCAAGTTTTTGAAAAAATAAAAAAGCCAGCAATTATGCTGGTTAGGGTGATTTTATGGATGGGGTGAGATCAAAAATATACTGGTGCTAAATCTTAAAGACGGGAATAATTCAATCTTCATAAATATCACATACTACAATCCAAAACAAATATTTAACATCAAATTATATATCACAACAAGAAATAATTCAAGACTTTTATTTTGTAATGCATATGGTCCAAAAATGAAATTTTAAATTCCACCACCACATTTGGTGGAGGAATTTACTCCCGCACAGTAAAGGTTTACTCTTTCATATAAAAATGGTAAGGTTATCTTTCTTTCTGACAGCAGTAGAAAGAAGGATATCCATGAGTAAATATATTCCAGGAAACCAGAAGCACCTTTCCCTTGAAGACCGTATCTATATCGAAAACGAACTGAACAAGGGAGAAACCTTTAAGAACATTGCCCGCTTTCTTTGCAAGGATCCAACAACCATTTCCAAAGAAGTAAGGGCTCACCGTCTATCCGACTGGTATCACAAAGGTACTTTCTATAATGCCCATAACTTTTGTATTCATCGCTTCCATTGCCGGAAAACCAATGTCTGCGGAAAAATCATTCTCTGCGATGTAAAATGCACTTCCTGCCCCACCTGTAATCAAACTTGCAAGGATTTTGTGAAGGAACAGTGCAAAAGACTGGATAAGGCGCCCTATGTCTGTAATGGCTGCACAAAAAAGATAAATCATTGCACCATCGCCCAGAAATACAGATACGATGCACGTTTTGCTGATAGAAAATACCGTGAAAAGCTTTCCGGTTCCAGAGCCGGTATAAACATGACAAAACATGAATTACGCAAAAAGGATGGCATTGTTTCTCCTTTAATCGAGCAGGGACAATCTCCATATCAAATCATTACCAATCATCCAGAACTGGATATGTCAGTCCGTTCCTTGTACACCTATCTGGATCAAGGTCTGTTTACAGCCAGAAACATTGATTTAAAACGTAAGCCCGGCTTCAAGCCACGAAAGTGCCATAAAACACAGATTACAAACAGAACCGTCTTCGAGAAAAGGTTATTCAGTGATTTTAGTGAGCTGCAGTTATCCTCTTTTGTAGAAATGGATACGGTACACTCATCCAGAGAATCCAACAAGACGTTACTGACCTTTTTCTTCACTAAGGAAAAGCTGTTCCTTGCCTTTCTCCTGAATCGTTGTACTAAAGGCGCTGTCCGGCTTATTTTTGACCGTTTAGAAAAACGTATGGGCACCTATGAGTTCTTATCTGTCTTTGAATATATCTTGACAGACAGAGGTTCAGAATTCGGAGATTCTGTCGCTCTTGAAACAGGACTGGATGAAATTCAGCGTACCAGCATCTACTATTGTGATTGAATATTCTCGTGCGGTAACACCGCAAATCCGGCAGGCAGGGAACCGCCTGTCCGGGCTTGCGGAAACCGCTTATGCGAGTTTACTCGCGTAATGCTTTATCCAAGCCATATACCTCACGCATTGATTTATCATGTTCAGCATCTATGCTTGTGATATTTATTCGGTAACTGTCATGAGCAATACGGTCAATGATCGCATCTGCCAGAGGACTATCATCACCACCGAGTTGGTCATACCATTCCTCGAATTCATACTGGGAGCAGAAAATCGTTGAGGATTTCTTACGTCTCCGGTGGAGTAGTTCGAAGATATCCCTCTGTTCTGAATCAGTTGGTTTCAATAGAAGCCATTCATCTAGAATCAGGACAACGGGATTGGCATACTTAGCCATGACTTTTTTGTAGCTGCCATCTGTCCGCGCCATCTCCAGATCAATAAGCAGATCAGGAAGACGGACATACCTAGTATTGAAATACTGCTTACAAGCCTCCATGCCAAAGGCACAGGCCATGTAAGTTTTACCACAGCCTGTAGCGCCGGTAATAAAAAGGTTCCGGTGTTCAAATATATACTCGCAGGTAGCAAGTCTGTGGATCATCTCCTTGTTCAGCCTGCGTCCGGAAGTGTAGTTGATATCTATGATACTTGCTTCCGGCTGGTCGAATCCGGCATTCTTGATCAGCCTTTTCAGACGGTTGTTTTTGCGGCTGCTGTATTCGATATCTACCAGCATACCGAACTGATCCTCAAAAGGAATCTCCTTAAGCTTTGGATCATCAAGCTGGTTGCGAAATGCATCTGCCATAGCAGTCAGACGCATTTCAATAAGTTTATCGATTGTACTTTGATTTGTCATGAGTTTTTACCTCCATAGTATCTGGCTCCTCTGGTTATGCCATGTGGTTTTACTGCTTGAGATGATTCTGATTCGGTATCAGGTGCATCCTTTGTTGCAGCCAATAGATTTTTGATACTTTTATAGCTGGGTTTACCGGAATAAGAGAGCGCCTTAGCGCAGACCTGTTCCAGTTTTTCTGGCGAATATTTTTCTGCCAGTTTCAGTAAGCCCATGCAGCTTCTGTAGGATTGCTGTTCAATCCTGCCGGAGGTAAGTATTGCATCGACAACCTTACTTGTGTTAATTCCAATCGAATCAGCCCACTTACGGAACCGGTCACCATTCCATTCCAGATATTTCTGGTGTTCCTGCGGCATATGTTCTGTCACTGTAGAATACTGACCGCTTCGTCCATAGAGTCGTCTGTGAGAGGCAATACGATTGTGATTATAAAATATTTCAACCGTTGTATCTGTTATACGCACATCAACCTTATTTTTGATATACTGATAAGGCACGGAGTAGAATATTCTGTCTACTGCGATGTGATAGTTAAACTGGACGGTGGCTTGTTTCCACTCAGCCAGTTCAAAAGGTGTAGCAGGCAACGGAGCCAGTAATGGCATTTCTTCCCCAAGAAATAAACTGAGTCTGCTACATTCCTTTTTCTGAAATTTACGGGCGTTGTAGGCATCCAGTTTTTCACGGATTGAAGCATTTAATTCTGCAAGAGAGAAAAACTGCTCATTGCGAAGGGCTGCTGTTATCCATGTGGATATCTTTCCTACTGATCCCTCTACATTCGGTTTATCCTTGGGTTTCCGGACTCTGGCCGGAAGGATGGCGAGATTGTAATGTTCTGCCATCTCATGATAAGTTGTGTTTAAGGCAGTATTATACCAATCGCTCTTTTTATGATTCACTGCGGTTGTACAGTTATCAGAAACGAGCATAGGTGTGACACCTCCAAAGAAATCAAACATCTGGACATGAGCTTTGATCCAGTTGTCGGTTTTCTCATTCATATATGCTTTTACAAAAGCATACTGACTGTAAGTTAATACACCTACAAATATCCATGCATCTGTGATTTCTCCGGTGTCCGGATCAATGATGTGGGCAGGGTCACCGGCCCAGTCAACTTCAATCTGTTCACCTGGTTTTCTGGGGATATGCATGGTAGCCCTGCGTTTTTCTTCATCCTTCTGGATGTAGTAGCAGAACTGAGAATACATTAGAGGCTCTTCGCTGCTCATGCGGCACTCCTCACAGTATTCTACCCAGAGAAGCTTTTTGTTTACACCATTTCGCAGAAGTTCTTTGCGAATGTAGTCAAAGTTTGGCATGCGTTTATTCGTTGCCGACTTATCCTTAGGAAACATCAGCTCCTCTAATGCGCTGTCGGTCATGTCGAAATCCAGCGGCCATGAAAGCTTGATTTCCGCTGCCTTTTTCAAAACCTTAGCGACTGTGTTTCTGGATACACCGCAACTCTGTGCGATGTTCCTCTCACTGAATCCTAAGCTTTTCAAGCGTAGGATTTCACGATACTTGGTCATAACTTACGACCTCCTTTATCTGTATTCACACCAAAGGTGTGTATTTACAGTATAAAGGAAATATATGTAATAGAGCCCAATAAGGTGGCTCTGAATTACCGGAATATATGGCTCTCATTCTCCGGAATGGTGGCTCTCAAAGTCGGTTCTTCCGCAATTATCCGTTTTGGCTCTTTTAGCATGATCAGATATATAGTATAATGTTTGTATTAGGATGTATGAGGAGAATTATTTATGGCAAAGTCTAATAATACATTATGCTTAGATAAATTTTACCCGGAAAAGGATTTGATGATAACAGATATTTATCAGCAAAGTGATAAAATTATAATTCAGATGAAATCAACTTCAAGCAGCTGTAAATGTCCAAAGTGTAATCGTATAACACAAAAATATCATGGAACATATACTCGTAAAGTACAGGATTTACCTATTTTAGGAAAAAATGTCCAACTTGAAATTTGTTCACATGAGTATGCATGTTTGAATGACGAATGTGAGGTTATTTCTATTGCTGAGACTTTTGATGGATTCCTTAATAATTATAGTCGTATGACAGAAAGATGTGCTGATTTTATCTGTACATTGGCTCTTGAAACCAGTTGTGAAGGCTGTGCCCGTGTCTGCCGCACATTAGGGATAAAAACTAGTGGTGATACCGTAATACGATTACTTTTAAAAAGATATGAATCTCTTCCCCAACCGGAAGTTAGTGATGTAATAGGTGTGGATGATTTTGCATATAAAAAGCGCCATACATATGGGACTATCATAGTAAATGAAAAAACGCACGAGCCTATAACATTGTTGAATGGAAGAAATGGGGATACATTGCGGGAATGGCTTAAGAATAATAAAAATGTTAAAGTGGTTACAAGAGATAGGGCAAGTGCATATGCGAAAGTAATATCAGAAGAATTACCCGATGCAATGCAGGTGGCAGACCGATTTCATTTACATCAGAATCTACTGGAAACAATAAAAAAAGCTCTGAATCAAGAAATCCCTGCAACAATAAGTATCCCACACAATGATACATCTATCGATGCAGAAGAACATTGTAAAAAAAATTGCATCTGATGTGGATAATTATGCTGCTTTTTCAGAAAAACGTTATCAAATGATCTGCCAAATACAAAATTTTTTAAAGGAAGGCTGTAGTTACCGTGAAATTGCCAAACGTATGGGAATAGGTCGCAACACAATTGCAAAATATCGTAAAGGTGATCCAAAAGAATTAAGTATATATGGAATTCATCAAAGCAAACTTGATCCATTTCATGATTTTATTATAGATTGTCTTAAAGAAGGATGGAGTAAAAGCAAAACTGTAAAAGCAATATACGAAAAAGGATATTCTGGATCCAAAAGCAATGCTTTTGATTATTTGTGCAAAATAGAGCAAAAAGAAAATAAATGTTTTGAGCCACAGCCATATGTCAGAACAATGACAGAGTGTTTAAAATACAAAACCGGCAGTAAGGGAAAAGATAAAGATTATATTACACGAGAAGGTGTGTTTAGGTACATGTGGATGAATACTGAACTTTCAGATAATCATAAGGAATATATTTATGAAAAGTATCCAAATATTTGGGAACTTCAATGCTGCATAAGAGAGTTTAGAAATATTTTTAAAAATCATAATGTGCCAATGCTCTATTTATTTGTTGAAAAATATAGTAAAAGTCTTCTTAAGCCATTAAGAAGTTTTGCTGAGGGATTAAAAAGAGATATAGATGCAGTTGAAAATGCTGTAGCATATGATTACAGTAATGGATTTGTGGAAGGAACTAATAGCAGATTAAAAATGATAAAACGTACAATGTATGGAAGATGTGGCAGGCAGTTGCTTGAAGCAAAGTTGAGGTACATGGGATATAACAATAATAACGGATAATTGCGGAAGAACCGTGCGGCAGAGCCGCCTGTCCGATCACTCTTTGTATCCAGCGGAATGCTTTCTATAAAGTACCTCCGTACATGGGACCAGCACAGGGATCTTTTGATGTCCGGCACAGTATCATAACCGGAGTAGGCATCCGTGATCAGGTATCCATCAAAACTCTTAAGCAGTTTCCGGGCATTCTCACCGCTCCGGCTGCGGGAATAAAAGAAAAATGCTGCCTGGATCTCTTCGCTAGCTGCACTGCGCATGACCCACATAAAGGATTCGCTGCCTGGAAGTTTCCCTTCTTCCTTATTGCACTGGATCCTGGTCTCATCCATATGGAGCAGCCCGCATTCCAGCAGTTTCTCATGAATCCTCCAGTAGACCGGTTCCAGCCATTCCTGACTGCATCTTATCACCCGGTCACGATTAAACTAAAAAAATAATACCAAGCCATCTGATAGAGAATCTGGCAGACAGCCGGGAACAGTATCAGATGGATTTTATAAAATGTCAATATACGGATGATTACCTACTTACGAAGACCCCCTATCGTAATGATGCTAGGAGTCCTATTTAGGCATTTCTGTTTTTGGCTTTATAAAAATTTCTGTATCATTTTATGTAAAGATTACTTTCTTCCCGGATTGTTTTCGATAATCTGACCCCGGTAGTTTATGAAAAAATTAGAATTATTTTATTTGAAAATTAGATGGTCAGACCCTTCGGGGGAACCTGGCCGGTGGAATTAAAATACAAAGAATTAAAGAGCCGTTTTGCTATGGAAGAGTTTTCCGGTGCTACTGCAACTTCTATCATTCAGGAATTTTATATCAATATGCCTCTTTCAAATCTTGTTTCCCTTATCAAGAATAACGCAGATGAAGAAATAGACATCACTTCCAAAAGTTCCAATAAATATCGTTATCAGGCTAATCGCGCATTTATCATCGGACGGATCAAGATCATCTTTCCAAAGATTCTCTGTGGTCTGTCTGAACTCTCAGTTATTGAGAAGCTGTACAAAGAAGCTGTCCGGTGCCGTTCACAGATCCTTCCCGGAAGATCATTTCCAAGAAAAAAATTAAAGTCAAAAGGACGTTCACATTTTAGAAATAAGAAAGCTGCCTTGTAAATAAAAACACTGTCACATTTAAGCTTTATTTAAGTGCGCCTTTTTGGTGAATTTCCTAACTGGTTGAGGATTAATCCTGCATTTTTGCGGTAAACCATAGTATATAATTAGGATAAAATCTGACGATTTTCCTTAAGTTGACGATAAATTGACCACATTGCGGTCAGACCCTTCGGGTCATGTCCTGGGTCTCATCGCTTGCTTTGAATTCAAACTATTTACCATTCTTTTTCGATTTTCTCCGCTCTGAGTCTCCAAATAACCCGTCCTGCTATTACATATACCGGAATCCCTGAACTATAAAATACAATATCTT
>OHKA01000609.1_pt1 | contig 13102 bp, 11 predicted proteins | sample 1568751 | NCBI WGS metagenome assembly OHKA01 (sample SAMEA3879525, study PRJEB24766) | human gut metagenome | biome: human-associated habitat; feature: feces | place: USA | collected 1985/1987 | reverse complement strand
AGATTTTGATAAGTACCCATCGTATAGCTATGATAATATGGGAAATCGAAATAATCAGAATATCAGGAGCAATATTATCTAAACAAAATTGTTTAAGATTAAAGTCCCTGCAACGAGTGGGAATAAGCAAAAAGTGGATATGAGGGCCCGCAAAGGCGCATAAACACTGGCTTTTTGATTTTCAAACTTCCCATTTGATAGCAGATTGATAGCACTCGTCAAATCCCGATTTATTGAGTTTGAAAAGAAAAATCGGGTGGCTTGCGAGTAGCCTAAAAATCCTCATCTTTTTATTCATAAGTAAAAGGTCTAACTGATTTTTGTTGATCAGTTAGACCTTTTTTGTTTTGCCCTCATTTATCTGAATTTTCTGATAGGGTTGGAGGCTATAAGATGGATACGAAAAGCTAGTTTTTCATCGGACACAGAGAGGCATCGGAAGAGATTTATCCGGCATTGTATGCGGCTGTGGAGCAGCACATTTTGGAATATGGCGTTACAGAATTTATTGTTGGTCACTACGGCGGATTTGACGGCCTTGCAGCGTCAGCAGTCAAAGAAGCAAAACATTTCTACCCAGAGGTGAGTCTTACTTTGCTATTGCCATACCATCCGGCGGAGCGGCCTATCCCAACGCCAGATGGATTTGATGGAACATTCTATCCGCCAGGGATGGAAAGTGTTCCGAGCAAGGCTGCAATTATAAGAGCAAACCGCTATGTTGTGGATCATGTAGATTATCTGATTGCTTATACCTGGCACCCTGCCAGCAATGCGCAGGAACTGGTTGAATATGCTCGGAAAAGGCGGCGAAATCTATGCCTTTCCATAACACTGATAAAGCCTGATAATTAGATATCAAGTTGAGTTTTTCACGAAAATGTGATAAAATAAATCCAAGCATTTCTTGCTTTGGAGGAACTAAAATGGCGATTTGTTATGACCGCTTATTCCATCTGATGATTGATAAAAAGATAAGCAATGCACAGCTAAAAGAGAAGGCCGGTTTTAGTGCCAATATTATCACCCGCCTAAAGCGCAACGAGTATGTTTCTATCGAAAGCATCGAGAAGATTTGCCGCGTGATGGAATGTGGTGTGGACGATATTTTGGAGTTTGTTCCGGAAGAAAAATGAGCAAGAATTTTGACAAAGTGGCTTGATATTTAAGGATGACTTTCAGGATACAAGATTCTCGCTGGCTGAGAAGTTGCGAAAGATCGGACAGGAGTGTGGCTGTGATGGCAGCAGCAAACAAAACAATTTGGGGAATCCATACGATGGACGATCCCCTTTTTTTGAATCAGAATCTAATTGCAATCGGCTGGGAAGAGATGGGCGATTTGTCGGTCATAAGTGCATCTCGTGATGCCTACAAAGAAAAATATATTGCAACCTATCCGGATGCTAAAAAAGGTTCGATTCCCACAAGTGCTGGAATGCTGTACCGGTTCGTTCATGAAGTGCGAGAAGGCGATTATATCGTGTTCCCATCTAAGTTCGACCGTAAAATCAATATCGGGATCGTTGAGAGCGCCTATTTTTATGATAGTACAGCAGCACAGTATCACAATCGTCGGAAAGTAAAGTGGCTCAAACATCTGCCTCGTACGGCTTTTTCGCAAGGGGCTCTGCATGAAGTAGGATCGGCATTGACTTTTTTCTTAGTGAAGAACTACGCGGATGAGTATTTGAAGGCGCTAGATAAAGACTTCAAAGGTAATATCGTGGAGCCGGATACCGATGAGACAGTGGCACAAACGGCGGATGAAATTATCGAGGCTACCCGAGATTTTATTTTAAAAGAGCTGAGCAAAAATCTGAAAGGCTATGATCTGGAGCCGTTTGTCGCAAATCTTTTGCAGGCCATGGGCTACCGCACGATCCTATCTCCGCATGGTGGGGATAGCGGCATCGACATTACCGCCTATAAAGACGAGCTGCCGCCCCGCATTGTTGTCCAGGTCAAAAGCCAGGATGGAGACATCAAAGAGACGACCATCCAGTCTCTGAAAGGCGCTATGCGCGAAGGAGATTACGGCCTGTTCGTGACACTGTCCAACTATACCAAAAATGCGCAGAGATACCTGGATAACACCCCGATTATTCGCGGCATTAACGGCACAGAACTTGTGGATCTGGTCTTGAAATATTACGACCAGCTCAGTGTTAAATACCGTAAAATGATTCCTCTGAAAATGGTGTACATCCCCGTTCCGCCGGAAGAGTAAGAGGGGCTAGAACATATGCTCAAAATAGAGGAATGGAACAGAGAGGAGAACAAAATGATTAGAGCAGATATGATTTCTACCGTTGGAAGAAATTATCTTACCAGCAACATAGAGAATGATGAATATAGTTATCCTAAAGCCTTTTCCGCTGCGTCTTTACAATTTATACCGATCCGTAATAGTAGCGGTCGTGCATTCGAAAAATTAGATATTCGCTTTGTAAAAGACAATATTACGATACTCATTGAGACAAAGCAAAATTTTACAAAGGCGGATGAAGAGCAACTATCTGCGTATGTTGAATACGAAAAAGCACTTACTGGAAATAAAACTGTTGCTATTTTGGCTAATACTGCGAACAATAATGTAAAAGTATGGCGTGGCGTTGTTTCAGATAGTGATTTTATGCCTAAAGAGACGGCACTTCGTACTATGGATGAGTATGTCGATTTTTACACTTCTAAAATTAATGATAAGGAAAAGGTGATGCAAAACACCTATAAACTCAATGAGGTGCTGCATCGCCATAGTATTCCAGAGAAGTTAAGAAGTCAATTTGTGGGAACCTGTCTACTTGCATTGAAAAATGGACTGGATTATTCAACTCCCTCTTTATCAGCTGCTCAAATAAGGACAAGAATTAAAGAAGTCCTTGAAGAATTGCTGAATTCGGACATTAATAAGGCGGAAAAACTGGCGTTGTTGAACCGGAATGTTTTGGGAGATCAATATATTCGTCAACTCAATATAGCCGCTTTCAGAGAAATCTTAAAATTTATCGAGGATAATATTTTGCCGTTTATTAACGACAAAAGTACTTCGGGGCAGGATTTGTTAAACCTGTTTTTTGTTACTTTTAATAAATATGTTGGAAAGTCAGACAAAAACCAAGCATTTACTCCGGATCATATTACAGATTTTATGGCCAAAATTACAGGTGTTAACAAACACTCAGTGGTCCTCGATCCGTGTTGCGGCAGTGGCTCTTTTTTAGTCCGTGCAATGACTCAGGCATTAGATGACTGCGCAACAGCTACCGAACAAGAGCGAATAAAAAAACATCAAATATATGGAATTGAGTTTGATGAGAATATTTATGGACTCGCTACTACTAATATGCTTATTCATTCGGATGGCAATTCCAATATTCGTCAAGGGAGTTGTTTTGCTTTAGTCGATTGGATTAAGGAAGCAAAGCCCAATGTTATTTTAATGAACCCACCCTACAATGGTCAAAGAATTCACCTTCCGGAAAGCTATGTTAGTACTTGGCCAAAGGAAAAAAAGGAAGATCCTTCAAAAGGGCTTTACTTTGTGAAGTATATTACTGATGTATTAAACTCTATTAACCATCAAGCGACTTTAGCTGTTTTATTACCGGTTGCGTGCGCCATTGGTACAAAAGGAGTGATAAAAGAATTAAAAGAACAGATTCTTGCCGAAAATATGCTTGATGCTGTTTTTACTTTACCAAATGATATCTTTCATCCTGGGGCGACAGTTCAGGCGTGTTGTATGGTATTTAAAATTGGAAGAAAGCATTCGGATATATCTACTCCTAACACTTTTTTTGGCTATTACAAGGAGGATGGTTTCAAGAAAAAGAAAAATATTGGTCGGATCGAACAAATGGATTCGCTCACCCAAAAGAGTAAATGGGTTGAAATTGAACAGGAATGGATTGAACTGTATAGGAATCGCAGAGAAAAGCCTGGACTTTCTGCAACTAGCAAAGTTGGGTCGCTTGATGAGTGGGTGTGTGAGGCCTACATGGAAACAGACTATTCGAAACTTAAAGTATCTGATTTTGTCAACACACTTAATGGATATTTTTCGTATTTAGTTAGTATTGGAAAGCTGTTTGATGAAAAGTTTGTGCCATCGCCCCAATATGTTATGGATTACTTTAATTTTATACTTTTACACAAAAGTCAAATAAGTGATTCGGTTGACACATCGAATTGGAAAGAATTTGTTTATTCTGAAATTTTTGATGTGCAAAAAGGATTTTACAACAAAAAGCCCGATCACAATTTCACTGGAGAGATACCATTTTTGGGTGCCACGGAGCGTTGCAATGGTGTAACTGAGTATTATTCTATTGAAGATATTGAAGCCGCCTCCAAAACAGGGGATGATAATAACGCTTCGCTTGATGAAAAAATGTTTGCAGGTAACGCTCTGTGCGTAACTAATAACGGTTCTGTAGGATGTGCTTTTTTTCAGCCAATTCCTTTTACTTGTAGTCACGATGTTAATCCACTATATATTTTGCATGGTAATTTTGATATGTACAGTGCCCTGTTTGTGGCAACCGTAATTGAAATGGATAAGTATCGGTGGGCATATGGAAGGAAATGGAGACCCGAAAGAATGGTTAAGTCAACAATTCGTCTGCCTGCAAAAATTGAGGGTAAAAAATATGTGCCAGATTGGGAGTTCATGAGAAAATATATTATGGTGCTGCCATACAATAAAAGGTGATAGGAGGAACTGCAAATGGGAGATATCGAAATGAAAAAAGAAGGTCTTGCCTTCCAAGCAGAACAAACTGAACTGCAGGAAGATGAAACATTGCAATTAGCGGAAAACACCGAAATCGAGGAGGATCAAAAAGAATCTGTAGAAAACGAATTTGCTGCAAAAAGAACATTGTTGGAGAAAACGAAGATTGTCCGTCAGACATGGTCGATATCTGAGATTTATCAGAAAATCAAGGAGAAGAAATTGATTCTCGACCCAGACTACCAGCGACGTGCAATTTGGAATGTAGATAAAAAAACAGCGTTTATAGAATCTCTCTATATGGAAATAATGATTCCACCGATTTATGTGGTGGAAATTCCTGGGGATGATATACTAGAAGAAACAAAATATGAAGTAGTTGATGGAAAGCAGCGTTTAACAGCGGTGATGGATTTTATTAAAGGAACGCTTCGCTTAAATGAGCGTAACTTGGAATATTACGCCGATATTTTTGGCGGAAAAACTTTTCCTGAGATTCGCGAAATCGAAGAAGAAAAAACTTCCCAAATGCTTTCTTCAATTCTAGATATTTATGTAATTACTGCGAATTCGCCCGAATTCACAAAATATGATATTTTTGCTCGTCTCAATCGCGGAGCTGAAAAGCTAAAAGTAAATGAGATTAGACGAGCCATATATAAATCTAAAGTTACAGCTTGGATTACCGATTTCGTCGATGAGCAACTAGCCACAAACACGGAATATTATGAATCCATTTTTTCTGAAAATGATATTAAAAGATATGAGGATTATGGCCGTCTTTATAGGACACTTGCTTTTTATTTGCGCTCAGATATAGAAGAAGGTGTAGTGAAAGGATATAATTCTCGACCTCGCGATATGATAAACAATGTCTTGCAAGAAATCCAAAAGGGAAGTACAACTATTGATAAGGATACGCTAATATCTTTGCTTACCAAGACACTTGCCCTGCGGAAACAGTTTGGCGGTGTTCCTAATGCAGATTATGTTATTGATGCCTTAATACCGTTTATATTAAAAATGGATGAAGCTAAACTTTCTGAAAAAGCCAGGGAAGTTTTTGACGACAAAGAAGTGATTGCAACACTCCAAAAATCGCCAGCAACGACTAGTAATGTAAACGCAAGGCTTTTCTGTGTAAAACAACTAATAGCGGTGAATTGAAATGGATGGCGTTAAGGGAATAGATACAAAAACAATATCCCTTCAATTGAAATCTCTTGTCGTTTTTGAGTTTCTCAAAGAATATAATGAGCTTGAACAAACGATTAGAAAAGTTTTTGAGCGGAACTTGTCAACCTTACCTCAAAAAATTTTACAGCAGCTGTATTTTTATTATGGAGGCAAGATTGGAACATATATTGAGTATGAAGCCCATTCCGTAAGGTTGAATTCTTTGGATTTCAAGGAAGGAGAATTGTTTAAGACACTATCAATCAATCAAATCGTTAAAATTTTTAAGGATTCACCTCATTTGAAAGCGTTTGATTTTGAAGTTGAGTCAATTCAGCGATCTACAATAGCATTTACATTTTATGATTGTGTAATTCGATTGCTTAATATGAGAAATAAATTAGCTCATGAAGTAGTAGATTTGCGGTTTAACAATCGAGACCTTATAGAATTATTGTCGCATGAACAAATTGCTCGAGAACCGTTTGATTTGCTCCAGAATTATGATATTGGAAAGATGGATGATATGACTCTGTATATAGCAAGTAATATTGTTTATATTCGGAAGCTACTCTCTAAGCTAAGTGCTGAAGTGAATTAGACTTAAACATGGCTAAGAATTACCTGGAAATGTGAAAATGGATATGCTATAATACTTATAAACCACCCAATCGCCCATCTCAAGCAAAACCCATGATAGGACGGCCCAGATAGATTTTTGATAGCAAAAGTCCGAATAGACCTTAGGATAAGGATAATCTGTATCAAATAAAACCACGACGAATCAAATCCTCTATACAAAAAAGTTTAGAAATGGATTTAACTCGGCGAGTGGGAATAATCCCAAATAATAGGTTTCAGAGTCCCGAAAAGTGTTGGAAACACAGCACTTTTCGGGACTCTTTTTTACTGGCTACAAATTGGCTACATCAAAACTTTTTTCGTAGCCATCGTCTTTTGTGGCTATCATGTCAAGCTGAGCGGCTTGTTCGGGTATGATCAATGAAGCCTATGCTCTGGACATTGGACGAAAAATCAAAGCACAATCGCGGCAGGCTATGAAAGATGGCGACTATATCCGACAAAGGGGAGAAATTGGCGGAGGTGTCAGGAAAGTTCCGATTTCAAACGACAATTTTATCAGACTACCCTGCTGTTGGCGATTTTGTACTGGTAAATTGGAACGAATCCGGCAACAGTGCAATCATCGAATCGCTGTTACCACGAAAAAGTGCTTTTGTCCGTAAAGCAGCCGGAGAACCACAGCAGGAGCAGGTAGTTGCTGCGAACATTGATATTGTATTTCTGTGCATGGCGTTGAATAATGATTTTAACCTGCGACGGTTGGAACGGTATATTTCCATTGGGTGGGACAGCGGTGCTATGCCTGTCATTGTTCTGACAAAATCGGATCTATGCGATGATTTGGAACAGAAACTTTCAGAAGTATCTTCAGTCGCTTTTGGTGTGGATATTCTGGTTACGACTTCAACAGAAGAAAATGGATACAAGGAACTTGTGTCTTTTATTTCGGAGGGAAAAACGATTGCATTTATTGGATCTTCCGGTGTGGGAAAATCCACTCTTAGCCCTGTTATGGCAATCAACGAAGAGGAAGTGGAACGCTATGATGACACATTAGAACCAATGGAAAAAAGCACCTTCCAAGCCAAGACGAATTTTATATTATGAGTCGTTCCTTCATAGAGGGATAAAAAGGTCAAATGAAACATGGAGAAGAGTCTTGTATTTTCAAATATTCGTGCCTATAATAAAAATATAAGCCACTCAGAACAACTGCAACATATGAATGGCTGGAGAACGAGAGCCTGTATATCTATCTCTATCAAAAGGAGGAGCTGGAGGCGTTCACCGATTTTTACCTGCATACGTTTTCCACCAAATAAGCAGTGCTGAAAGCAGGCCCGTATATTCCCAAAATAAAAAGGAGGTACCGTTATGGAGCTATTGGAGCAATGCCAGCAGTGGTTTGAACAGGATGAAGCGCAGAAGGTAATCGACACCCTGGAAGCGATTCCCGCCGGGGAGCGCCCTCCGGAGCTAGACAGCGAACTGGCCAAGGCGTATATCGCCATTGCAGAGATGGGCGACCGGGAGCCGTTTGAAAAGGCGCTGGAACTTCTGGCCCCTCATGAGGAGTATTTTGCCGAAGATCACTGCTGGAATTATCGGATCGCTTCCGCTTATTATTACCTGGATGAGGAAGGCCCCGCCCTGCGTTACTTTGAAAAGGCCCTGGAAGCCCGCCCCGGAGATAACGATACCCAGGAATACATAGACGATTGCCGCCGTCGTTTGTCCCTGCCCCGCTTTGAAAAGAACTTCCGTGAAAGGACGCAGGAAGCATGGGCAGCCTTTTCTCAGATTGAGGCAGAACTGCGTCAAATCATAGAAACTGACGAAACGCACCAGCGCGGCGAAGAACTGGTTGAAAAATGCGGGAATGCACTCAAAACGGCCCTGCGTGATACTTCCTTCGAGCTGGGCTTCAATGGCGAAAAGTATGAATTGATCCTCAGTCCAGAGGGCCTTCGCTCCCGCCTGTTCCCGCTGGTGTACTTCCAGCGGCAGGCCCCAGAATCGGTGCTTGAGCATTGGAATATCTGGGTAGGCCGCCAGCCCTGTGAGGGGTTCGAGCTGCGGGCTGGAGAGATCGAAGTTCGGGCCGAGGATGTGCAGGTATGGGCAGAGAAAACAGAAGATCATCAGGTAAGTCTGGTCCTTTACTGTGAAAAGCTGACGCCCCTTTTGAAAGAGGATGCAGACAAAGTCTGGTGGGCACTCTCTATGCTGGTGGATCAGACCATCGGAGAAGTTTCCGCCATTGCGCTGATCGCTGGGTTTGATGTTTGCGCTCAGCCGAAAGACGAACCGGCCAAGCTGCTTTCTGAACTGCCGGAGCTGGTGCAAAGCATGGGACTCTCCCTCTGGCGGGATGGCGGTGACTATCTGGAAAACAGCTATCGTGCCTATGAACTGGAACCGGTACAAGACCCGGAGGCTGACTGGCGGCTGGATGTCTATACTGGGAGCTGCCGGCTGCCGGTGCTCATCAACGACTACCTGACAGCCCGTGCAGATACGGTGGACGAGTATCATCGGGACGGCATTGCCGCCGGGTTCCTGTGCTATCCGGTGGACGGTTTTGCGGGGGAGGACCGGGCAGAACAGATCCTGCAATTCCGGGATGATCTGCGGGATGCTATCCTGGAAAAGGCCGGAGCAGAGGCGGTGACCTTCCTGGGCGGGGCCACTGGCCTGTATTATGGGTATCTGGACTTCCTCGCCTGGGATCTGCCCGCTGTGCTGGATGCTGCCAGAGATTTCTTTGAGGACTCCCAGATAGACCAGGGGGGATTCCATACCTTCCGCAGAGATGTGGGAACGGTCCGCCTGTGGGAGAAGGAAATAGAGCCGGACATTCATCCGGAGACCGGCTCCCTGCTCTCGGCAGAGGATATCGAGACCCTGGCGGCTTTTGATGAAGGGGTTTCCGGTTACTTTGGAAAAATGCTCGGCTGGTTACAGGATTTTATCCAAAATGGCGTAGAAGAAGGACGATTCAGCGAAAAACAGGCTCACCAGGATTTACAGATTGCCCTCTGGTATGCCTTTGCCTGCCTTAACCTGGACGATTACATCCACTACTACCGCGCTGCGGAATGGATGAAGGATTCGGAGAAAAACGCCACGGGCTGCGCTACCTGGTACTACCGGTATTCTGTGGCGTTGATGTATTGCGGCAGGTTGGAAGAAGCACTGGAATATGCGGAGCGGGGCGCAAAAGAGGAGCCGGACTATCCCTGGATTTGGTTGCAAGTGGGCAAGCTGCGGGCACATTTTGGCGATAAATCCGGTGCGCTGGATGCCGTAAAGCAAGGATTAAAACTGGAACCCGGTGATTATGAGTTCCTGACCTTAAAAAAAGAGATCAAAGCCGGAGCCACCCTGGAACAGATGGAATATCATTGGATCAATCCTGACGCTGACCGAACGCTTCAGCGGGGACTGGACGAGAATGCGGATGATAAACAGCGTGCCATAGCCTGTATCCGAGTAGACGAAGCAGGGCTTGCTGAATTTTATGAGCTGTTCCACCCAGAGCGGTATAACTATGAGAAAAACTCCCCCTGCTGTGAATTCCAATACCTGGTGGAGGAACATCTTGTGGAGCTTTCCTTCCGTATGAACGAAGCTGGACTCTCCAAGATGGGAACCGTCTGGCTGCGGCAGCTCAAGGAACGGCTGGACAGCGGTGAATGGCTGACCCACACCCCTGAAGGAGAACCAGAGGGCATTCTAACAGGTGTGTTTGTGGACCAGACCCGCCGCATTGGTCTTGTCTATCAACAGCCGGGAGACGATCAGTATTTTCAGATTTTCCTGAACCCGGACGGCACGAAGGCGGATGCCTTCTGGTCCTCAAGAAAAAACAGCGAGCCGGAGGTTTATTCGGAGGATGAGATGTCTGCAATAGAGCAGCATATTCAAAGCACCTTCGGCGCCTTTGATCAGGTGCTCCACGAGCTGGACTCTCCGGATATCCATGTGGATATCTGCGTGGTTCCGCCTTCAGAGCGGCGGAACTATTACACGCTGGTAACCATGGGCATGGGCGCTCACCGGATGAATGTGCCAAAGGAGCTGGCGGAATACAAGCTGGAGCGGGCAGAGCTGGCCATCGCTCTGCCGCCGGACTGGAAACTGGATAAGGACTCCATGCAGGAGCAGCGGTGGTATTGGCCGGTAGGTCTGCTGAAAGTGTTGGCCCGCCTGCCCATTTCCAACGATACCTGGCTGGGTTTTGGTCACACGATGGAAAAACAGTCGCCGTTTGCGGAGGATACAGAACTCTGCGCTGCGATCCTGACCGGCCCCCAGGATATGGATCTTGATACCTGCGGCGAAGTCTGCATCCTGCCCGGCGGCGAGGAGGTCAATTTCTATCAGGTCCTCCCGCTCTACCGGGAGGAGATGGAGTATAAACTGGAACACGATGCGGACGCACTGCTTGAGCGGTTGGCAGCAGTCAGCTTTGTGGTGTGTCCGGATCGTCCGAGCTGTCTGGAAGAAAAGGACTGAGCCTCCGCACTTCATAAACCCCCGAAAGCCTGTATAGGAGCAGACGGACAAAAGATCCCCCGCCGGTCGATGGATCGGCGGGGGATCTTTGCGGTCAATGCATAAAAGGCAGGAAGGATCGGGTCATGTCTGGGGCGTAGCGGATGGCGCAGCCTTATAGTCCTTGATCCAGTCGATCAGGTAGGACGAGATGGTCACCGTGACCAGGGAAAACACGATCCGGCGGACGGGGATATAGCTGAGGGACAAAGCCAGCACCGTCAGGTCGGTAAACAGATACGAGCGGGACAGCCGCCAGTGGGTCAGATGAGCGATCACCAGCGCCAGGGCATCGTCTCCGCCGCTGGAGCCGCCCTGCCGCACGATCAAGCCGACGCCCACGCCCACAAACAGACCGCCAAGGACCGCAGCGATCAGCGGGTGTCCGGACAGGTCCGGCAGCATGGGGGGAAACTGCTCCCACAGTTTATAAAACAGCGAGATGCAGGAGGTGGAGATCAGCGACATTTTGATAAAATTGCCGCCCAGGATCTTAAATGCCAGCAGATAGCAGGATGCATCCAGCACAGGGGTGATATAGGCGGGGGAGAGGTGCAGCCAGTGATCAATGAGCAGCATCATGCCGATCACGCCCCCCTCGGTGATGTTGGTGCGCTGGTGGATGTTGTGGATGCCAAACGAGCAGATCATGGCACCCAGGATAATATAAAAGATCTTCCTGGCCGTTATACCGTCGGTCAGCCTGCTCCACAGAGCAGAAATACGGGCTTTCATGAAAAGTTCCTCCTTGTAAAATATCGGTCTGTGTTATATCATAAACTATATAGCAACTATAATGTCAAGGGGGATCTTATGAACAGCTGCTTCACCATTGGGGAGCTATCCAAACATCAAAATATTTCCCGGCAAACACTGATCTACTATGATAAGATCGGGCTGTTCTGCCCAGCTTATACCGACCCTGGCAACGGCTACCGTTATTACAGCCCTGCACAGCTGGATTATCTGGACACCATCCTGATCCTGAAAAAGATCGGTTTCTCCCTGGACGAGATCAAAGAACACATGAAACATTACACCATGGAGCGGTCCATTGCAGCGCTCCAAAAGCAGCTGGTGGTCATCAATCACCGCATCGAGGAGCTGCAGATGCTCAAAAGCCGGGTCAAACAACGGTGTACCCAGATGGAATCCTGCCTCTGTGCGCAGCACGAGGGGGAAAAGGTGACGCTGGAGCAGATCGAGCGGCAGTATATCCTGCTCCAGCCGGTACCGCAGCCGCATACGCTGGAGGATGTCAGCCTGGCTACAAAACAGTGCTTTGTTCGTGCTTTTAAGGAGAAGCTCCCGGTCTATTTCCAAAGCGGCGCCGTGGTCCCCTATGACCGTATCTGTGCGGGCCGGTATACCGAGGCCGAGTATGCATTTCTCCCCATTGAAAAAAAGATCCCCGCCGTGCCGGAGATCCGGGAGCTTCCGGCGGGGCGGTGCGTATGCACCTACCATGTGGGGGATTATCTTTCCATTGGCAAAGCATACGAGCGCATCCTGGACTACTGCGCAAAAAACGACCTTCACATCCAGTCCGATTCCTACGAATTTGCCCTGAATGATTACCTTTCTACCGGAGATGAGCGGGAGTATATCACCCGTGTCTTATTCTATGTCCAGTAAGCACCGGCAGCAAAATGCCCCGCACCTGCGCCTTTTGCAAGGCATAGCGTGCGGGGCATTTTGCAGATAAAAGCTGTTACTCAGCGTCCTGGATGGAGAGCACCGGGTAATCCTGTGCTTCCACAGCCTGCTTCAGCGCCTCGTCGGCAAGGTCGCTGCGCAGAGTCACCACAGCAGTGCCTGCGGTGTGGCTCACCTCAGCCAGCTCTACCTCCGGCAGAGCTTCCAGTGCTTTTTTGACACGGGCCTCACAGTGGCCGCACATCATGCCTTCGATCTTCATGGTCTTTTTCATAATGGGTTCCTCCTTATATGATGATTGGAATAAACAAGGTTAGGTTTTAGCACTCTTTTTGTCTAAGTGCTAACTACGACTATCATAATACCCTTATCCTCCGGAAAAATCAAGACCCA